>ENA-OOZY01001748-OOZY01001748.1-human-gut-metagenome-genome-assembly--contig:-NODE-1748-length-12465-cov-2.753908_pt1 | contig 12465 bp, 6 predicted proteins | sample MGYA00241047_ERZ501410 | MGnify/ENA primary metagenome ERZ501410 (study PRJEB25962, sample SAMEA2042621) | human gut metagenome | biome: human gut; feature: human-associated habitat; material: faeces... | reverse complement strand
GAAAGTTTGGGAAACTTCCTGCAAAAGGAAAAAGATGAACTGCACTTTGACGGTTCTATCAACTACGAAAAGAAACGCAATTATTTCGGGGTCGTACTGTGGCAGATTCTGCCTATTGCCTTCCTTATAGGTTTCTGGATATTCATGTCACGCCGTCTGAGCGGTGGTGGCGGTGCAGGCGGTGGCCAGGTTTCCAAAATACATCAAGACTATTGGACACCGGAGAACCCGAACGCATCCTATCCGTCACTACACATGGCAACTAAACACAGCAACAAAAACATCAACTCATTGCATCTGAAATCAGCCGCCTACCTGCGTCTGAAGAATGTACAGATTACTTATTCATTCCCTGCTTCCATCTATCGCAAATTGGGAATGACCGGACTGAAAGTTTACTTGAACGGAACGAACCTCTACACATGGTCTAAGATCGATAACTTCGACCCGGAAACCGTAAATGCCAGTGGAGAAGTTTATCCGCAACAAAGTGTCTATAATCTTGGTGTAAACATTAACTTTTAATCGAATATGAAAAAATTATTTATCATATATGTAATAGCGGCATCCATAGGTTTCTCCTCCTGTACAGGTTTGTTCGGAGAAGGACAGTTGGATATGGCTCCGGTAGAAGATATCAACGAAGACAAGATATTTTCGGACTATGCAATGTTCCGTCAGTATGCAGACCAGGCTTATTCTTACATGCCCGGTCATTTGGGACGCCTCTGGAACTCTTTGGTTTCGTCGATGGGTGACGAATCACGCAACAAGGGTGGTTGTACCGCTATCTTCAATAACGGAGCATGGGACGGTACACGAATGGATACCAGTAATAAAATGGTTGATGCCAACAACGAAATTTCGGACATGTGGCAGAATATGTACATCGGTATCCGCAAGGCCAATAAGATCATCGAAAACATAGACCGCATTCCCAACTTCCCGTCCGATGAAATCAAAGACCGTTGTTTGGGAGAGGCTTACTTCCTGCGTGCTTTCTTTTACTTCGAACTGATCAAACGTTGGGGCGGTGTACCTATCATTGATCATACACTGGTATTAAATCAGGATAATCTGGATTTACCCCGCGACACATACGAGAAATGCGTCGAGTTTATCGAAAATGATTGTAAAACTGCTGCCGGCCTGCTGCCCCTGAAGTATGCCGATGCTGACAACGGCCGCGCCTCGAAAGGAGCCGCACTGGCACTGAGATCCAGAACTCTGCTATATGCCGCCCGTCAATTGCACAACCCTACCAATGACATTGCCAAATGGGAAAAAGCAGCCAAAGCAGCCAAAGATGTAATCGACCTGAAACTCTATACGCTCTATCCGGATTATGTAAACATGTTCTTCCAGCCGGTTTGCAGTGAAATCATTATGAACCGTCCGCGCATCAAAATGAATTTTGAACAGGGACATACCAACGGAAGCACTTTCTGGACACGTTTTATTGCCACTCAAGGATACAATGGCTGGGCAGGAGAATGGGTTACTCAGAATCTGGTGGATATGTTTGAAGATTCTAAAGGTTACCCCATCACCAATTCGCAAATTTATAATGACGAAGATCCGTATGCCAACAGAGACCCGCGTCTGGACATGTGTATCTTACGCAACGACCGTTTCTGGTACGACCGTAAACTGGAATTTTGGGTAACAGCCGATGGAAAAGAATCGGGACGCGACAAGGGAACTACCCATATCAATGTTTTGGGATATGCCATCGCCAAATTCTGGCCGGAAACTCACCAGCGATATAAAGGAACTTCCACTTATATGAATTATATTTTCTTCCGTTATGCAGAAATACTGTTGAACTTTGCCGAAGCGCAAAACGAAGTAGGCGGTCCGGAGAGCTCATTAGAAGGACTCTCGGTTAGAGAAGTTCTGACAGAACTCAGGGCACGTGTCGGTCAGGTGCCGATTCCGGAAGACATTTCGGACAGTAGAGAAAGCATGCGCGAACGTATTTATAATGAACGTGCAGTAGAGCTCTGCTTTGAAGAACACCGCTGGTACGATGTACTCTCCTGGCACAAAGGAGTAGAATATTTCAATAAGGATATTTATGGTATCCGTGCCGTGAAAAATGCGGATGGCTCGTTCACTTATTCCCGCGAGAAGTATGAAAGTGCGACATTCAAAGAACACATGCATCTTTATCCGATACCGAATAACGAAGTGTACAAGAGCGCCGTATTGGAACAGAACCCGGGATGGAAATGATGGTATAAACCCTAAAATATGATTCAAATGAAGAGATTTATATATTTGTGCACCGTTCTGTGTACGCTGCTTTTATCGGTAACGCCGGTAAAAGCTCAAAAGACCCAAAAGAACTCGACAGTAACTGTTGAAGGTATTGTGGTCGATGAAAACAATGTCCCCATGCCCGGTATCACCGTAAATGTGCAAGAGAAACAGACAGATGCCGTAACGGATGAGGATGGTAAATTCTATATGTTGCTCGATCCGTCGGATGTATTGGTGGTCAACCTGAAAGGCTACCGTCCGGTAATCAAACGTCTCGACAATCAACCGGTCTATACGCTGAAAATGGTAAAATACCTGACGTATGAAGACGAAATGATCGGTGTGTCTTATGGAGAACAATCCAAAAGAAGCATGACTTCTGCCGTATCGAGCATCGGTACCGATGTAATTGAAAAGAACACGGTGAGCAGTATCGAACAGGCCATGAACGGAACGCTTTCCGGACTCTATTCAATTAAAAACGGAGGAGAAAAATTAGGTAAAAGCAACTATACCTTTTATGTACGGGGTATGGCTACCAATGCCAATGCCAAACCTCTGATCTTAGTGGACGATATAGAAGCCAACATCGACCTGATGGACTTTAATGAAGTGGAAAGCATCTCGGTACTGAAAGACGCATCGGCCCTGGCCATGTACGGCATGCGCGGAGCCAACGGTGTTATTCTGATCAAAACCAAACATGGTAGTGAAGTAAAACACTCGATCAACGTGGATATCCGTGCCGGATTCCAAACCCCCGAATACGTGTCCGACCGCTTAAACGCTTACCAATATTCAACACTCTACAATGAGGCTTTGAAGAATGACGGTTCGTCTCCCATGTATAATCCCGATATGTATCTTCGCTCGGACAGAGACCCGTATCTCTATCCGGATGAAAACTACAAGGATCGTTTCATCGGCAACAGTTCTCCTTTCCAGCACTATAATTTCTCTGCTTCGGGAGGTAACGGCCTGGCACGCTATTTCGTGACTGCCGGCTATATGAAACAAGAGGGACTTTTCAAGGATGCAAGTGCCAACAACATTTACGAACGTTTCAATTTCCGTTCCAATCTGGATATCAATCCCATCAAAGGAATGCTGTTCAATATTTTAGTTTCTGCCGCCATCGATAAAAACAAGGCTGCCAACACCGGTTCGGAAGTAGCGGCAGCTACCAACTCTGTGTTTAATACACTGATGACCCTGCCTGCCAATGCTTTCCCGATGTTCAATAAAGATGGCTCGCTCGGCGGTACTTCCGAATATCAGACCAACCCTTACGGACTGTTGAACCGTCACGGCTACCGGAAAGACGAATCCCGCCTGCTCAATGTACAGGTAAAAGGAAAATATGATTTGGATATGCTGTTGCCGGGATTGTCGGTCGATGCTTATTACGGTTTCGAAAACTTCAATATGCAATACTTGAGCATCAACAATACTTATGCCGTATTCCAGGAGAATACAGACGGTACGTATACGCAATTCGGTAAAGACGAGTATAAAAACAGCCGTAGTTCGGCCATGATGGACGGATTCTACCGCTATAACACATTGGGCGCAGGCCTTAACTACAACCACACCTTCGGAAGTGTACACGACCTGGCTGTCCGGCTGTTCTACAATCATTCCAGCGAAACGGTTCCGGGCGATAATCCGGATTATAAATATCAGGGACTGGCCATGCGCGCACAATATGGTTTCAACAAACGCTACTACGCAGAAGTAACAGCTTCTTATCAGGGTTCCAGCAATTACAGAAGCGGAAAACGTACCGGATTCTTCCCGGCCGTCGGATTGGCATGGGTTGCTTCGGACGAGAAATGGCTGCAATCGGCAGAAGCGATCGACTTCCTGAAATTCAGAGTCTCTTACGGTGTGAACGGTAACGACCAGACCGGTGGCCGCCGTTTCCCTTATCGCCAGGAATTCACTTCATCGGGCGGATATGCTTTCGGTAACCCGAACGGAAGCACCGACGGTTCGCAGGAAGGAGTATTGGCCAATCCGGACGAAACATGGGAGAAATCATACAAGTTTAACGTAGGATTTGACTTGGAACTATGGAGAGGACTTTCATTTACCATGAACTATTTCAATGAAAAACGCCGGGATGTACTGGTAGATTATTCCAATATCGTTCCTTCATTAATCGGTATCGGCCTTTCCAAATACAACGGCGGATCGATCGATAACCAGGGTATCGACTTCAATGTGCTTTATAACAAGCAATACAAAAACGGCGGATTCTTTGTCGGAGGAAACATGTTGTGGGCAAAAAACAAGATTATCGACCTGAAAGAGATAGCTTACAAATATGCTCATCAATACCGCAAGGGACACTCCATCGGCACACGCTTCGGTTTCGAAACCAATGGCCTGTATACTCATCCCGACCAACTGGTAAATGCTCCTACAGGTTCTTTCGGAAGTCCTGTCTTAGGTGACATCGTTTATAAAAACCAGAATCCGGAAGATGACAATGTGATCGACGAATCGGATATGGTAGCTTTGGGAAATTCATTGCCGGAAATCATATTCGGTGCTACATTGGGAGGTAATTACAAAGGATTCGACATTCAGTGCAATCTGGAAGGATCTTCTTTGTTCTCTACGCATTATATTCCGAACAAGTTTACTCCTTATGCCTATGAGAACCGTTGGAATCCGAATGATCCGGCTGTACAGACAGCCTATCCGGGACTGAGCATCTCCCGTGAATATAACACGCAGACATCGGATTTCTGGCAGAAGAAAACCTCTCTGCTCCGCATTTCATCCGCAGAAGTAGGCTATACATTCCCCAAACAACTGATGAAAAAGATCTTCCTTTCTTCATTGCGTGTTTATGTAAATGCCAATAATCTGTTCACTTTCTCAAATGCAATAGATGGCCGTAACCCGGAAGCGATGAATGCCGGATATTCTGAATATCCTTTATTGAGAACATTCTCTTTCGGTATATCTATCAAACTTTAAAAACACTACGATTATGAAAATCAATAAATATATTATAGGTTTAGGCTTGACTTTCTCTTTCCTTTTTGCCGGTTGCGATTCTTTTCTGGATCCGGCAAAAGACGGTAAATTAGGAGAAGAAGATATATGGAATGAAACCCGGCGTGCTTTCGGGTTCTTGAACGACGCATACAACAAGCTGCCAAGCGGATACAATTATATCGACAATGCGATGCTGGCAGCCGGATGCGACGAAGCGGTACACTCGGATGTGACAAGTGACATCAAAGGTTTTAATAACGGTACATGGGATTCTTACTTTCTGGTAGAAAACGTATGGAGCAAAAACTATGAGGGAATCCGCATCGTAAACCGCTTCCTTGAATCGACGATCTTAAAATGCCGGTTAAACCGACTGTTTCCGGAACGGACGAACAGTTGATCCGTACCCGTGAGCGTATGAAAGGAGAAGCATTTTTCCTGCGTGCCTATTTCTATTTCGAACTGATCAAACGTTACGGCGGTGTACCTTTGTTTACAAAATCATTGACGGTTGAGGAAGCTCAGCAAGCCACCCGCGCTTCGTATGACGATTGCATGAAACAAATTATTGCCGACTGCGACTCGGCCGCCAACCGTCTGCCGGAACAATACAAAGGAAGTTCCGAAAGTGTGGGATTCGACGACAAGAAAGAATTGGGACGCCCTACTACCGGAGCCGCTTACGGACTGAAATCACGCGCATTGCTCTACTGGGCAAGCCCGTTGAACAATCCCGGCAATGACAAAGAACGCTACAAACGCTCGGCCGATGCTGCCCAATTGGTTGTAAAATCGGCCTTCAGATACAAGCTGATGAACTTTACAGACGACAGCGAGTCATTTACCGATTTATATGCCGTCAGCGAAAACTTCCTGCAATATCATCGCGAAATCGTGTTCTCTACCAAGTATAACAATACGGTGTCGGTTGAGCAACAGAACTCCCCGTTGACTATGGGAGGAAAAGGCTTGACCAACCCGACACAAAACTTGGCAGACGCTTTCGGTATGGCAAATGGCAAAGGGATCAATGAATCGGGATCGGGATACGATGAAGATCATCCTTACGTAGGCCGCGACCCACGTTTCTACATGACTTTCGCATATGACGGATCTGAATTCACCGTGAATGATAAAACCCAGACCATCGAAACATTCGAAGGCGGAAAAGATGCCACCGCCACCAATAAGACAGCAACCAAAACGGGATATTACCTGAAAAAACTCCTGTCACCGCAAGCCGTATGGGACGGAAGAACCAATAACATCACCCGCACCTGGATACTGATGCGTTATGCCGAAGTGCTGCTGAATTATGCCGAAGCCATGAACGAATATTGCGAATCGCCGAGTCAGGCACCGAACGACTCAATCTATAAAGTAGTGGAACTGATACGCAAACGTGCAGAATTGAGCCCGTACAAATTGCCTGCCGGACTGACAAAAGAGGAGATGCGCGAAGTAATCCGCAACGAACGCCGCGTGGAACTGGCATTTGAAGAACACCGCTTCTTCGATATCCGCCGTTGGCGCCTGTTAGACGATCCGCAGGAGAAAGCCGACTATCTGAAAATAGAAGGTATGCAAATTGTAAAAGATGATAATGACGAACCTCATTACAGTAAATATACCGTAGAAAACCGGGTATTTGACGAACGGATGTATCTCTATCCGATCCCGAAATCCGAAATATTGAAAGCACCGGGAATTACTCAGAACCCGGGATGGTAGTCAACTAAAGGGAGTTAATTAAAGGGAGAATGGAGAGGGGAGAAGTACTATGCAGGGTGATAAGGCTGCGTAGTATTTCTCCCCTCTCTTTTTTATACTATTTCTTTCTCTCTTTTTACATTTAAAGAAATAACAGGTTCCAAATAGCAATATATCACCTTGATTTTGCCCCCCTTCATCGCCTTCACCTTTTTCCTGTATGGCCGATGAATAAGGGGATAGAGGGTGAAGCCTGCTCTTTTTCTGACCACCGTGCAAAGTGAGCCTGAGCACGGTGGCCAAGGAGGATAAGGTCCGTGCTTATACTTCGTAAGCATGCTCCTTATGCTCCGTAAACACACTCCTTATGCTCCGTAAGCATATTCCATAGTACGTGCCTTCACCCTGTATATCCGATGAATAAGTCGATTGAGAAAAAAGATGAAGATGGTGAAGGAGGTAAAAACATATTGAATACAGGTTATTTTAAAGAATAACCCTGCTTATGAAAAGAGACAGCATTCTTCCGGAAAAAGATGTCACGTCTTTTTTTGAAAGATGCTTGTCTCTCCAAAAAAGATGCTACGTCTTTTTTGGAAAGATACTTGTATTTCCGGAAAAGATACTACGTCTTTTTAAGGAATCTCCCCACTCAGCTCAATATAAAAATCACGCTGTATGGCATTTCTCCCCTCTCCCTTTAATTAACTCCCTTTCTACAATTCTGGGGTGATACTCCATAGAACGATTTAAAACACTTACTGAAATAACGGGGCGATGAAAATCCGAGTTGATAGGATATTTCTGAGATATTCAAATTCGGCTGATTATTAAGTAAGTACATAGCCTCCTCGAGTTTTATTTTCAGAGTCAGTTCGTTAGGGGTAAGGCCGGTAATCTCCTTTATCCTTAGATACAGCTTACTGCGGCCGATACCCAGTTCGGAAGCCAATACGTTCATATCAAAATCTATATCATCAAAATACTTTCTGATGATCGCCGTAGCACGATCTATCAATTCCTGATCCTGCTCATTGACGGCATTAGAAACAAGTGGTGTTTGAGACATATGGTTAAACCTTTCGTAAAGCATCCGACGGGTTCTCACCAAATTATTACAACGCGATATAAGTACTTTAATATTAAACGGTTTAGTTACATAGTCATCCGCACCGAACATATATCCTTCGACGGTATATTCTACAGAAGTCTGTGCCGTAAGCAGAACCACAGGAATATGTGATACTTCCAGGCTGTTTTTAATCTTATGACACATCTCCTTACCGGACATTTCCGGCATCATCACATCACTTAACACGATATCAGGGTGCAACTGACGGGTGGCTTCAAATCCTTCTTTCCCATTAGTAGCTTTATAAACACGATAGATGGGAGAGAAAATATCCTCCAACATATCCAATATCTCCAGATTATCCTCTACGATAAGGATGGCCGGCTTATTGGCAGAATCTTTCAGTTCATTATCCGTATCTTCCGCCTTTTCCTTATCACCGGTTTCCGGTTCCTTTTCCGATTCTTCGGATATCAGTTCTTCCAAACTCAGTCCTTCCGAAATCTCATCCTTGATCAAATGAAAATTAGATTCATTATCACTCAGCATATCTTTCGGAAAATGCTCATTACCCATCAGCAAAGTAACAATGAAAGCACTGCCTTTTCCTACCTCACTCTCTACACGGATACTGCCCTTATGCAACTCCACAATCCCTTTGGATACTGCCAGACCGATACCAGTACCCAACGTAAACTCCGAACTTTGCCCGTCGACCTGATAAAAACGGTCGAATATCTTATGAATAGACTCCTCCGATATACCTACTCCATCATCTTCCACCCTTATTTCTACCTCATTCTTCACCTTACGGATAGAAACCGTGATATTGCCTTTTACCTTTGTATACTTAAAAGCATTGGATAACAAATTGAATATTACTTTCTGCAATTGAACCGGATCGAACCATAAGTTCAATTTCTCTTCCATATGTTCGAACTTATAATTTACAGAATGCTTTAAGGCATATTCATAGAAAGACATGTAGATCTCTTTAGTGAAAGCTACGATATCCATGTATTCCACTCTCAGTTTCAGGAATCCCTGCTCCTGTTTACGGAAGTCGAGCAATTCCGATACCAGATCGCGCATGTGCCGGGCATTCTTATAAATCTTCAATACACGGTTATACACAGACGGATTCAGTTTGTTGAGCTGCAATAACAGCTCCACCTGCACGATAATAAGGGTCAGCAACGTGCGGAACTCATGCGAAATATTGGTAAAGAAACGTAGTTTCGTCTGATTCAACTCTTCAATATATTCTTTTTCTTTCCTTTCGTATTCCAACGAAGCTTTCAGTTTGGCCTGCCGTACGTTAAAACGAAATATGGCATATAAAATACCAACCACAATCAAAGCATAAAGCAGATAAGCCCAGACTGTAGCATAAAATGGCGGATTGATCTTGATATCAAGTTCTATCTGCTTGGTTTCGGCTTTGGAATCTTCCCAGACCTCCCGGACAATCAACCGGTATTTGCCGGGACTCAAATTATTATAACTGATAACATTGGAATGTGCCGGAAACCAAGTATCGTCAAGTCCTACCAGCTTATATTCATACTGGAAATCATTGTTGGAAACATAATTCGAAGTAGCAAATTCCACAAACAGATTGTTCATATTATAATCTAACTCTATCTCCTTACAATAAGAGAGGGCGGTAGGCAAAATTCCGGATTCATCTCCCGGTTTGACTTCTTTATTATACATCCAGAGTTTGTCAAAATAGAGCTGGTATTCCTTTTTAGTGGTATAGAGCAACTGTTCGTAAAGGGATGTCAACCCATCAATTCCACCAAAGAATACTTCACCGTCTTTTGTGGAATAGACACTCGATCCCTGACTGAAACTCATTTGCGGAATTCCACAAACATGCTTCAGAAGCCTATTCTGCGGATCGAAAAAAGATACGCCTTTATTATGCAATATCATCAGGTAATTATAAGGCGATTCGGTGATGTAATAACAATAATTACTCTGTAAATCCCCCTTCTCCGCCGTAAAATTCCGGAATGTATCCGTATCGGGAAGATAAAGAAACAAACCGGAACCAAGCGTACCGAAAAAGAGATTTCCCTTACTATCCTCCAGAATATGGGTAATCCGGAATTTACCTATCGACGTGGTATCTTCCAATACCGGATTATATTCCTTTATCTTATTATCAGTCAGATTGATACGCACAACACCACCATCCGATTTGGCAATCCACATCCTGTCTTTGCTATCAATCAGAAAAGTTTCATAATAGAATTTACGTTCTACCGCCTGATTTACCTGTTCGTCGGTAGACAGCGAAGAAAATGTTTCGTTTTTCAAATCCATTCCATACACTCCTGCCTGCGTCAACACGATAAGCCGGTCTTTATAAAACTGCATGTCATTCACAATATCATTGGGCAGTGACAGAGGATCTCCCGGATTATTTTTCAAAACTCTTATCCTTTGCGACTTTATATCAAAAACATTCAGTCCTCCAGTATGAGTTCCGATATATAGCAGATCCCTGTCTTTCAAGTATCTGATACATTTCAAATTATTATGGCTTATACTTCCGGGAGTACTCCCTTGCATGAAACTTTTAAATTGCTTGGTCTCACGGTTGAAGAAATTCAACCCGCCGCCTTCGGTACAAATCCAGAGATTACCATTTTTATCTTCCACCATCTTGCCTACAAACGGAAAACTGAGATAGTTTGGATTGTTTCCTCCCAATGCGCCATAAAAGTGATAGATATCGGCCCTCGGATTAAAACGGTTGATACCCCCGAAATAAGTTCCTACCCAAATGTTACCTTGCATATCTTTATACAGGCTGAATACCGAAGAATGGCTCAAACTATAAGGTACATTGTCTATCTGAGTATAGCATTTCCACTTATTGGTAATAGGGTCATATTTGTTTAACCCATAAAAAGTACCGATCCATATATTTCCGAACTCATCCTCTACAACGCTTCTCACATGATCGTCCGAAAGGCTTTCCTTATCGGGCGAATTACGGAAATTGGTCACTTGATTCTGAGAAGATATTCTATAAACTCCGCTCATATCCGTACTTACCCACAAATCATTTCTCTTACTCTTATAAAGATGCTTTACAAAAACATCCGATAATACCAGATGGGGGGCGAAAGGATTATTTACAGAAACCGAAAACAAATTGTTTTCCGTTCCGATCCACAGATATTCTCCATCCGAAAAAATACAATTTCCATTTCCGAATTTCGGATCGAAATCACAAAATTTATGCAATCCTTCTTTTCCTTCCAGATAATAAAAAACGGTATGATCCGACAGTACCCAAAGAGTATCATTCGCATAGTAAATGCCATTGATTTCCTTTTGTGCCAAACAAATGAACTCCTGTGTCAAAACATCGTATTTCACTAAATCGTGTCCGGCGCGCAGATAAATGGCTCCTTTCCGATTGCCATAAATGGAGTAAATTTCATTCTGAGTCAATCCTTTATTATTCTGAGACGGACGAAAGGTAGTAATTTCCCGTCCGTTATACCTGTTCAATCCTTCAAAAGAACCGAACCACATAGCTCCTGTCTCATCCTGATAAAGAGAAAAGATGCTGATTTGAGTCAACCCGTCTTTAATCCCCAAATGATGGAAATAAACATCATTAGCCCTGGAAAAGGAAAAAGATAAAAAACACAGAACCGATATCAGCAAAGTTTTGATCGCCGTTTTACTCAATAGATGATTTATTCTTTTTTTTATCATAGCCGGTAAGACATTTTGTCTTTTTAGTATTAGTTATATATAAGAAGCAAATATAAATAAAATATATAAATTATACAACATTACAACTAAGTCTTTAAACCAAACAGACAGCAAAATAAAAAGCGGCCTATCTCTAAGAGATAAGCCGCTTTCCCAAAACCGGATAACGATTTATTAATAGTTTTCTTTTTTTACTTCAAAATAAGCTTGCGGATGTAAACATGCCGGGCAAACTTCGGGAGCTTCCTTGCCGATAGTGATATAGCCGCAATTGCGACATTGCCATACTACTTCGCCTTCTTTAGCAAAAACAGAAGCTGTCTCAATATTATTTACAAAAGCACGATATCTTTCTTCATGGCCTTTTTCGGCAACAGAAATATTGCGATACATGGCAGCGATTTCATAAAAACCTTCCTGTTCGGCTACATCGGCAAAATGCGGATAGTCTTGCGACCATTCTTCATGCTCACCGGCAGCAGCTTCCAACAAATTGTTAAGAGTAGTACTGATAACTCCGGCAGGATAGCTGGCAGTAATTTCTACCATACCGCCTTCAAGATACTTAAACATACGTTTTGCATGTTCTTTTTCCTGATCAGCCGTTTCAGTAAAAATAGCAGCGATTTGTTCGTAACCTTCTTTTTTTGCAACACTTGCATAATAAGTGT
>ENA-OOZY01001736-OOZY01001736.1-human-gut-metagenome-genome-assembly--contig:-NODE-1736-length-12536-cov-2.037177_pt1 | contig 12536 bp, 14 predicted proteins | sample MGYA00241047_ERZ501410 | MGnify/ENA primary metagenome ERZ501410 (study PRJEB25962, sample SAMEA2042621) | human gut metagenome | biome: human gut; feature: human-associated habitat; material: faeces... | reverse complement strand
GGCTGATAATTATATTGATAAATTGATAAATGTTGATTAGTTTTTTCTAAATCTTTTAATACTTCACTGTTTAATGCGTTTAATGCTTTTGGACGATTGATTGTTACAACACCTACAAAACCGTCCTGTTCATATGTAACGAATTCCATTCTAAGAATTCTCCTTTCCTAATTATCTATAATTAATTAGTCTCTTTCAACGATAGTTGTGCAACCCATTCCACCACCGATGCAAAGTGTTGCAAGACCTTTCTTAGCGTCTCTCTTCTGCATTTCATGAAGCAGTGTAACGAAGATACGGCATCCTGAAGCTCCTACTGGATGTCCAAGAGCGATTGCTCCACCGTTTACGTTTACTTTGCTCATATCGAATTTCAGATCTCTTGCTACTGCTACAGACTGTGCTGCGAAAGCTTCGTTTGCTTCGATCAAGTCCATATCGTCAATTGTTAAGTCTGCTTTTGCTAAAGCTTTCTTTGTAGAAGCTACTGGTCCAACACCCATGATAGATGGATCTACACCACCAAGAGCTCCTGTTACATATGTAGCCATTGGTGTAACGCCTAATTCTTTGGCTTTTTCTTCGTTAAAAACTACTGCAAGTTCAGGTTTGTATTTTCTTACCTGTTCTTCAAGCAGCTTTATATTTGTTGACGCCGTGAGTGCGGAAACTTTTAAATTAAGTTTATCTACAACATCAAGCGTCTGAGTTCCGATTGAACCCGTCGATCCGAGAATTGAAAGTGAATTTACCATTTTAGTTTACCCCACTGTTATGAAAGGTATGAATTGATTGATTGCCACAAGAACAGGGGCAGTAAATATTATGCTGTCAAACCTGTCAAGCATTCCGCCGTGACCGGGGAAAATTGAACCGTAGTCCTTGATTCCGTAATTTCTTTTGATAAGTGAAAAGCTTAAATCACCGAGAATTGAAACAGGAGCGTCAATTACACCAAGAAGAATCAATGCCCAGAAATTAATGTTAGCGTCAGGCATAACACAAAAATGAAATATAAGACCTATAATTACTGCTGTGAGGTCACAGAAAAGTATTCCGCCGATTGCGCCCTCAACAGTCTTTTTAGGGCTGATTTTCGGGCAAAGTTTGTGCTTGCCGAACGATGCTCCGATAAAAAAGCCGCCTGCGTCTGCCATCCACGGTAATGCGAAAATACATATATAGCAGAAAGTAATTGATACAGATGATGCACAGGCAATCGGTACGGCACTCATTCCAAAAGAAATTAAAAAAGTTCCGAACACTGAATATGCAACATCGGCATAGTTTGTCTTTTCGTGTTTAAAAATCATTACAGCAAAGACTGTCAGTATAAAAGCAAAAATCAAAACATACAGATACTTTGTCGTAACTAAAACCGAAAGCAGAAAAGTAAACAGCATACAAGGTATTGAAAGGTGAAATTTATAAAGCATCTTTCTTGCATGAAGGTACTCACCTGTCATAAATGCCGAGAATGCTCCTATGACTATGCCTACAAATGGGCGCCAAAGTTCCGAAACAAACAGAACGATCAGCAGTATTGGTATTCCTATTACGGCTGTCAGCAGCCGTGGCTTGAGGGATTTCATTTTATATCAACTCTCATCAGACTCCACCGTATCTTCTGTTTCTGGAGGAGTATATTTTTAACGCTTCGTCAAGGTCTGATTTCTGAAAATCAGGCCAAAGCTTGTTCATTATAACAAATTCCGTGTAGGCTGACTGCCACAAAAGGAAATTTGAAATTCTGTATTCACCGCTCGGTCTGATAATAAGGTCGGGATCGGGCTGACCTGCGGTATAAAGATAATTTGAAAAAAGATTTTCTGTTATGTCATCGGAAGAAATTTTTCCGTTTCTGACATCCTCGGAAATGTTTCTAACGGCTCTGACAATTTCGTCACGACTGCCGTAATTCATAGCTATATTGAGAACCATACCATCACGGTCTTTTGAACTCTCCTCGTTTTCAATCATAAGCTCACGGAGTTCGTCATTAAAGCCCGACTTGTCACCGATGAATTTTACCACAATACTGTCATCCTTAAAATCTTCAAGCGCTTCATTAAGATATGATTTAAAAAGCGACATTAGTGCATCAACTTCCTCCTGCGGTCTTTTCCAGTTTTCGGTTGAAAAAGCATATACGGTAAGGTACTTTATTCCGATATCGGAACAGTATCTTGTTATTGTTCTGAAAGTTTTAGCACCCTGACGGTGACCTGCTTTTCTCGGAAGTCCTCTTTTCTTTGCCCAACGGCCGTTGCCGTCCATAATAATTCCGATATGTGAAGGCAGATTGAGGTCTGTAACCCCAATCTGCTCATCTTTTTTCTTTGAGAAAAAAGCCATATTACATCTCCAAAATTTCTTTCTGCTTTACTGCAGAAACGCTCTCAACTTCTTTGACATACTTATCTGTAAGATCTTGAGCTTTCTTTTCGCCATGCTTGAGATCGTCCTCTGTAAGCTCGCCGTCCTTCTTCATAGCTTTAAGCTTGTCGATAAGTTCACGGCGGACATTACGAATCTGAATCTTTGTTTCCTCAGCAATCTTCTGAACATCTTTTACGATTTCTTTTCTTCTGTCCTCTGTGAGAGGCGGGAAAATAAGACGAATAATCTTACCGTCATTCTGTGGGTTGATGCCGATATCGGAAGTCTGGATAGCCTTTTCAATCTGTCTTAATACGGACGCATCCCATGGCTGAATGGTAAGAGTTCTTGCCTCTGTAACAGATACTGCGGCAAGCTGGTTTACGGGTGTGGGTGCGCCGTAATAGTCAACCTTTACCTTATCAAGAACTGCGGGGTTTGCTCTGCCTGCTCTGATTTCTGAAAATTCCGTGCGCATATGCTCAAGTCGTCTGTCCATACTTTCGCCGGCTTTTTTTAACTGTGTCTGCATATTTATGCCTCCTGTGTAATAATTATTGTTAAAAAGTCAGTAAAAAATTCAAATTAATTGTTGGCTGTTACGATTGTACCAATGTTTTCACCGCATACAGCTTTGTAGATATTTTCAGGATCTTCAATACTGAATACAAGAATCGGAAGATTATTGTCCTTGCAAAGTGATGCCGCTGTACTGTCCATAACAGCGAGATCCTTGTTGAGAACATCATGGAAAGAAATTGTATCGTACTTCTTTGCATTTGGGTTTTTCTTGGGATCACTGTCATATACACCGTCAACCATAGTAGCCTTCATTACGATATCAGCCTCAATTTCTGCCGCACGAAGAGCCGCTGCTGTGTCTGTGCTGAAGAACGGGTTGCCTGTTCCGCAACCGAATACTACTACTCTGCCCTTCTGAAGGTGAAGAACTGCTTTGTTTCTGATGTACGGTTCTGCAATCTGATGCATAGCGATAGCTGTCTGAACACGAACATTAACTCCAAGCTGTTCGAGTGCATCACAAACACCGAGTGCATTGATTGTTGTTGCAAGCATACCCATATGGTCGGCTCTTGTTCTGTCCATTTCGCCTGAGCTTCTGCCACGCCAGAAGTTGCCACCGCCTACTACGATGCCGACTTCTACGCCTGCGTCAACACATTCTTTAATAGGCTTGCAGATTTTGAGAACAGTTTCAAAATCAATTCCGTGTTTCATTTCGCCTGCAAGTGATTCGCCTGAAAGTTTTAATAATACTCTTTTATATTTTGGTTTCATACATAACACCCCATGGTAATTTATAATTACTAATATAATACAATATCTTGTAGGGTTTGTAAAGGTTTAGTGGCAGTTTTTTGAATAAATAACCGAAAGCTGAATGGTTATGTCATATGAAATACTAAAAAATTATTAAAAATGACCGCAAATGCACTGTATGTGCTAACTCTTCACTGTAAATCCGTTGACAACAAATCTTGCCATACGATACAATTATATATATGAAAAATAGCACCTTTTATTAAGAAAAACAGGTCAAAAAAATAACGCTGAACCTAAAATAAAGTTCAGCGTTTGTGGCGGAGAGAAGGGGATTCGAACCCCTGATACGGTGTTCACCGTATACATGATTTCCAATCATGCTCCTTCGGCCAGCTCGGACATCTCTCCAAACGACCTGTTTATTATATCAAATGAAATCAGAAAAATCAAGTGAGATTTTGAAATATTTTAATTTTATGTGGCGAACTATGAAAAAACTATTTTCTATTATTTTAATTTTGGTAGCTTTATTGCAAATATCTTTAACAAGTGCATTTGCAACTGCAAGCGTAAGTTTTGAAATGCAGAATGCAGATATGAAGCCAAACAGGCTGTTCAGCGTTGTACTTTCCGCAAATTCCGGCAATCGACTTTCTGCCGCAACTTTTGAATTTACATATGACCCCGATTATATCGAATTCAGAAAGGTTAAGGCAGTGAATAACGGCTCAAAAATTCAGGTCAACAAGAAAAGCGGCAAGGTTAAAGTTGTTTTTCTTAATTCTGAAGGACAAAATATTTCGGGCGGAAGTGATGTCTTAACGCTTGATTTCAAAACAATAAAAGAAGGTACTGCGTATATTGACTACACGGTGAATCAATGTGTTGATTCCGATGTGAACTTTATGGATGTTGGAAGTTGCACTGCATCGTGTATCAGAATATATAAAAATGCGTCGGGAACGGTTAGCGGCGGAAGTTTCTCGTCAAGCAATAAAAACAGCACGCAAGCTACAGGAAAGGGCGGTAAAAGTAAACACCCGACAGAGCCTACAACTGTTAATGCCTCAGATGACGAATATATTGATTACAATCCCATTAAAGATAAGCAAATAAAATTTTTCCTTGCCGGCATGGGCATAACTGCGGGATGCTTGGCTATATTGGCTGTTGCGTATGCAATCGGTAAAAAAACAGCTCAGAAGAAAGCTGAAAAAGAGAAAAATCACAATGACAATACTCTTGAAAACAAGACTTCCGATGATTGATTCGTGAGTCTTTTACTTTGCCTTTCTTCCCTGCGTGATATCACGCTTTGCAAATTCACGGTTGATTGAGTTTAAAACACGCTTTTTATCGGCACTCCACATAGGTGCAACGAGCAGTTTTTTATCCCCGTCACCTGTTAAACGGTGAATTACAACATTTTCAGGCAACACTTCAACGCAATCGCAAAGAATATCAATATAATCCTCCATTGAAAGCACATCAAATTTTCCGCTTTCATAGTCATCACACAAATCTGTGTTTTTTAAAACATGCAACAACTGCAGTTTAATTCCGTCGGTTTTACTGCCTGCATATTTTACAGATTCAAGCATCATTTCTTTAGATTCGTTCGGAAGTCCCAAAATAATGTGTGTAATTACATTGATTCCGATTTTATGAAGATTTTCTGCAGCAGAGTCATAAACGGATAGCGGATACATTCTTCTTATATAATCTGCCGATTTTTCATGAATTGTTTGCAATCCGAGTTCTACCCAGACAGGTTTTATCTTGTTCAGTTTTTCAAGAAGACCTAACACATTATTTCCCAGGCAATCGGGACGGGTTGCAATTGAAAGAGCAACAATGTCGGGTTCTGAAATTGCATCTGTAAATATTTTTTCAAGATATTCAACAGGCGCATAGGTATTTGTGAACGGCTGAAAGTATGCAATAAACTTTTTACAGTCGGATTTCTTTTTTATTCGCAGTTTAGCCTGATCGATTTGTCCGTGAACAGGAAGAAGTGCATCGGAGGCAAATTCTCCGGAGCCTCCCCTGCTGCAAAAAATACAGCCCCTTGTTCCGAGGGTTCCGTCACGATTCGGACAGGTCATATTACCATTCAGCGAAATTTTGTACACCTTTTCACCGAATGTATTTTTGAGATACTTATTAAGGGAGTAGTAATTCATAATAAAACACCTGATAAATTAAAAAGGTCGGCAGAAAAGCCGACCTTTGTGTCTTTCGACATATTAGAGAGGAAATCTATGAAAAGTTCTTGTAAGCATTATCTATGTGAAGTTAAAGTGTTTTTTATTTATCTTTAACTTACAAGCATATAATAACTGTCTTATGTGACAGAAAATTGAACGCTTGTGTAAAGTAATGTGAAAGTTTAAAAAGATTATGAGAACTTTCTGATATATTCAAGAAACTTTGCATAGAGCTTGTCCTCAAGCTCTTCAAGAGTATCATCTATACCGCCGTTAAAAAACATTTTATTGTGCTTTGAAAGTGAAAGGTATGCACCGATCATACTCTTTCTGACTTCATCCTGCAAATCCTCTCCGAGTTCATTGCCGCAGGAAAGTCCGAGATAGATGTTGCCGTCAACAAGCTGTGACGCAACAGCGGCATTTTTCAATTCAAAAGAATTGAATTTGCCAAGTCCGGTTGCAAACTCACGGAGCGAGAACTCCTCTTCACCTTTCTTGTATTCTTTTTGTTTTTCTGAAATTTCATTTTCACATACTTCAAGCGAAAAGTTTCCGCCGGTAATATATTCGTGCATATAATCCGGATTTATAGCAAGGACATTGTAAAGTCGCATTGAGTTCACGGCTGTTTCAAGACAGGAAAATGATGCAAACTGCATATTGCTGTCATTCAGCTTGATGAAACTGTACATATTTTGAAAAACAGACTTGTTGACTACAAGCAAAACAAGTCTTTCGCTCTCACGCACATCTGACAAAAGAGGGCTTGTCAGGTACGACATGGTGAACTTATACGACTTATTTACATATTCACTCAATAAATCCAAAAATCCGTTTAAAAAATCGTTTTCTCTTATTGTAAATTCAAACATATATTCACCTATCTAAATAATTCCATATCTGCGTTGTAGAGGTCATTCCTTGTGATGTCGATATCACAGGAAACCAAAAAACGGTTTTCAAAAGCCGATACAAGCAGATTCGGATTCACATTATCGGAACTGCCTGCCGACAAAACAACATCAAGTTCTGCAAAGTCGAACTTCTCGGTTACTTCAAAGCTCTTTATACCCTGTTTTATGTCAACAGTTTTCATGCCTTTTTTAGATTTCTTTTCAACTTCAATACTTTCGCTTGTCAGCAGTTCTTTGAGTTGTTCGCATACTGTACGGGAGTTTTCACCGTCACAGGAAATCTTGATTGTAAATGATGCAAAAGCAATCTTTCCGGCTTTCATAACGGGTTCCGTTACATCAAACACACGAAGTCCTCTCGGCAGACAACCGTTAAGCCTTGAGATGATTTCTTCAAACGGAAAGCTTTCATCCTCAAGCTTAACATCCATACATTCGTTTACACCCCTGAAACCAAGCGAAAGCGGCAACGGAAACGTTGCAAACGGATGTGGGTTAAATCCTTCTGTATGCCAGATAGGGATTTTGCTCTTGTGCAATGCACGGAGCATACATCGATTGAGATCAAGGTGCGAAATATAGCGACATTCAAAATCTTTTTTAAACCATATTCTTACGCTTTTCAAAACACACACCCTTTCCGTATTTAGCCGCACCGCAGTTGTTGCATTTCAGTCTGCAATGCGGTGTTGTTGTATCTGCGTACGCTTTTTTACATTCTCTGATAAGGAAATCCTTAGTTACACCGTAGTCAATATGATCCCACGGAAGAATTTCGTCAAAACTTCTGCGTCTGTTTGCATAAAATGACGGATCAACACCGCATTCATCAAAGAGTTCAAGCCACTTTTCAAGGCTGAAACAATCATTCCAGCCGTCAAAATGAAAACCTCTTTCACATGCAAGCTCCATAACCTTACAAAGTTTTCTGTCACCCCTTGCAAATACTGCTTCAAGGTAGCTTGTATCGGCATCGTGATAGTTAAACTGAATTTTTCTTGTTGTAATACTGTCCTTGATGTGCTGTTGCTTTTCATGAAGAACAGGGATTGTATCCTGCGGTTCCCATTGAAACGGGGTGAACGGTTTTGGTACAAAAGAGGATGCAGACACGGTTACACGCACCGACTTGCCCTTTGGCTTGTCGGGACATTTGTAATATGCATCAACTACAGACTGACCAAGGCCGGCAATTGCGGCGACATCGTCCATTGTTTCGGTAGGCAGACCAATCATAAAATAGAGTTTTACCGTAGTCCAGCCGCCTGCAAATGCAGTTGTGCAAGTCTGCAAAAGTTCATCTTCACGAACATTTTTATTGATAACATCACGCATACGCTGACTGCCTGCCTCCGGAGCAAAGGTAAGTCCGCTCTTGCGTACGGTTTTAATCTTATTCATAATGTCATCTGTAAAGCCGTCAACACGCAGTGACGGAAGTGAAATGCTGACTTTTTCGTCTTTGCTCCACTCATTCAGCTTGTCAAGCAACGGTACAATCTGACTGTAGTCACTTGAACTGAGTGAAGATAGCGAAACTTCATCGTAACCCGTGTTATCACATAATGCTCTGCATTGTTTATTTATAGTTTCAGGAGATTTTTCACGGACGGGACGGTAAATCATACCCGCCTGACAGAAACGACAGCCTCTTATACAGCCACGGAAAATTTCCTGAACCGCTCTGTCATGAACTATCTCAACGAGCGGAACTACAAAATTATCAGGATAGAACGACTTGTCCATATCAAGCATAATACGCTTGTGGATTTTAGCGGGAGCATCTCCTTTTGGAGTGAATGACTTGATTGTGCCGTCCTCGTTATATGTTACATCATAGAGTGCAGGAACATATACACCCTCAATTTTAGATGAGAGTTCAAGAAACTCCTGTTTTGATTTACCCTCGGCTCTGCACTTTCTGAAAAGTTCAATAACCTCAAGGTCAACCTCTTCACCCTCACCGATGAAGAAAATATCGACAAGATCTGCAATCGGCTCGGGGTTGCAGGCACACGGTCCGCCTGCAACTACTATGTTTTTAAGTTCTTTTCTGTCACAGCTTTTAATCGGCACACCCGAAAGCCTGAGTTCATACTGGAGAGTAAAACCGATAAAGTCAAAATCGGACACGGGATCTCCGCTTTCAAGCGCATAAAGCGGAATATTGTGTTTTATCATCTCTTCTTCCATATCAACCCATGGGGCAAAAACCCTTTCGCACCAAATGTACGGCACAGCGTTCATAAGACTGTAAAGAATTTTCATTCCGAGATGGGACATTCCTACTTCATAGGTATCGGGAAAGCAGAAGGCAAATCTGCAATCTACTTTCTTTTTATCCTTGATTACTTCGTTGAGTTCACCGCCGACATATCTTCCCGGCTTTTGAACTTTCAGAAGTAATTTTTCAACTTCTTTGCTGACCATAGAAATCCTCCGTCAGTAGTACCTGTTGTTTTTACATAAAAGTGACGCAATGAGATAAGCACACACAAACAACAGCGAAAAATTATATTTTGAATTTAGCAAAACCATAAAGCCGAGTACCGTCAGCGGAAAAAGAATTATAACAGCAGTTATATTTATGATCCTTTCGGCTGATTTTTCCGAGAATTTTCTGCACAGAATAACATACATAAGCTGTCCGCCGTCAAGCGACATAACCGGCAGCATATTAAAAAGTCCCGTGCAAAGGTTCGCCATGGCAATCGGCAATAAAAACTCACTATTACATAAGTATAACAGATAAAACAGAATAAAACAAATGAAATTGACTAAAGGTCCGAAAAAAATTATAAAAATGTTCTGACGGGTTGTGTTTAACTGCCTTGAAGAGTTGGTAATCTTGATTTCAAACAGCGAAATTTTGATTTTATCAGGCGGAGATTTGCAAATGAGCATTGCAAAAAGATGACCGCACTCATGAATAATCACAGCCATAACGCAACATAGAAATCCTAAAAATATATTCAGTATCACACATATTGCTCCAAGACAAACGAGTGAATACGAAACCGTAAAATCAATGTTCAGCAGATGAAACTTCATCGCTTGTTGCAGTAAACAGATTTGATAAATCTATTTTATTATCGCCCGTATCAAAAACAACGGATTTTTCAAGGTTTGAATAGTACCATTCCCGTGTTGCGGCATAGACCTCACCGCCGAATAAATTAAGCAAAAAAGCCGCAAGAGCTACAAGAATACAACACACAAGTTGAATCGTTATCACAAGCTGTTTCGGAGAATTTTTCTTTTCATCACTATTTTCAGCCGATAAAGAGTTCACATCCTCCTCATCTGAATCAAGCTCCTCCGATGCCTTCGGGTATTCCGAATATGAAACAGATTTCCAGTCATCGTCATATGTAATGGTATTTCTGTTGTCATTATTTTCTGTCAAAAAAATCACCTCAATGCAATATATGCAATGAGGTGAACAAATTTAACTGCGTCATTCAATCTTTTGGTCAAGTCTTTTAAAATCGCCTTTTGTAAGGTTGACAAAAAATGCAATTGCAAGCATTAACGAGAAAAATTCCGCAATCGGGAAAGCATACCATACGGCTGTATAATCAAACACCATAGAAAGCACCCACGCAATCGGAAGAATGAGTACAAGCTGACGACAGAATGACATAATAAGACTGCGCAATCCCTTTCCGACTGCCTGAAAAAGTGTTGTAAAGATAATGCCGGCAGCGGCAGGAATAAAGCAAAGACTGATGATTCTGAATGCAGGGACACCGATATCCATAATATCCTGTGTGCCGCCAAACATAGCAATAAGTTGTTCGGGGATTGTCCACATAAGAATTGTGCCGACCGCCATAATAATTACGCCAATGATGATGCCGCGCTTTAAAGCGGAATACATTCTCTTTTTCTTTCTTGCACCGTAGTTATAACCGATAATCGGCATTACGCCCTGGTTGAGTCCGAAACAAGGCATGAATACAAAGCTCTGTAATTTATAATATATACCGAGAACAGTAACGGCAGCCTCCGAAACAGCAAGAATTGCATTGAGTCCGATAATCATAACGGAACCTATTGACTGCATAATTACAGACGGAAAGCCTACAACATAGATAGATTTCAATGTGGAACCATTCAATTTGAAATGTTTGAACGAAACTTTAACTTCGTTATTCTTAAAGAAAAGAATGCAAAGGCAGAAAACCATACCGCAGAATTGACCGAATACAGTAGCAATTGCCGCACCGAGAACGCCCATTTCAGGGAAAATTCCTATACCGAAAATCAGGAGCGGGTCAAAAATAATATTTACAATTGCACCGAAAAGCTGGGATAACATCGGGAATATCATATTGCCTGTTGCCTGAAGCGTTTTTTCAACCATAATCTGTACAATTGAAAAGAACGAGAAGCAAAGTACAACCGTCAGATACTGGATTCCGTAATTTAGAATAGCCTCATTCTGCGTGTACATTGCCATAAACGGGCGAACCGCAAAAAGTCCGAGCAATAAAAATATTACATAATTAAAAATACAGGTTACAAGACCGTGAGTTGCTCCGTCGTTTGCCTGAACAAAATTTTTCTCACCTAATTTTCTTGAAACAAACGAGTTTACACCGACTGCCGTACCGACTGCAAACGCAATCAAAAGCATTTGCAGAGGATACGCAAGCGAAGTTGCGGTCAGTCCGTCTGCGTCATAGTTGCCGATGAAAATACTGTCAACAACATTATACATTGCCTGTATTGTCATTGAAAAAATTGCAGGCAGACTCATTGTCAGAATGAGCCTTGTCATTGGCATAGTTCCCATTTTGTTTTCATGGGGCTTTACTGAATTTTCCATATTTTCCATACTGATTCCTTTCTTATTCGCATACATATAGTTAGTTGATCTTTCGTATCTTCCTGTAAATCCAAAATGCAACAAGCATTACAGCCGTACCGAGCAACACACCGAAAAAGTCAATCCACATATCGCTCACCTGTCCCGATCTTCCCTCAACCCCAAGTTGGATTGTTTCATCAATAAAACAGGTAAACAGTCCGATAGAAACGGTGTATGGTATGAATTTTATCGGCTTGATTCGGTCAAATGAATAGGCACATGAACAGAGCAATGCTCCCAGAACGGTATATTCCGTAAAATGAGCAAGCTTTCTGATTATGTGGTCCGAAAGATTCGGCTCAATTCCGAATAATTTTAAAATTACTGTGACAAAATCAAGGACGATTTCACTCTCTTGTGCCGACTCAACTGACGGCATTGAAGAATGAATAAACGCAAATGCAATAACTGACGCGGTCAAAACAAACATAATTATTCTGAATCGCATTGAACAGGAATTCGTTTTCATCAAATCACTCCACAATATATTTTACAGATTATTCAGTCAATGTCAACTTTTGAATAATTATTTATCATAATGTATAAATAAATCAAATTTTAAGGCTTTATTATGGAAGATTTTATCTTGCTCAAATATTGAAAAAAACTTTTAAATCTGTTATACTTATCAGGTATTGGCAAAATATAATTTCTAAGGAGCAAATCAGTGTTATGCAAACGACGATCAATCTTCTCCTTCTCGCTTTTTCTCTGTCCTACCATCATTGCATCAGACGCAACCTGTGCTCCGGCAAGAGCAGCCTGCTGAATCATTGCATCAATTTCCTCTTTTGTCAGTGCTACGAATTGTACTTTTTTCTCTGTGTCCATGCCATACCTCACAAATATTTCTTTCCTGTTTCCGGATCCTCAAAT
>ENA-OOZY01001734-OOZY01001734.1-human-gut-metagenome-genome-assembly--contig:-NODE-1734-length-12550-cov-3.166387_pt1 | contig 12550 bp, 9 predicted proteins | sample MGYA00241047_ERZ501410 | MGnify/ENA primary metagenome ERZ501410 (study PRJEB25962, sample SAMEA2042621) | human gut metagenome | biome: human gut; feature: human-associated habitat; material: faeces... | reverse complement strand
AAAATCAACAATTCATGGACTGTTGCTACCATAGCAGGAGGGCTTATACAGTTGGTTGCACTTGTTGTTGCTTATCTGGTGCTCGGACTGCCGGAGAAGATAATCTGGCTTGTGCTCAGCACTGTAGTAGCTATTTTTGCAGGTGTTGTCATACAGTTTATATTTATGAATCTTGACTATGCACGTACAGAAAACGTACAATTTGAGGATGATGAATATTACTATTACGTCAAGGCAGTTCCAAAGAAGATGATTGCCAAGGAGGAAAAGGTTGTAAAGCACTTTGGCAATACAGGAAGCCTTGGAAAGAAGATTCCGAGACATAATCAGGAAAATATCAGCAAAGAGGCTATTGCAAAAGATCTCGAAATAGACGAAAATATATTTGAGGATGACAAATAGTTACATAGTATAAGAGAAAGGAGGGCGCTATGGATAATGTGAGTGGTGTATTGATACGCTTCAAGGATCAGTTCCTTACATTCACAAATGTGCCGGGCATCAAAATCGGTGTGATAGACATTATAGAGATACTTATTATTTCAGTGCTCTTCTATCATATACTTTTGTGGATAAAGACCACGAGGGCATGGAATCTGTTCAAGGGCCTTATTATCATACTGTTGTTTGTGCTTGTTGCAGCATTGTTCCAGATGGATACAATACTTTGGCTTGCTGAGAAACTCTTTAATATAGGTCTCGTGGCACTTGTTGTTATTTTTCAGCCTGAGCTTCGAAATGCCTTGGAGAATATTGGTGGAAAGACCTTTTTGGGTGATTTTTTCAATACCGGCAGAGGCGAGATTGAGAAATTCTCCGACAAGACAATCGATGAGCTGGTGCGTGCATGCTTTGCGATGGGCAGAGTAAAGACAGGAGCGCTAATAGTCATGGAGGATGAGATAAATCTAGGAGAGTATATCAGAACAGGAATAGATGTGGATGCCATACTTACAAGTCAGCTCCTCATCAATATTTTTGAGAAAAACACACCGCTTCATGACGGAGCGGTTATCGTGCGTGGAAACCGTGTGGTGTCAGCTACATGTTACCTTCCGCTATCAGACAGCCTGTCACTCTCGAAGGATTTGGGAACCAGACACCGTGCAGCGGTCGGAGTCAGCGAGGTAAGTGATTCGCTTACCATCATAGTTTCAGAGGAGACAGGAGCAGTTTCTACAGCATACAAGGGGCAGATTGAGCATGATATAGATGCCGATCATCTACGCACACAGCTTAAGCTCCTGCAGAACAGACATAGGGAGCCGGGTAAGTTTGAATTAATTAAAAGGAGGTTTAAGAATGGGAAAGAAGCTTCTAAAAACCTTCACAAATAATATAGGCTTTAAAATACTTGCGATAGCATTTGCATTTATACTCTGGCTTGTGGTCTACAATCTCAATGACCCGGTCAAGACAAAGACATTTACCACAACAGTCACCGTCACAGGCCGTGATTCGGTTGTTGACAAGGGGCTATGGCCTACCATCAAGGATTCGGAAAAGACCATCAGCTTTTCGGTATCAGGCAAGAGAAGCTATCTGAACGAGCTTGATGATTCTGATTTTTACGCAAATGTCGACCTTGCAAATATCATAGTAGATAAGGATGATACGAATAAGGCAAGCGTAAAGGTTGATATTGGATGCACCAAGTACAGACATTCGATTACCTTCAACGGTGGAGACCATATGCTCCCGCTTTCGGTTGAAAAATATATGCAGAAGCAGTTTGAGGTAAAGGTATCATTGGATGGAAGTCTCTCAGGTGCGAAAGCACTTGGAAACAAGCCACAGGCAAATCCAAAGGTAGTAAAGATCGGAGGTCCTGAGTCCATTGTTTCAACTATAGCATCGGCCAATGTAAATATAAAGGTCGATGACAATACCATAATATCTGATAATCAGATAACTGATCGCGGTGATCTCACTCTGATTGATGATAATGGCGATGAGATAGATATATCAAAGCTTGATGTGGACAGCCAGTATCAGTCTATAGCAGTGACAGTTGATGTCTTAAGTACCAAGGAGGTGCCTATCAAGTGTACTACGACAGGCTCACCGGCAGGAGGAAAGAGCGTGCTTGGAGTAGAACTATCAGAGGAGTCTGTAATGCTCAAGGGTAATGCAGAAGCATTGAACAATATCACATCTATAGATGTGGGACCAATCGATATATCGGGCGCAACAGACGATATAAGTACATCTGTTGACCTGACAGGATATCTGCCGGATGGAGTTTTTATAGTGAACTCATCCAAGGCAAAACTCAGTATAGATATAAAGATTGAAACAAATGCGACTTCAACCATGACGCTGAACAGCTCCAATATCACATATGACGGACTGGAAGAGGGATATACGCTTACATTTGTAACAGATAAGAGCAGTGTCATAGTAAGCGGCACCAAGTCTGATATAGATACACTTTCGGGAACTACACTGAAGGGTAAAATTGATGTGACAGGCCTTGGTACAGGTACACATACAGTGACGGTAAAGCCAAATCTGGATGAGACCAAGTACACATGGGGCGAGATAAAGGTTCAGATAGTTATCGGAAGGAAAGGTGACGGAGGCGGCACAACGGGAACTGATGGTACAGGAACAGCCTCGGGCTCAACATCAGGCGGTACAACATCAGGCGACACCGGCACAGGCGGTTCATCGTCATCGGGCAGCACATCGTCAGGAAACACCGGAAATAACGGCTCTGACAGTTCATCACATTGATAGATATATAACCGAAAAGAGGTAATAAAAGTGGTAGCACAAAAAATAATAATCAAGAATCCTACCGGATTACATTTACGTCCGGCCGGCAATCTCTGCAAAGAGGCAATGAAATTTAAATCAAAGGTAACATTTATATATGACGAGAAAAATGTAGCTAATGCAAAGAGTGTACTTTCAGTGCTTGGAGCATGCATAAAGTCAGGCGATGAGATAGAGCTTATCTGCAATGGCGAGGATGAGAGCGAGGCGCTTGAACACCTTATACAGTACATCAAGGATGGACTCGGAGAGTAGTACACAAGGAAACAGGTATACATGGAGAAACATATATATGGAGAAGCTTTTAACCATAGTCGTTCCGGCTTACAATGTTGAAAAGTATATAAAGAACTGTCTTGACTCGTTTATAGATTTGTCTGTGCTCAGAAGTCTGGAGATACTCATAGTGGATGATGGTTCCACAGATTCCACAGCCAGCCTGGCACATACCTACGAGCAGAAATATCCATACAGCTTCAAGGTGCTCTCCAAGGAGAACGGAGGCCATGGATCTACCATCAACTATGCGATACCGCGTGCAACAGGAAAGTATTTCAAGGTGGTGGATGGTGATGACTGGCTGGACAAGAGCCTTTTGCCACAATTTGTACAGCTTTTGAAGCACACGCACTCGGATGTCATATCCAATGACTTCAACCTGGTGGATGATAGGACAAAGAAGGTCACAAAGCGCAGAAAGGCAGTGTCCAACTCTTATCACTACAACAGGGAGTGGGGCTTTGCTGAGGCAGTCATGGATCCGCTGATCACTATACATTCCATGACCATCCGTACTGATGTATTGCAGAAGAATGATATTCGTGTGGATGAGCACTGCTTCTACGAGGACCAGGAGTATATACTCTACCCTATACCATACTGCACAAGCATCACGTTTTCACCACTGCCGCTGTATCAGTACAGACTTGGAAGGAGTGGCCAGAGCGTGGACATAAAGATGATGATCAAGCGTCATGACCAGCACCTTAAGGTGCTTGATGCACTGTTTGAGTACAACAACGTGCACGGCAATCTGCAGACCTACAAGAAGCAGTACCTTGAGCGCGGCATAGCCGAGGCAGTCGATGATGAGTACCAGATATTTCTTGCAAAGGGCAATGATACAAGGAACGTTGAGCATATGAAGAAGTTTGACGAGATGCTGCGTGAGGAGCACCCGGGAGTGTACCGGGCGTGCAGCAGGAAGAGCGTCTGGATGCTTAGAAAAACAGGTTTTAAGATATTTCCGATGGCAGCATGGGTCTATAGCAGACTGCGTGGTAATTAATTTCATGAATAGGCGTTAATGAGTATGCAATACTCTTTTTAATAATAGTAATCAGGACGGATAGAACAGTTAATGAGTAAAATATTATCAATCATAATACCAACATATAATGCAGAAAAGTTTCTGAATAAGGGGCTGTCGTCATTTCTGGTATGCAGGGATACAGATGCACAGACAGCACAGCACAACTGTAAAATGGCAACGGAGGGCCGCTTTGAGGAAATAGATATTGACAAGGCTATACTCGATAAGCTTGAGGTGATAGTCGTAAATGACGGCACACCTGACGGAAGTGTTGAAGTGGCACAGAAATTTGTGGACTGGTATCCGGATACTTTTGTCATAGTAAATAAAACAAATGGTGGACACGGTTCTGCAATCAACACAGGCGTGGAGCATGTGAGAGGAAAGTATTTAAAGGTGGTCGATGCAGATGACTGGGTAGATACGCTTGCGCTAAAGCACCTGGTTGAATATCTCGAGCATGTAGATTCGGATGCGGTGATACAAAGCTTCAGGTATTATGACATATCAAAGGATGAGTACAGACCGGCAGATGTGAGTGTGCCTGATTCCTTGTATTTTATACTCATACAATACAATGTCAATCTCAATTTTACCTCAACAGAATTGATTTTATGCAAAAAGACAGGAAAAAGCAGCTGCCTGCAATTTCCTGTCCATAAAATTTTTAAAGCACAATTACGGCAGCGTCAAGCCCGTCTACTTTTCCGTCAAATGCGCTATCTGTCAGCAGATTATATTTCTCGGCATACTCATTAAATTCCTTTACACTGCTGCCGCAATTGAAAAGCATTGCGATTGTCTCTTCGCCGTTTTTTCTGATCATAACAATCGTATCATCATCGTCATTTGTGATTGTCTCAATCATTTCGCCCTCTACGATGCATGCATGTGCTTTTCTAATCTGCATGAGCTTCTTATACCAATTATACATCTCCTTGTCCTGGTATTCCTCATCCCAGTACATGCCTCGTCTGCAGTCCGGATCGTTTGCTCCCGGCATGGCATACTCATCACCATAGTAGACCATAGGCATTCCGGGCAGTAGCAGCTGAAAAGCTGCTGCGAGATGCTGTTTTTTCTTATTATCGTTGCACAGATGTAAAAATCTTGCTGTATCATGGCTGTCAATCAGGTTCCACATCAGCGGATAGCACTTTTTGTTTAAGCGCCCCTTCAGATATCCCAGATTCTGTACAAACTGGCTGACATTAATCTTTTCATCTGCAAGCAGGTCTATCAGATTCAGGTAGAATGGATAATTCATGACAGTATCCCACTCATCTCCCTCGAGGAAGTCTCCTGCGTAGTGCCATATCTCACCAATTATCAGCATATCCTTCTTTACTGCCTTGATTGCTTTTCTGAAATTCTTCCAGAAGAAATGACTGATTTCATCTCCTACATCCAGTCTCCATCCGTCAATATCACATTCCTTAATCCAGTAGCAGGCAACATCCGTGATGTATTTTTCAACCTCAGGATTTTTCAAATTAAGCTTTGGCATTCCACCGTAATAACCGAAGCATTTGAAGTTTGGAATTTCTCCCCATTCACCCCTAGGTGGCAGCTCGTCGATAAAATACCAGTCGAGATATTTTGACTTTTCGCCCTTTTCAAGTATATCCTGAAATGCAAAAAATTCTCTTCCTGTGTGATTGTATACCGCATCCAGCACTACCTTCATGCCACGCTCGTGGGATTTTTGTACGAGCTCCTTTAAGTCCTCTGTTGTTCCAAATGATGGGTCAACCTGATAATAATCAATAGTATCATACTTATGGCACGAATTTGATTTAAAGATTGGTGTCAGATACACCACATCAATTCCCAGATCTTTAATATAATCCAGATGCTCTATGATTCCCCTGAGATTGCCATGCAAATCATCCATAGGCGTAATCGGCGCCTTATACCACAGCTCTTTGTCCACCGGCTGTGTTGCGGCAAAGCGCGACGGAAAAATCTGATACACTACCTTGTTGGCTGCCCACTGTGGCACCTCAAACATCTCTTCCTCTCTGAGATTCTGCGGGCAGTCAAACATTCTGTCCCTGTTTGTGATGCACTCCTTATCGAACTCATAATTGCCGTAATATACCTTTTCACCCTGCATGTCCGTAAATTCAAAAAAGTATCTCAGACATATCAGATGCATCTGAAGCTGCGCCTCATAATAATCGTGAAACTGTGAGGTGGCTACCTTCTTCATAGGAAGTGTCATTCGTGTATCCTTGCGCTCCATTGGTATATACTTGTCCTCATAGTGAAGGATTACCTCCTTCATATCATCCTTTTTTACCTGCACGCGTATCACAAACAAATCCTTATCTATCGCATAGCAGAATCTTTTATCCATGTCATGAAAAATTGCTGAGTATTCCATAAAATGCCCCTTTACTTACGTATTTCGTTATTATGTATTTTAACGCACTCTTTCAAACAATTCTATCATTATATCCATGACATTTTTTCACTATTTCTACTTTATGCATGATTTTAGATTAATAACATTTTATTTTTTTGACTTTATTCCCTAAAACACTGCGTTCATTATCAATCTTTGAAATCTCACTTTTGTGCCGAAAATTCGAGTGCCTTTTGTTCATTTTCTGCTGTCATTGCATCCACATAATCCTGAGGATTCCAGACTTCATCTAATATATCCTCCGGGAACTTTTTACGAATATCATCAGAGTATTGGCTGCCATCTCCCGGCTCCCAATATTCAGATAGTTCATATCCATTCTCTGTCACATTGAAAGTTAAGGCAACAGGACCACAACCTCCACTGACACTTTCAATCCCTTCTTCGGACAAATTATATTCCTCATAAAGAGCGAGAGCATATACAGTCAATGTCTCAATCTCCTCAGAGTTTGCAGACCTACCTGCTTCCGTAGCCAATACAGTATGGCTTTCGCAGGCAAAAACACCTTTATAGTATCTATCTTTGTTATGTTCCATGATTGAGTTATGGATTGCTGTATCAACATTGGTTTCGTTAATTGCTTCTGTTCTGGTTTCCCCGGCACAGATGCGTTGTAAATAGCTGATAAAGTCAGAGTCAGTTATTCGGTAATACACATTCTCATACAGAATTGCTGACTGATTTCCGTTGGAATCAAAACCGCTGAATGTGATTCTGTCGTTTTCCTTGGTATCCACATGAAGGGAATAGAAAGGTGTATGACCTTGCAAAGATTGGTCTTTGTGACCAATCTTTAAGTGTTTAATACGACTGCTCAACTCGTCAATTTCCGATACGTTTAATTGGAATGTGGTCGGTCCGCTATTTGTTCTAAAGTCCATGGTGCTTGCTTTGGAAATTTGAACAGAATCAAGTTTCACTGGGAATGAACTCGGATTTGTCAGGAAACATACCCCAAGAACAATACTTGAAACCACAGCAATAGCAACAATCCAAAATGCAGGTTTCTTGTAATTCAGCACATTTTTCACCCTTTCTTTGACGCCAACCTCTCCAAAGGCAAGTGGACAAACCATAACTGTTCTTCTATTCACGCTACAAGAAAGCAGAGCTTCTGAATAAGAAATAGACTCGTTTTGATTCAGTCCACGAATAACTTTTTCATCGCAGGCAAGTTCAATATCTCGGCAAAGTAAAATATACGCAATCCATACAAGAGGATTGAACCAATGGATTGCCAACACTAAATACCCCAACGGTTTCCACCAATGGTCACAGCGTTTCAGATGAGCATTCTCATGGGCAATAATATAGGGCAACTGTGCTTCATCTGTCCCGGAGGGAATGTAGATGCTCGGTTTGAAGAAACCAAGAATAAAAGGTGTTTGTATATCGTCACAAATCCAAATGTTGTCCCGCACAGAAAGGGATGCACCGACTTTCTTTTGCAAGCGGAAATAGCTGACGGTAGCATAAACGAGCATGGCTATGATGCCTATTGCCCATACGATTGCCAGCACAGGAATCAAAAGCTGAAGTGGATTTGCGCTTGCAATTGGCTCTGGAGCAAAGGTGTCCGTAATAATTGGATTCACTACCTTGTCGATAGAGCTTACGCCTGTGGAGATTTCTGGTGTCCAGTCCATCATGATTTCAGGACTGATGGTCTCGGCACTTGGAATCAAGCTCAATGCGCTTTCAAAACTGAATGGGCAAATCAATCGAAAAGCTACGATACCCCACAGTAGGACATTGATCCACTTAGGTGCCTTTTTCAAAACCACACGCAAAAGTACGACCGCAAGGATCAGCCAGGATGCGGCGATACTCATATTTACAATTTTCAAAAAAAGTGAACTCATAGATTATTCCTTTCCGGCGGCTGCATCAATCATGCGTCGAATCTCCGCAGCTTCCTGTTGAGAAATACCCTTCCTTTGTGTAAAAGCCGCAATGAAAGCAGGAAGGGAACCTTCAAAGGTTTCGTCAACGAACTGCTCGCTCTGAACGGCATAGAAATCGTTTTTAGACAGAACAGAGGAAACGGTGCCACCATTATTCTGGAAGATACCACGCTCACAAAGCTTGCGTAACACCGTATAGGTGGTGGAGCGATTCCAGTTCAGTTCTTTTTCACAGAGCTTTACCAATTCTCTGGAGTGCAAAGGCTCATTCGCCCAAATAATATCGGCAAAGTGGGATTCCACTACGCCCATCTTCATCTCAGCCATAAAGATTTCTCCTTTCAGTTTATCGCTAATAAACTAATTGTAGTTTACTCCCGATAAACTGAAATGTCAATAGGAAACAGCCATTACTCTCACAGGTTTCATAAAGTTTTGGGAAGAGAATCCGCTGTCGCCACGAAGATAAGTTTTAATGCTCCTTTCCAGGTATTCTTGAAAAATAGATTCCATAAATTTATCAAAAAAATCCGCTATACTTTGTTTTAAAGTATAGCGGATTTTAGTTATTTTACGATCTAAAAGCTTCTAGTAATAGGAGCTGCCTGATAATTGCCACCAATTGTAACTACTGTGACTACATATCTGCCCGGCTCTGTAGGAGCCTTTGTGCTTGAATATGGCTTCCACTTGCTTGTAAAGCCACTGTATAGATAATGCACATTGCTCTGGCTGATTGAGACATCACCATCATATGATAGCGTTGCTCCAAAATCAAAGGATGCTACATCTGAGGCTTTAAGCTTCCCATTTGTAAAGCTCTGATTCCAACTAAGCTTAGTTCCTTTTGAATGCATCTTGACAAGTAAAGCACCAACTCCAACACCTGTCTCATAATTCTTGTTATCTGTAACCGCTGTCACCGTATAAAGACCGGCACGGTTTGGAGTACCAAATGACACTCTCACTGTGTCTGCAACAGAAGGAAGCTTATTTATTATCTCAAGAATCTGTCCAACTGTACCCGTATCTATATGAAGCTTCTTCAACGTGTCAAGCAGCTCCTGTGTGCTGAAAAGTTTTCTAAGCTCTCCGACTGTCATACCGTCCTGCATCATCTGTGTAAAGGACTTTCCATATAGCTTTGAAACAACCGGATCTATAAGCTTAAGTACTGTGCTGTTTGTATACTTCTCAGGCATCTGAAGATAAATGCCTGCATTTACATTGCTTGTAAGACCGGCATAGATTGTATATACATCAAACCTGTCTGAAGGATTTGTTGTAACAAAATCCTGTGGTAGTGCATCTCCGGCATAAATGTTTGTTGACTTTACTTTAACATTTACCTTTGCCTTATTAACGGTCACACTAGTCTCTGCTGATGCTGATGGACGATACTCGGCATTGCCTTTATATGTTATACGGATTTGCTGCTCTCCTGCACCCATCTGCAGATAAGTAAGTAAATTAACCTTTCCGCCTTCTATCGGAGCCCACTGCCTGGTGACTCCCTCAACTCCGGCTACATCATCAACACCATAGTATTCCATTGTAAAATCATCAACACTTAACGTATCCTTTGCAGGCAATGTACTGTTGTCCCAATCAATTACCTGATCAAATATTGACTGTTTCATAACGGCAGTGTCCATATTGTATGAAAAAGATACTCCCTCCCTGCATACAACGGCCGCTGCTATACGGTTATCGGCTGTAGTCACATTTACCTGTGTCTGTGTACCTTTATAGTTCTTATTTCCATCCCACTTTATGCGGATAGTCCACTCTCCCGGACCAAATTTTTTAAATGCTGCAGTCCAGTTTGTAGAATTAAGTGGCTGCCAGTTTGGTATTATATCTGTTCCGGCATTGTACTCCATTGCCACATCATCATATGTAAGCCCTGCCGGATTTGTCTTTGCTATCACAGCATCATAAATTGCTCTTGCTGTAGCATCAAAATCATATGACTGATCCGCGTTAAAAGCCATGCTCACTTCATACGGAGCATCCTTTAAAACAAATGATGATTCATACTTGTAAGCTCTGTGGAGTGTAACAACCTCATCGCTTCCCTTAAGTCTGAATTTGAAATCTCCTTCACCGTTTTCTAAAAATGCCGGATGATTATATTCTGTTGTTACAGTATTCCAAAGTATTTTTTTCGTTGTTGTGCTCGTAAAGCCCTCTAAGCTTCCGAATGCTGTATTTTTCTGTAATTTAGTCTTATCCTTGCCCTCGCACTCGTACTCCCAATCAAGGTTTTTTACATCAACTTCGTCTGCGTTTACAACAAGCGCTTTTGCTATTGCCGCTTTAGCAGTCTCAATATCTGCACCCTGCGGAATAACTGCTGTTCCATTCTGAAGCTGTACTGTCACCTTCTGTGACTCATCTGTCAATAATGCACTGCCGCTGTCAACAGACTCATAAGCCACATCTGCTGCAAATATGACCTGCGTTGCAAGTGGTTCTATCGCTTTTATTTACTTATATTACTGCACACTCAGATAGCTTGTCACACAATAAAGTGTCTGTCCATTATATTCCACGCGTGACCAGCCAAACTCCTCATTGATTCCGGTTCTGGTGACGGTTTCCCCATTTTTTATCGTTGCAACAACTGTAGCATCCGGATTTGTGACACTTGGAAGTGCACGCAGATTAACCTCTATTTTTGCAGTGACAGTATCATTACACTCCTTGAACTTTGTCTTCAGTCCGTCTCCGCTGCCACTTCCGTCCTGCCCGGGAACTACATAGTTCATATCTGTTGTGAGGTAGTTTGAAATGGCATAATATGTCTGTCCATTATATTCGACACGTGACCATCCACTGTCACTGACGCCTGTTCTTGTTGCTGTATCACCGTTATTCAGCGTTACCTTAATTGTGCTGTCATTGCCCTGACTTGGAATATCCCTCAGATTGACGCTCTCCTTGGCAGTTACGGTCTCATTTACATCCGAAAACTTCATATTTGCTTCCGGGTCAACTGTTGCATTGTCAGCCGCATCACCATTTTTTGCAGACTCTGTCTCATCAAACCCAAAGTATGCCACATTCAAATCTACCGGCTTATCAATTCCTGACACCTTTCCCTTATTGGTATACTGCCACATGGCATGTGTGCCCTCATATGATGACTTCGGTGTTTCCGGGTAAGCTGTATCCGGATATTGTGACACCCATATTTTGTAGCTGCTCTCAAGCGCTTTAGTATCCCACTGGCTGTTTTCCGACAACTCATTCATGGCAGCGTAAAACATAGGCGTGTATCCTTTTTTATATATTTCCTGCAAAAATGCCTCAGCTACTTTGGTACGGGCCTCTGATGACATGCCATACTGTCTGCTGGCTGAGTCTGTGAAGCCCTCGCAGTCAAATGCCACCGGATATGTAATCTGATATTTTGAGATGTAGTCTGCTACCCAATCTGCCTCCTCAATGGCTTCTGTTTCATTTACTGCTGATGAAAAGAAATATACCCCGACCTTTATGCCATTTTTCTGTGCCTCCTGCATGTTGTATCTGGCATTTGTATCAACACACATCTCACCTGTTTTCTGGGTTCTGTAGCCCACACGTATCATCGCAAAATCAATTCCGCCTGCGGCAACCTTGTCCCACTTTATGGTGCCCTGATATTTAGATACATCAATTCCGAAGGTCAGATTACTATTTTCCGCAACAGTGCTTGCAGACAGTATCTGTGTCTCATCCGCAGAAGCCCCATCATCAGATGTCACACTCATTGAGCCGGCATTGTCTCCCGTATGCTGCGGGTCTTCCTTGTCTGAACTATCCTCTGTGGCTGTTTCCGTCATCTGTGACGAGCCCTTAGCCTCGTTTTTTGCTGACTTAATCACAAAAAATGTGGCAACTGCAGCCAGCGCAGCTACTATCGCAACAATTATAAATATTGCTATTATCTTTCTTTTATCGTTCATAGCTTTTCCTCTTCATTATTTATATATGTCACCATGTACAGGCAATCTGCTTTTATGCAACAAAATATATCATATAATCCGGTATTTTTCAAATATTTCTCCCTTTTTCATAACTTTCCAAAAATGAAATTTTAAATTCCACCACCACATTTGGTGGTGGAATTTACTCCCG
>ENA-OOZY01001727-OOZY01001727.1-human-gut-metagenome-genome-assembly--contig:-NODE-1727-length-12580-cov-2.274890_pt1 | contig 12580 bp, 10 predicted proteins | sample MGYA00241047_ERZ501410 | MGnify/ENA primary metagenome ERZ501410 (study PRJEB25962, sample SAMEA2042621) | human gut metagenome | biome: human gut; feature: human-associated habitat; material: faeces... | reverse complement strand
CATCGACGGCTGGGAGCCATTCGCTAACAAGGTTACACTTGAGATCCCTGTATACGACAGAGGCTCTTCAGGAAACGGATGCTCAGACGTTGAGAACAACTACTGGACAAAGTGGGTACAGGAGAACTTTGGTGATAAGTACAACATCGATGTTAAGTATGTTGGTATCACACGTAGTGCAGTTATGAACGATTATGCTATGTTAGCAGCAGCAGGCGACCTTCCTACAATCTGTATGGAGTACGACTATGATAAGCTTGCTACATGGCAGGCTAACGGCGATATCAAGCCTTACGATGTTGAGGAATTCAAGCAGGTTGCTCCTACATACTGGCAGCAGATGGTTGACAATGGCAACGATGCTTACACAAAGTTAGCCGGAGAGGATTACCTTGCACTTGGTTACAGACCTTACGGTAATACAACATACACATTCGTAACATTCTATCGTCAGGACTGGGTTGAGGAGGCAGGATTTGATTCATATCCTACTAACAACACAGAGCTCCTTGAGCTTTACGCTAAGCTCGTTGAGAACGGACATGCAGCTCCTCTTGGCGGAAGCAAGGTAAGCGGTGCTGGTATTGACCAGAACTACGGATACAGAGATTACCCACAGGATGAGGAGACATGGGCTACAACAGGTGATTATCAGATTCCTGCTCTCTCAACAGAGGCTCAGAAGAGATACCTCAAGTGGCAGAATACACTTTACAGCAATGGTTACTTAAATGAGAACTACTACTTAAGAGATGCTTCTGAGGCAGAGGCAGACTTCATCAACGGCAAGGCATTTACATGGTCAGGTTATGTATCTTCAACAATGAACGTACTTAACTCTTTCTATGATGCTAATCCGGATGGAAAGCTCGCAGTAGTTGTATCTCCTTCAGAGTGGGCACAGGATGAGACATGGGGTTCTTCTCCATCTTACAGACCTGGTACTACATTCGGTATGATGATTGGTTTCGCTCATGACGCTACAGATGATGAGGTTAAGGCAGCTATGATGTACCTTGAGTGGTTATGCCAGCCTGAGAACCTCTTCACAATGCAGTGGGGTATTGAGGGCGTTAACTTCAACTATGACGAGAATGGTGATCCTGTAGCAGTAGCTGACCAGTCAGGTCTTGCCGAGCAGCAGGGACATAACAACAACGTAGACTACTGGTGTGCAGTAAGTGCTGTTAAGACATTAGGCAATATCGAGAAGGATATTAAGGCTGTTGCTCCACAGGGACTTCCACAGGATTTCTATGATGAACTCCTTGCTAACTACGAGGGACAGGTTGCTCTTTACAATGCAGGTTATGCTAACTCTGACTGTCTCTTCGCTACAGCTATTGAAGCAGTATCTGAGTACAACCAGACATTATATGACCTCTATACAGAGTACAGAGATCAGCTCACAATGTGTGACCCTGATAAGTTCGATGCACTCTATGATGAGTTAAGCCAGAAGTATCTTGATGCAGGATATCAGGAAGTTATCGATGGCAGAAAAGAAGCTTTCGATGCAGGTAATACAACACGTCTCCAGTAATTTTCGGTAAATACTGATTCGTAAACAAATACAGCCCCATGGCGTTACGCTGTGGGGCTGTATTAAAAAGAAAATATAGTTTGTGTGCTTTTTCGACCGATATTCAGGTCGTGATATAGGCGGAAAAATTACATAAATTGCCAAGAGCAGAATGGAGGATTAAATGTTAAAGCTTGAATATGATAAGAAACAGATTGAAGAGGTTATTGATAAAATAGTTAAAAAGACCATGAACATGGATTTGACATGGGATTGGCCATGCGGTGTTGCGTATTACGGAATAGGAGAGGCTTATGAAAAGACAGGAAAGAAGGAATACCTTGACCTGCTTAAGGACAGAGTGGATGAGCTTATTGACCTTGGACTTCCTAAGGTATGGACAGTCAATGCGTGTGCGATGGGGCACTGCCTTATCACCCTGTACAAGGCTATAGGTGATGAGAAGTATCATGAGATTCTTATGAGCAAGATTCATTATATTCAGAAGGATGCCCTGAGATTTGCTGACAATGTTCTTCAGCATACGGTATCTGCAAACAATGATTTCCCTGAGCAGTGCTGGTGCGACACATTGTTCATGGCTGCATTTTTACTTTTACGTGTCGGTGTGATGGAAAAGAATCAGGAGATGATTGATGATGCTCTCAATCAGTATTACTGGCATATCAAGTATCTTCAGAACCCAAGCAGCGGATTATGGTATCACGGATATGACAATATTGCAGGCGACCACATGTCGGGAATATACTGGGGAAGAGCTAATGCATGGGCAGCATTCACCATGTCACAGGTTGGCGGAATCCTTCCTGAATGCTATCTTTACCCTAAGTTCATTGATATTGCAGGCTCACTCAACGAGCAGCTCGCGGCACTGAAGGTATACCAGACAGAGAACGGACTTTGGAGAACGGTTGTTGATGATCCGGAATCCTATGAGGAAGTTTCTGCTTCTGCAGGTATTGCGGCAGCGATGCTCACAAGAGGAAATCCGCTTCACAGCAAGTACATCAATAAGTCAATCAAGGGACTTATTGCTAACGTGAGTGAGGATGGAAAGGTTATGAACGTTTCCGGCGGAACGGCAGTTATGAGAGACAAGGAGGGCTACAGAGGAATCCCTAAGGCTTACATCCAGGGCTGGGGACAGGGACTTGCACTTGCATTTTTCTCCGAGCTTCTTGTATCGGATGACATTGAAAAGGACGGAGCACTCTAAGAGATAATATTATTGGGAGGAAAATACAATGGCGGCACAGAAAGGCGGATTCACACTTCCGGGTGAGTCGGGCTATGAGAAGCTTACACTTAAGATGGCGGAAAAGTGGGGCGCAGATGTAATAAGAGACAGTGACGGAACGGTTCTCTCCGATGAGATTCTGAATGCAGGATATGGAATATATTCTACAATATGTATTATTCGTGACCACAACGAGTGGGCTAAGAAAAATATGGATAAGCTTCAGCAGACTTTCCTTATGACGCAGCCTATTGTTGCGGATTGTGATACACTCACCGTGGAGCTTATGAAGGATTTCTTTGCTGAGCAGTTCTCAATTAACGAGACTGAGGATTCACTCAAGTACTGGCAGGTATACGACAGAACGACGGACACCTTTGTAGGAAGGGAGCATTGGAGCTATGCGGATGGCAAGGTTACAATCAAGGAAATAACTCCATGGCATAAGTACACGGTAAGCTTTATGGCATATCGTATATGGGAAGAGATTTCCATGTACAATCACACAACCAACAACTGGACAAAAGAGCATCTCATGCAGATTGATCCGAGACATGAGGCCACAAGAGAGTATATGCTTGGCTGGATGAGAAACTGGTGTGAGACGCATCCTGACACGACTGTAGTTCGTTTTACGTCAATGTTCTACAATTTTGTGTGGATATGGGGAAGCAGCGAGCGCAACAGAAATCTCTTCTCAGACTGGGGTTCCTATGACTTTACAGTGAGCGAAAAAGCACTTGATGAGTTCGCAAAGAAGTACGGCTATAGCCTTACTGCGGAGGATTTTATCAATCAGGGCAAGCTCCATGTTACACATATGGTCGGAACCAGGCAGAAGGCTGACTGGATGGCGTTTGTAAATGATTTTGTAATATGGTTTGGAAAACAGCTTGTCGACATTGTTCACGAGTACGGCAAGAAGGCGTATGTGTTCTATGACGACAGCTGGGTGGGAATAGAACCGTACAACGGAAGATTCAAGGAGTTCGGATTTGACGGACTTATAAAGTGTGTGTTCTCCGGTTATGAGGCGAGACTCTGTTCGGGAGTTGATGTGCCTACACATGAACTCAGACTTCACCCATACCTTTTCCCTGTGGGACTCGGAGGTGCACCTACATTTATGGAGGGCGGCAATCCTACACTTGATGCAAAGAAGTACTGGAACAGTGTGAGAAGGGCTCTTTTAAGACAGCCTGTAGACAGAATCGGACTTGGCGGTTATCTCCATCTTGTTGAACCGTTCCCGGATTTCTGTGATTATATAGAGAAGGTATCCGATGAGTTCAGAACGGTAAAGTCATTCCATGCACAGGGCGCACCGTTATCGATTAAGACAAAGGTGGCAGTGCTTCACAGCTGGGGTAAGCTTCGTTCATGGACGCTTTCGGGACATTTCCATGAGACTTATATGAACGACCTTATTCATATCAATGAATCCTTGTCAGGTCTTCCTGTTGATGTATCATTCATCAGCTTTGAGGATGTAAAGGCGGGAGTTCTTAAAGATTATGATGTCGTAATCAATGCAGGATATGCAGGCAGCGCATGGAGCGGCGGCGACAACTGGAAGGACGAGGACGTTGTGTCAAAGCTCACCGAGTGGGTATACAACGGCGGAACCTTTATCGGTGTCGACGAGCCGTCAGCGGTTGCAGGCTATGATACATATTTCAGAATGGCACATGTTCTCGGAATCGATGAGGATACGGGCGCAAGAATCTGCCATGGCAAGTGGCAGTATGAGGTACAGCCTGTCGACGGACTTATGCCTGAGGGAAGCAGCATAAGAGGCAGAAGCGGACTTTATCTCACCGATGGCAACGCAAGAGTTGTTGCGGAGGCTGACGGAGCACCTGCAATGACAGTCAATGACTTCGGCAAGGGTAAGGGAATCTATATGTCCCACTACAACATAAGTCTTGAGAACACAAGAATGTTGTTCAACACAATCCTTCTTGCGGGCGGAGAGGCATTTGACGGAGAGTACATTACAGACAATCCTTACACCGAGTGTGCATATTATCCTGCAAGCAACATGCTTGTAATAATAAACAACAGCGGCGAGACACAGACGGCTTCGGTTAAGACTGAGGCGGGTGTCAAGAGTGCAACGCTTGAGGCGTATGATACCGCGATTATTCAGATGTAAGTAAAAGCCATTATCATCAAATTTAACGCATGACAGCAGTCCGCGGAAATATGATGATAATGGCATTTTTTGATTTTGTAACCCTTTCGGGTTTAATATTTGAAAATCTTTGACAAGAAGGAAGCTTAGTTATATATTATAAGGGTAATAAACAAGGAGGTTTTAACATGGAAAAGGATACAAGCTGTGCATACTGCATGGAAGGCGAGTTGGTCGCTAAGTTTGGAATTAAGATTTGTGAGATGGACACCTGTAAGGTGTATTTATTTAAGGAACAGAGTCATCCGGGAAGAGTTATTCTTGCGCACAAGAAGCACGTCGGAGATATGACGGAGCTGACAGCGGATGAGAGAGCGGCTTATTTTGAGGATATTGCCAAGGTTTCTTCAGTGCTTCAGAAGCTTTTTAACCCACAGAAGATTAACTACGGTGCTTATGGAGATACAGGACATCATCTTCATTTTCATCTTGTGCCTAAGTATAAGGATGAGTTTGAATGGGGCGGAGTGTTCCTCATGAACCCTGATAAGAAGTATCTTACAGAGGAAGAGTATGCTGATATGGCTGCTAAGATTAAGGCGGGAATTGAGGCGTAGTTTATAATAATTGTCAATGGTGATACGGCTTTACGGGCTGTGAGAGGGAGAGAATATGTCGGATATAAAACAGCAGGTAGAGGAGTGCCTTAGGCAGGCGGAGGAGATTGAGCGTGCCGGAGTTATCAAGGACAAGCTCAATACCACGTTCCGCGAGAATCTGAGGTATGAATTTCTTAAGTTTCTTGTATATTTGAGTGAGGGTGACGGATATATTGATGAGAAGGAAATCGCTTTTATAAATAGTGCTCTCGGTTATAAAATGACTGAGGCGCAGATGAAATCCATCAGAATATATGACAAGCTCTGCGATGATACATACACAAAGAAGGTTCCGTTTGCACTTAAGGGGTTTGTGCTGTGTGATGCGGGAAGAAAGCTCGGCGATGATAAGAAGAGAGCCAACAATCTTGTCAACACGTTCCGCGCGCTCGGTCAGGAGTTCATTGCATGCAATGATGTGACCAGCGAGCAGGAGGTAAAGCTTCTCACCGATTATATGACAATCATGGAAAAATTCCTTAAAGAATACGGACTTTATGACAGCAAGCTTTCGGTTAAGACGAAGAAGGCTGAGAAGCGTTCTGTTGATGAGGTACTTGAAGAACTCAATTCGCTTGTCGGACTTGACGGAGTTAAACAGGAAGTGAACAGCCTTGTAAATCTGCTGCGCATACAGAAGCTTCGCGAGGAAAAGGGAATGAAGCAGCCTAATGTGTCAAAGCATCTCGTATTTTCGGGAAATCCGGGTACAGGTAAGACGACGGTGGCACGTATGCTTGCCGATATATACAATTCGCTTGGAATTCTTTCGGGCGGACAGCTTGTTGAGGTTGACCGTTCGGGTCTTGTCAGCGGCTATATAGGTCAGACTGCAACGAAGGTTACGGGAGTTGTCGAACAGGCACTCGGAGGAATACTTTTTATTGATGAGGCTTATACCCTTACGGCTAATAAGGGGGAGGGGGACTTCGGACAGGAGGCAGTTGACACTCTGTTAAAGGCTATGGAAGACAACAGAGACAATCTGGTCGTGATAGTGGCCGGATACCCCGATCTGATGGATGAATTCTTAAGCTCTAATCCGGGACTGCGTTCAAGATTTAACAAGTTCATTTTCTTTGATGATTACAATCCGGATGAGCTTTACCAGATACTTATAGGAATGGCGAAAAAGCAGGACTATGTCCTGTCCGAGGATGCCAAGGTTAAGGCGAAAGAATATTTTGTTCAGGCATGTGCGAACAAGACCGAGAATTTTGCCAATGCAAGAGAGGTCAGAAATTATTTTGAGAAAGCTGTCTCTAAGCAGGCTACAAGGCTTGTCAAGAATATCAGTGCCATTGATGAGCAGATGCTTCTCACAATAGAAGCCGATGATCTTGAAAACTTCGTGAGCGTAAGCTAGAAATTAGTGAAAAATATGTGAACTTTGTGGATTTGCTTTACTTTTACGGGTAAAGTGTGATATAACTAAATAGCTGTCGCATGTGGCAGCTATTTAGTTTTTTTATTCCTGAAGGGGAAGAATTGGAGGAAATACAGTGAAAAAGAGAGTATTAGCACTTGTACTTGCGGGAACAATGGTATTTGGCCTTACAGCCTGCAATAAGAGTGGAAAGAATGACACAACAACAGCAGCCGATGGCGAGACAACAGTAGCGGATTCAACAACTGAGACTACAGAGGCACAGCCTGTTACACAGACAACAGAGGTTACTGATTACAGTGAGTATCTCACATTGGGCCAGTATACCGGAATTGATATAGCAGTTGATGCAGCCGTAGTTACGGATGAGCAGGTTCAGAGTTCCATTGACTCGTTAGTAAGCTATTATAATACCAACATGGTTGAGGCTGAGCATATTACAACAGGAACAACGAAGGACGGAGATGTCATCAACCTTGATTACAGCGGTGCACTTGATGGTACTGCATTTGAAGGCGGTACAGCTACATCACAGACTTACACTATAGGTTCAGGAAGATTTATCAGCGACCTTGATAAGCAGCTTGCAGGACTTGAAGTCGGCAAGGAATATGAGCTTAAGTGTACATTCCCTGATGATTACACCAACAATCCTGATTTAGCAGGTAAGGAGACAGTGTTTACCGTTACCGTTAACTACATTGAGGGCGACAAGGATGAGTATGAGTGGGGTGACGAGTTCGTTAACCTCTACACCAACGGTGAGTACACATCAGCAGATGATTACAGAAAGTTAATTGAGACACAGCTTATATCCAAGGCTGAGTCTGAGCAGCAGACTGAGTACGAGAACGCACTCTGGAGCAAGATTATCGAGAACAGCACAGTAGCTTCATATCCTGAGGAGAAGTTATCAGGTATAGCAGATGATTACTACAACTACTATGTACAGTATTTTACCTACTATGCATCACTCTACGGCATGGATATGGCTTCATTCCTCTCAGGTGTATATAACATGACAACGGATGATCTCACTGAGGAGTGCCAGGCGATGGCTAAGCAGGAAGTCGGATATATCATGGCTGCATGTGAAATTTTCAAGGATCTTGGAATGACACTTACAGATGAGGAGTACAATACAAGGGCACAGGACACGGCTGCACAGAACGGATTTGATTCAGCGGCTGCATTTGTTGAGCAGTATGGTGAGGAGTATGTGCGTGAAAGCTTCATTTTTGATATTGTTTCCGATTATCTGGTTGAGAACAATAACATGGTAATAAATGAATAACACTCAATCTTAGTTGATTGATAATGGGACGGCGGTATATTAGAGACTTTTAATATGCCGCCGTTTGTGCTATGATAATATTGAGTTTCGAAAATTCATGGAATGATGAAACTACAGTGGAGCAATTCGAGGATATCATATGATTATATGATAAATTATGTAAGGGTTCAGCAGACGGTTAACGTAGGAGGAGAGGGCGATGAGAGAAGTGGGAGACATTTTTAGAGAAGTGTCACAGGCGGCAGGTGATATAGTTTTCAGATATGATATCGTGACGGAAAAGTTTATGCAGTACTCTGACAGGAGTGAGCTTGCCAAATACGGGGCATGGCTGTCCGACTTTGACAGTTCAATGATAAATGCTAAGATGATTTATCCTGATGATGTGGAGGCATTTCAGAAGCTTGCGGACAGAATTAAGAGCGGCGATGTTGGGACGATAGAGGGCTTTTTCAGAATGAGACTTCACATCAGTGCTGACTATCGTTGGTACAGACTGCTTGCAAGGACGAAGTTCGAGCAGGGTGTGCCGGTTGAAGTGCTGGGGAGAGTTACGGATGTCCATGACTATATGGCATCCCAAAAAGAGAAGGCGGTCGGAACCATCGGACATATTATGGATATGAGGGGGCTTTCTGATGAAAAAGAGGTAATAGAGACTTTGGAACGATATGCATCGAAGCATAAGTCGGATGTGATGCTCGCATGCGTAATATATGATATATCCGAGTATAATAATGTTGTGTGCGGAATGAGCAGAAACAAAGAAGAGGAGTTTCTTATTAATCTGATCAGACGTATAAGAAGGAACTATCCTCATGGGACACTTGTGTGCAGAGCGGCTCTTGGAAGGTTTGCAATATTTACGGGTGGAATAGAGAGTATCACGGAGCTTGGTGATGCAGTGGCAGGAAGTATGCATGAACTGCAGGAACTCGGAATACAGTATATGGACCGGCTTAAGGATGGTGATCTTGGTGTGTGTGTTGGAGTTAATTATGAAAAAAATGTCTGTGGAATAGGACATGACATATACGATAGGGCTGAGCAGGCACTTGAGCAGGCACTGAGAAATGACACGGAAAAGATTGTTTTTTACAAGAAGCATACAGAGCCTTCGGAGGAGGCTTGCTCGAGACAGGATGACTCCATTGCCGAGAATGTCATAAAGACGATTGAGAAAGCAGAGAAGAAGGGGTATACAAAGGAACAGCTAAGAAAATGTGCACTCAAATGTATGAGCGATCTGCTTGAGAAAGTAGGAAAGCTTTACGGATTTGAGAGAGTGGCGTTGAGTGTGCGCGGAAGTGAAGGATACACTGAGGTCAGTGAGTGGCACGGAAAAGCAGTGGATAATATTCCTGACGGATGTCGTCTCCATGTGAGCGGAGAACCCGACATCGTGGAGGAAAAAGTGACCTTCTGGGAGCCGTACATTGTCAACGATGTCAATTCATATCCGGACAGCAGTGCCTATGGAAGAATGGTTGGGCTCAGTGCAGTGACAAGCTTTGCACAGGCGGGCTTTGAATGTAATGACGGAATCAGATATATTGTGTCATTTGAGTACTATACACAGTCACATGTATGGAGTGAGGAAAAGTTAAATGCTCTTAATATCATAAAATATGCAGCTGATTTTTGCATGAAATATATAGGAGAGTAGAATCCGGGAGAATAAAGATGGTTACATTATTGTCAAAAATTTTTATAAAGGACAATACTCAGGATATCAGGAAGGCGTACGGAAGTCTGTGTAGTATACTTGGGATTGTACTGAATATATTGCTGTTTATGGGAAAGTATGCTGTCGGATTTTTGAGCGGTTCTATAGCGATAACGGCGGATGCATTTAACAACCTGTCGGATGCGGGTTCATCATTCATAACACTTGTGGGGTTCAGATTTGCAGGAAAAAAACCTGACCCGGAGCATCCGTTTGGGCATGGACGTTTTGAGTACATATCAGGATTTGTGGTGTCGGTTATCATAATTGTTATGGGGCTTGAGCTTGGGCACTCATCAATTGCGAAGATTATAAAGCCGGAGGCTGTTGACACGAGCATTGCATCCATTATTGTGCTCCTCGCTTCAATCGGCGTTAAGGTGTACATGTGCATATACAACAGATGTGTAGGTGCCAAGATTGATTCGGCGGCTATGAAGGCCACGGCAATAGACAGCCTGAGTGATACGGTGGCGACAAGTGTTGTACTCATATCGGTATTGCTCTGCAGGTTCTGTAATATCAATATTGATGGAATATGCGGTGTTGCAGTTGCATGTTTTATTTTGTATGCAGGATATGATGCGGCGAAGGATACAATCAGCCCGCTGCTTGGAAAGGCACCCGATGAGAAATTTGTGGAGGAGATAGAGAATACGGTTATGGCACATGAGCATGTGCTTGGAGTGCATGATCTGGTTGTGCATGATTATGGTCCCGGACGTGTGATGATTTCCCTCCATGCCGAAGTTCCGGGAGACGGCGATATTTTTGAGCTGCATGAAGAGATAGATGCCATAGAGAGGGAGATTAAGGGAAGATTGGGCTGTGAAGCCGTGATACATATGGATCCGATTGACAGAAATAACGGGGAATTAAAGCATATCATGGCGTATATGAGGGAGCAGATATTTAATATTGACCCTGCCATGTCGATACATGATTTCCGTATGGTGACCGGACGTGAGAGAACGAACCTTATATTTGATGTTGTTGTTCCGTACAGCTATAAGGGAACAAAAGAAGAGCTTATTAAAAAAATCCAAAAAGCCGCATCTGAGCTTGACAGCAGATATCAGGTAATAGTTGATATAGACAGAGCCTATGTGAGGTAGCATCGGTAAGTGAATATGTGATTAGTGAAAAGTCATCTGCAAAGTATGTCGGCAGATGGCTTTTTTTGTCGAACGATTGTAAGTTTTATTGCGGTATTTTTTGTTAGACTTAGGATATCAAAGGGGAGTCAGTGATTGATGAGAGGAGGTTGTATATGAGGTTTCAGCATCTAAGGGAGAAGGAAAAATTAAGCATAAGCGGAGCCTGTGTTCAGGCAAAGATAATACGCAAGGAAGACAAAAAGATATATCTCAGAATATGGAACAGTGGAACTGAACCGGCGTATAACGTCAACTTCTATATACCTAAGGGACATAGAATATGTATACTCAAAAGCCGTCTTGATTATCATGTGCTTAATCCCGGACAGGCATTCGATGAATATGCGGTTGCAGATGAAGAACTGCTTAGGGACGTGGAAATCGTTACATACTGGGAAGATGAAAGAAAGTGCCTGTATTCGATGGAACAGACAGAGACGGCGAAGAATATTTTAAAAAAAATGTGTGTCTGTCATGTATGATTCTGCTTATGGTGTACATACTATTCTCGTGGCGGAAGAGACAGTTTTCCGTAATAAATATGAGAAATGAGGTCAATTATGAGCGAAAATTACAGTGAACAGAACAAGTCCTATAACTATGGAGGAGAGCATAGCAAGTCCTCGAACAAGAATCAGAACAAGTATTCAAACAAGAATCAGAATAAGGCAACTGATAAGAATGAGAATAAGTCAGAGAACTGCCATGATGGCGGTCAGGGAAAGTAATCTGACAACAACGCCGTAAAGATTATCAAATGTGAGTGAGGGCAGGATGTGCGCATGCATATCCTGCCATTTGCTTTGAAAATTCCGGTGTCTACAGAAGCAGAAAACAGAATGCAGTCAATATTATAAGGAAAATAAGGTTGTATATTGTGAATGTAAGTACATAATTTCCTTTATGGGCATCGTCAGAAGCACAATAGCCGCGAAAAGATATGATGCTTGCCAGGGATGCAATCAGCGTTCCAAGCCCTCCGATATTGACGCCGTACAGAAGAGGAAGGTAATTGGTTGTGAAGCCCGACAGAAGTATTGCAGCAGGTACGTTGCTTATAATCTGCGAAAAGCCAATGCCGAGAAGCATTTCACGTCCTGAAATCAGACGGCTCATAATGGATGATACTGCCGGAATGCGCTCCATATTGCCTATAAATACAAAAAAACACACGAAGGTTAAGAGCAGAAAGTAATCAATTTTTTTAAAAAGAGTTCTGTCACACAGCAGTATTGTTATGACAACAATGCAGAGCATAATCTGATAGCTGATAACGTGGCTTACGCAAGCCGTGCAGACGAGAAACAGAAGTATGTATATCATCGGTCTTATCCCTCCTGTTATTTGACTGTTGGAAGGAGCAGTGTTTTCCGAAAGAGGTGTATTTTTTAAAAGAAGTACACCTATAAGCAGGAGAACGGCGGATAATGCAGACAGAGGAAG
>ENA-OOZY01001725-OOZY01001725.1-human-gut-metagenome-genome-assembly--contig:-NODE-1725-length-12581-cov-2.716350_pt1 | contig 12581 bp, 10 predicted proteins | sample MGYA00241047_ERZ501410 | MGnify/ENA primary metagenome ERZ501410 (study PRJEB25962, sample SAMEA2042621) | human gut metagenome | biome: human gut; feature: human-associated habitat; material: faeces... | reverse complement strand
CTTCTTCTCCCGGCCTCTCCCCCAGTTAACGTACATGTAATCCTTTTACCCAACCCATGCAAAACAAATGACAGAAAGGACAGTGTAAACATCAAAACAGACATGACACCCCACATACAATTCGGCTACTTTTGTAAAATCAATTGGACAAATTTCATTCAATCACAGCAAGCAAGTTAGTGAAACCCAATTTACTATCACACTAACCTGCATGCACTTTTTAATGTTATATGAAAACATGCATCTATTTAATATTTTCTTTATATGCCATATGCATTCAGGCTCAAGATATCTACAATAATTTAAACCAAAAGTTCACTCAATATTTAATCAAGACGCTCCCCGAAAACATTTATGTACAAACTGGAAAATATAAAGCCCGTTGACCCACTATTATATTCCCAATTGATCCATCAAAAAAACATTGGATTTATGAAAAGAAAAATGCATTTTAACCCGGGTCAGTTTTAGTTATAATTATCTACCACAGATGTTACTTCTTTTTGGCATTTATTTTTCTTACAGAATCTCCAGTAAGTTCAATCTTGTGTGCAGAGTGTACAATTCTGTCCTGTATTGCGTCAGCTACGGTAGGATCACCAATTGCATCATACCAGCTTTCGACAGGAAGTTGTGATGTTATTATGATTGATTTTAGTCCGTGCCTGTCTTCTATTATTTCCATAAGGATCGACCTTTCCTTTGCGTCCAACCCAATAAGAAACAGATCGTCAAGAATCAACAGTGGGCACTTTTCAATTTTTTTCATCTCAGATTCTATTGTACCCTTATTTTTGGCCATTTTAAGATGTCCCATAAGCTTTGATGCATTGGAATACAACGTCTTGACTCCATTTTTACACGCTTCATATCCTATGGCTGAAGCCAGGTAGCTTTTACCAGTTCCAGAGCTGCCTGTTATAAAAATATTCTGTCCATCTCTTATAAAATCAAGAGAAGCAAGTCTTTCGAGCTGGTTTCGGTCAAGATTACGTTTGATTGTATAGTCTATTTTCTCCATATATGCTTTATATCTGAAGTTTGCAAACTTTGTCAGTCGTTCAATGCTTACATTGCGCCTGTAATCATTCTCGCTTTCTAGAAGCCATTTAAGAAACTCATCATTTGTCATACCATCTGAAGATGTAGTCCTGCAATCATTTCTGTATGTTTCAAGCATACCGTAAAAACGTAGCTTGGAGAGTAGTTCCATTATTCTGTCCATATTTTTTTCGACAGTTCTATTTGTCTTATTATTACTTGTCATTTTCATCACTGTTTTTAGAGTTAAAATAATCCTTACCTCTGAGATTTTTATGTTTAGGAGTAAGCTCAGGGACCTGTCTCTCCATTTGGACATGATACTTTTCATCTTCCATGTTTATCAGAATGCTTTCAATTTCGTTGTATCCAAACATATTGGATTCCATTGCTATCTGGCATGCAAGAACCAATCTGTCGCGCCCAAAACGTTCCACAAGACTTAATATGCCATCGGATGAACGTACGGCTTGAATCGGATATTTTTTGGCAACGGCCACTAGTTTTATGTACTCTTCCACTTCCGAATCGATTTCACGTGCCTTACGGTATATATCATCCATTCTACTTCTATATTCATGTAGTACTCCCGGAAGTTTATGGGACTGTTTTTCTGAATAAGTAAAAGGTGTATCATCCCTGCGATGTGTCGTTATATGTCTGAATTTATGATATATTTCCACTGTGTCCCCATCATACAGCAATTCTACAGTATCGCCGATATACTCTTTGGAGACACTGTAATAGTGATTGTTAAGCGAGACATAACTGTTTCTCATGACAGTCGCCGTTTTCCGGTTTTTTGATATAAACCTTGTAGCGGGCAAAGTGTGCAGCCTGTCTTTCTCGACTTCGAGGAAGCGCTCCCTGCGGCTGTAACTGCGGTTGTACATCTTTCGGCTGTTCAACGCATCTGTATGTTTTACAATCTCTATGTTCAAGGCTTCAAGGTCATTGAACTTCAATCCCATCATCTTTGAATAGACCTCCCTATAGAGCAATCTTACAGCATTCTCAACCAAGGCCTTGTCTTTTGGTTTACGTACCCTTGCCGGAAAGACAACACAACCGTAATGGTCTGCAAATGCAGCAAAGTCATCATTGATTACAGGTTCAATCCCTCCGGGCTTTGTTACGGCAGACTTGAGATTGTCGGGAACTATAGCATTGGGTACACCTCCAAAATAATGGAAAGCATTTTCACATGCCTGGATAAGATATTCTTTCTTCTGCAATGGTACAGCCTCATAATAAGTAATCTGACTGCACGGAAGTATGGCAGCAAAAACTTCTACGGGAACCTTATCACCTGTCTTTTCGTCTGAAAGATAAAGTTTGTCACCGGCAAAATCCACATACATCTGATCACCGGCTATATGATCTATGCGCCCAACGGGTACTTTTACTTCTCTTTCACGTCTGAGATATAGGCAAAAAGAACAATAGCTGTAACCTTGAGGACGATTTTTCAGATACTCCTCATACAAGGACCTTCTTGTTGTTCCACGAAATTTAAGTCGTTTAATGTACTCAGGTATATGTTCTTCAAGATACTTATACTCTGCAGATCTGGCTGATGCATTATCAATATCTACACCGAAAAGTTCATGCAGATGCTGTTCGTCCATTTTTAACAGGCGCTCCAGTTCTATACCCATATCTTCATATATACGGATATACCGTTTGACTGTATTGCGTGAAATCAGAAGAGAAGAACTGATACTTCGGATACTCATTCCTGACTGATAGCAACGAAGGATGTGTTGGATTCTTATTTTCATACTTAAAAAATATTTGGTAAATTATACCAGGTTAAAATGCTTTTTAATGTACAAAAACAAGAGTAAAATAAGATGTCTCTATAGGGTCAAATTCTATTATAATCTCAATGGAGCAGTTTAGATTATAAAGGTGGGTCAATAGACTTTTATAATAGTGGGTCAACGGGCTTTATATTTTCCACCCCAACCTCCCTTGTAAAGATAAAGGCAATTACCCTTTTCTCACACGTTTATAAGAACGATGTCCGTATATAGTTACCACCACAAAACAAATAAATGGAAGTATAAACGAAAGATTCACCGCCGGCATTCCAAATAAAGCATGCTGATCAATGATACTTGCCTGCAACGGAGGTAAAACCGAACCGCCTAAAATAGCCATAATCAACCCAGCAGCGCCAAATTTGGCATCATTACCCAAACCTTGAAGAGCTATTCCGTAAATAGTAGGGAACATCAATGACATGCATGCCGAAACACCGACCAAACAATACATACCTCCGATATTCTGTAGGAAAATAACTCCCGTTGTGAAACAGCAGGCGGCAATAGCCAAAATCTTCAGCAGTAGTCCGGGATTGAGATAACGCAGTATGAAAGTACAGACAAAACGGCTCACACAAAAAATAACCATTGCTATTATATTGTATTGCTGAGACAAAACTTCCGCAGCCTGTTCACTCATCCCTTGCGAGGTAAACAAACGGGTACCGTATTGAATGATAAATGTCCAACACATGATTTGTGCACCCACATAGAAAAATTGAGCAATCACCCCTTCACGATAATGATGAATGGAAAAGATACGCTTCAACGTAGGCAGAAAATCGATGGAATGAGACTGGTCAGCATTTTTGGGCATCTTCACCATACGGATCAGCAATAGCATAACCAGAATGACAATACCGATTACCAGATATGGAGCAATCAGTACGGCCAAGTCCGAATCACGCATCGCCTCGAACTCGGTTTGAGACAACTGAGCCCGTTCGGCAGTATCCATCGGATTCAGACGGTTCTGGATAAAATTCATCGCCACATACATGCCTAATAATGACCCCATCGGATTGAAAGACTGGGCCAGATTGAGCCGACGCGTAGCCGTCTCCTCCGTGCCCATCGACAGGATATACGGATTAGCACTGGTCTCAAGAAAGGAAAGTCCGCAAGTCAAAATAAAATAGGCAATTAAAAAAGGATAATAATTTCCGGTCATCATGGCAGGAAAGAAAAGGAGAGCACCGAATGCATACAGCCCCAATCCCAACAAAATGCCGGCCTTATAAGAATACCGGCGGATAAATATAGCAGCCGGAAAAGCCATTGCAAAATAACCACCATAAAAAGCGACTTGCACCAATGCGCCATCCGTCACACTCATACGGAATATCTTGGAGAAAGCTTTTACCATAGGATTGGTTATGTCATTGGCAAATCCCCAGAGTGCAAAACAACTGGTGATGAGAATAAAAGGAATAAGATAGCTGACGCCGTCTTTGCTCAGGATAGAAAAGCGTTTGGTGTTATTCATAATGGTATAAATTCGTTAGGATATAAACTCGTTTGAGGTTGTTCGTAAAAATAAAAGGTTATTCGTATAAATGGAACATACGTTCCATCGGTTGCCATTTTTGTGCGGAAGTAGATCCGGGAGTCACAAGTTGGAAAATCGCCATATAATCTTCCCATTCCTGCTGGCGGGGCAAAGTGGCAAGCCGTTCCATTGCCGTGTCCCAATCAAAATCGAGTGCAGTCTCGACTATCATAAACAAACGTGTATCCAAAATGTAAATTTCCATTTCAAGGATACCGACTTCCCGGATACCGGCGATAACTTCCGGCCAGATTTCCGTTTGGCTGTGGCGTCGGCGATACTCGGCTATCAGCTTCGGATCGTCACGCAGATCCAATGTCCGGCAATATCGTTTCACCGGTTGATGATGCTCTTTAGCCGCATAACTTTTAATAGATGTTTCCATGGTTTTATTTTTATCTGTCCCTTTAAATAATTTCTGTAATTTCATCACGTGTCTTAATCTCCCCACACGCCAAAGCTTGCACAAGGATATTTCCAATAGCAGTGGCCTCAACAGGACCTGCATACACCGGAATGCCCAATGCTTCTTCCGTCAGGCGGTTGAGAAGGCGGTTACGACACCCTCCCCCTATGATATGAAGTTGGGTAACAGGTGACGGTAACAAGCTGTTTAACTGAGTGACTCCTTGTTTATAACGTTGCGCGAGCGATTTAAGTATACAAAGAACATATTCACCACAAGTTTTTGGTACGGCAAGGCGATGTTCACGGCAATAATCGGCAATTGCTTTCTCCATATTCAACGGACTTTGAAAGACCTCGTCATCCACACGAATAATTGAATCGATTTCCGCATTCTCCGCAGCAGTTATCAGAGTTTCGTACTCCGTATCTTCGCCTCGTTCTTTCCACTGAGCTATAAGTTGTTGCAAAATCCACAAGCCTGTGATATTCTGCAAAAAACGGATTTTACCTCCCACGCCTCCTTCATTGGTAAACCCTGCCAAGCGGGCCTCTTCGGTAAGGATAGGTTCGTCTAATTCAACTCCAAGAAGCGACCAGGTTCCGGAACTCAGGAAAGCTTTTCGGGTATTAACACCACCGGTGACGGCAGGCACTGCAAATACGGCGCTTGCAGTATCGTGCGAACCTACGGCAACCACATCGACCTCACCATTCATACCGATCTCTTCGGCAATATCGGCTTTCAGTTTTCCCCGTACGGTTCCGGGCATTACTATTTCTCCGAAAAGGCGTTCGGGTAAACCCAAACTATCTATTAATGGATAGTTCCAAGTACGCTTACGGGCATCAAGCATTTCGGAGGTAGAAGCAATGCAATATTCATTATTTACCACACCTGTCAGAAAGAAACTGAAAAGATCGGGCATAAATAGCAACTTATCTGCAAGTTCCAATTGTACATCCCCGTTCTTTTTCATACTGTAAAGCTGAAAAAGCGTGTTAATAGGCATCACTTGAATACCGGCCTCTGCATAATGACAGGAAATATCCATATGTCCGAACAGTTCTTCGGGTAATCCATTCGTGCGCGGATCGCGATAGCAAACCGTATTGCCCAACAAATTGCCTTGCCTGTCTATCAATCCGAAATCTACCCCCCAAGTATCGATTCCGATACTTTTTATGGAATATCCTTTATGGGCAGCCAGACGAAGCCCGGTTTTCATTTCACCGAACAATGCAAGGAAATCCCAATAAATATAGTTCCCCATTCGGATTTGCCGGTTGGGAAAACGATATACTTCCTCCAGTGTTAACCGCCCGTTGTCGATGGTGCCGGCCATCACTCGCCCGCTACCTCCACCAAAATCCACTGCTAAATATGTATTCATAGCTCAACTCTTCTCTAAATAATAAGGAGGAGAAAAAGAGATTTGGAAATACATCCCCATTTTCTCCTCCTTTTCATCTTATTATTTAGTCTTCTTACCTAAAACGTAAGTCTCGAGATCATCAATCTCTTCGGGCGTCAACACGGTATAATCACCACCGGACTGGATAATAATACGACATGCCATCTCGAAGAACATGGCACGTTCAAAAGCTTCGTCGAAATCTTTTCCACATACCACTTGTCCGTGTTTTAACAGTAATACCGAATTGTGGTCTTTCAATCCGTCGATCACCCCTTGTGCCAATTCTTTCGAACCGGGACGATAATAAGGAACTACCGGCACTTCGCTGCCTACATGACAAGGTATTTCGGCCGTTACATTCAGATTAGTGGGACGATTCTTCATACAAGCCACCGCAGTAGCATAATGAGACTGGAAATGAAGCACCACATTCACATCGGGACGCTCACGGAGAACACCGAAATGGAAACCGCTCTCCATAGATGGCTTCACATCATTCAGCACTTCTCCCGTCGACAGTTTACAGATGGAGACCTTTTCTTTGGGCAGAGAAGGCACCCAAGAGCCTGTGCCGGAAATCAACACTTCATCCCCTATACGCCAGGAGATATTACCGCTACTGCAAATAGTAAGTCCGGCATCGCCTACACGATGAGCCTGGGCTATAAACTGTTCTATCTGTTCATTCGTTATCATAATGACTACAATGCTTTTTTATAAAGTTCAAGTATTATTTCTTTGCTCACTTCACGGGGATTTCCCGGGGTACATACATCGGCAAACGCCGCCGTAGCCAACTTATCCAGATCCTCTTCCTTTATTCCCAATTCGGATAAATGCTGCGGGATCCCTACACGGACAGAAAGTTCCCGGACTGCCTTGACCGCCGCAGCAGCGGCTTCTTCACGAGTCATATCCGGCGTATATACATTCATAGCCTTGGCTATCTCTACATATTTATCGAGTGCCGCAGGAGCATTGAACTCCATCACAATAGGCAACAGCAAGGCATTTGCTACACCGTGAGGTATATCGAAAATAGCTCCCAACGGATGTGCCATGCCATGCACAACTCCCAAACCTACATTAGAAAACGCCATACCGGCAATGTACTGGGCAACCGCCATACCATTACGGGCTCCGGCATTGGATGGCTCATTGACAGCCGTCTCAAGATAACGGGCAATCATTTCGATCGCTTTTATCTCGAACATATCGCTCATCTCCCAGGCATCTTTCGTTATAAGTCCTTCAATGGCATGCGTCAAAGCATCCAATCCGGTAGAAGCTGTCAGCCCTTTGGGAAGGGTATACATCAATTCGGCATCTACAACGGCAACTACGGGAATGTCATTGGGATCTACGCAAACCATTTTCTTTTCATTGGCTTCATCGGTAATCACATAATTAATAGTAACCTCGGCCGCCGTACCCGCCGTAGTAGGCAAAGCAATAATGGGAACAGATTTGTTTTTCGTATCTGCCACCCCTTCCAGAGATACTACATCACTGAATTCCGGATTATTGGTTATAATACCGATCGCCTTGGAAGTATCGATCGATAAACCGCCACCGATTGCAAGAATAAAATCGGCACCCGAAGCTGCAAAAGCCTGTAGACCGGCCTTGACATTAGCTACGGTAGGATTCGGTTTGACATCACTGAAAACCTCGTATGGAACAGAAGCTGTTTCAAGTACTTTCAACACTTTATCGGCTACCCCGAATTTAATAAGATCCTTATCCGTAACGACCAGAGCCTTATGCAGCCCCAAACGGGCGATCTCTTTCGGGAGCACTTCCCGTGCTCCCGGTCCGAAGTATGAAACTTCGTTTAATATAAATCGATTAATCATTTTATTCCATTATTTATAAATAGGACCATAAACAGCACATGCTCTGTAATCCGCTCCTTCTTTCTCCATACCGAAAGCATTCCATGCGGCCGGACGGAAGATGGCGTCTTCTTCGACATTGTGCATACATACAGGAATACGCAACATAGAAGCTAATGTGATCAGATCCTGTCCGATATGCCCATAACTGATAGCACCATGATTGGCCCCCCAATTGTTCATTACCGAATAAACATCTTTGAATGCAGGTTTATCACACAAACGGGGTACAAACCAAGTGGTCGGCCATGTACGGTCCGTACGTTCATCCAGCAAACGGTGAACTTCCGGATCAATCTCTACCGTCCATCCCTCAGCAATCTGAAGCACAGGGCCAAGGCCTTTTACCAGATTCAGACGGGTAACAGGCATGCCTCCTTTGGATAAGAAATTGGAAGAGAAACCGCCGCCACGGAAATAATCACGGTTAGCAGGATACCAGGTAGTAGCTTCCAGACATTTCTCCATCTCTTTTTCCGTGATCTCCCAGCAAGGTTTCATCGCCGGTTCACCTTTCTCATCAGTTTGCTGACCGGTTCCGTCAAGCGTTGTAGCACCGGAATTGATCAAGTGAATAATACCATTGGCAGCCATGCCGGTAAGTTCTTTTCCTGTCACGCGTTTTACCGCTTCGGGGCTCCAATAGGTACGCACATCCGAGAATATCTGCGCACGGTTTGTCAACAGATGCCCGAAAAGCATCGCTACGCCGTTACAGGCATCATTTTCGGTAGCTACCACATAAGCTTCACGAATACCGTTCCAGTCAAAAGAGGTATTCAATAAGGCTTCCGAATAATCCCCGTTAGGATAAAAGTCGGTCCATTGGCGTTGCCCCTGGAATCCGGCAGCGATGGCATTGTGCCCTAAAGCCTCTTCTTTGAAGCCCATCTCACGCAGTTTCGGATTTCCCTGCATCAAATCGCGCATGATAATAGTCATTTTGACAATGAATTCCCAGTCTTCGTCTTTCTGCTCACGGGTTTTTGTTTTCTCCGGAAGGTTGAAGTCTTTTCCTTCGTTCTTCTTACAATACTTTTCGGTCCAGGCCATTGCTTTGGCGAACTCTTCTTTATCATAAATACCCTCTGTCATGCGACGGATGATTTCTGTGAGGTCGACAGACTCATTTCGCATACCGAGATATTCCTGGAAGAAATCCGGATTAACGATAGAACCGGCAATACCCATGGAAACACTACCCATAGAAAGATAAGATTTTCCTCTCATAGTAGCTACCGCCTGGGCAGCACGGGCAAAACGCAATATCTTTTCGGCTACATCGGCAGGAATGGAATTATCATTCAGATCCTGTACATCGTGTCCGTAAATACCAAAAGCCGGCAGGCCCTTCTGTGCATGTCCTGCCAATACGGCTGCCAAATAAACGGCTCCCGGACGTTCGGTTCCGTTAAATCCCCAGACCGCCTTCGGGTAATACGGGTTCATATCCATTGTTTCGGCTCCATAGCACCAGCAGGATGTCACGGTAATGGTTGCCCCCACCCCTTCACGTTCGAATTTCTCGGCACATGCAGCACTTTCGGCCACACGTCCGATCGTACCGTCGGCTATCACACACTCTACCGGAGTACCGTCTCCGTTTCTTAAATTTGTAGAGATCAATTCGGCTACGGCTTTAGCCAGATTCATTGTCTTTTCTTCAAGACTTTCACGAACACCACCCTGACGACCATCAATGGTAGGGCGAATTCCAATTTTCGGATACTTTTTCATATTCTTATGATTTAAATAAGTAAAACATTTCCATCTGTACTGAACTGTGCTGAAACATAGGAATAAAAAATCCTATAAAGATCCTCTTAAACGTATCTCGGTAGGCAAATACGTATGTATCTGCTTGCCGGTAAGGATAAAATCGGCTGTCAATGTCCCCATCTTTTCCCAATCGATACTCAGCGTAGTTATTCCCCTGTCTATCACTTCATAAGCAGGAGTTTCATTATAGGCCAACAAGCCGAAATCAGTTCCGCAAACCAAACCTTCTATCCGGCTTTGTCTGATGATATGTACCACATCGACCTGTCGGATAGCGATATAAACCTCGCCTTCGCGCACTTTCATTCCTTCCACATCCTCCCTCACTTCGCACATGAATTCCCGGTCGGCACAAAACTTCCGGAAACTGTCACAAGTGCTCCGGGGGTGCTTTGTCCCTTTCACAAACAACAAAACGAACCTTTTATAGTGCCGCAACCGATCGGCCAGTTGCAATAATGCCTGATAAAAAGAATCATCGAAATCCTGACATATATAAGAATAATCTTTCTTGTCGAACTTGCCGAAGTCGAGCAATAAGAGTTTGGAAGAGTCTATTTTATAAAGATTAGGAGAGAACTTTTCGTTATCGAAGTTCATAACAACGTATTTATTATACCGCCCCAAGGATTCACGAAGAATAGCATTGAACAGGCTCTCATTATATTGGTGAAACCATAAATCGACCTTATAACGGGAAGACAAATGCTTGATAATGCTATTGTAAAGGGTGTCTTTAAATGGGGAATATTCATCAAGCAACAACAATATGCTTTTCTGCCTGTTTACCACATAATACCCTTTTCCGGGGGTGGAATCGATAATTCCCCGTTCTTTCAAATCGATGAAAGCTTTGAAAACCGTATCACGTGATACCTTATAATCCCGGCTCAACTGATTGATAGAAGGCAAGGCATCGTCTACCTTATATCTACCCATTGAAATATCTTGGCTGATGAGATCGGCCAATTGCTTCACTTTGGTTGTTTGCTGTCCGAATATAATCTCCATATCTACAGATCAAAAGGTTTTCAGAAAATGTCCGGCAACTATGCTGAACCATCCTGCCGCAAAGAAAAGTAATTTATTTAAGATCAACAAGAATAAGAAATATGTTTTGCAACACAAGATCGAGGATAATCGTATAAAAAAATATCCTGATACCTTTTATTCATAGTATCAGGATGCAACTATATTTCTTAAAATCAACAGATTGATTTTATTTATTCGGTGCATTCCACTTTTTTGTTTCCGAGCAGGTTATATTCAGCGTTTGCTTTCCTGTTTGAATTCTGAAATCTCCTTTTTCCAGTATCCATTTACCATCATAGCCTACAAAAGCCAAATCGCTGCCTTTTACTTTCAATATAACGGTTTTCGTTTCACCCGGTTGCAGTTCTACCTTTTCGAAAGCACGAAGACGGCGGATATCAGGAGTCAAGGAAGCCACCAGATCACTACTGAAAAGCAGAACACTCTCCTTACCTGCCTTATCACCGGTATTGGTCACATCGACCGTAAAAACGAGTTCATCACCGGCAGTAAACGAAGGTTTATTCACGCTCAGACGATCATAGGCAAAAGTCGTATAGCTAAGCCCGTAGCCAAAAGCCCACTGAACAGACATCACCGCATCATAATCATAAGCTCCCTGCATCTTCTCAAGGTCTTCACACGGTTTATAATCATAAGTCACCAAAGAATTGATATCTTTGGGATAAGTATAGGGCATCTTCCCACTGAAATTGACATCGCCGGCCAAAAGATTAGCCAGCGCATCGCCCCCGTAATTACCCGGCAACATGATATTGACAACCGCCTTTACCAACGGCTCTATCTCATTGATAATGCGCGGACGCCCCTCATTCAGAATCAGAATTACCGGTTTTCCGGTAACCGCCAGAGCTTTCACCAGATTCAACTGGTTTTGTGAGAGGAAAAGATTAGTCAGGTTGCCCGGTGTTTCACAATAAGAATTTTCACCGACACAGGCCAGAATATAGTCCACTTCCGAAGCGGCAGCAACCGCTTTTTCTATTTTCGGAGCATTCTCTTCCCAGTAAGCACCTTTCTGCTTATAAGTCACTCCTGGTTCGTATACCACATTTCCCACACCGAATTTTGCCTTGAATGCTTCAAGGATCGTATTATACTCACCGGCAAACCTATCTGCCTTATGGCCTTGCCAGGAATAAGACCATCCGCCATTCAGCGTACGCATCGAATTGGCATTCGGTCCGGTAATCAATATTTTCTTTCCGGAAGCAAGTGGCAGGATCCGATCCGCATTCTTCAATAGGACAAGTGATTCCTCTGCCGCCAGTAAAGCAGTTGCAGCATGCGATTTACTCGCAAATTCCGGGTATTCCGAAAGATCCCAATATGGCTTGTCGAACAGCCCGAGACGGAATTTCATGCGCAGTACCCGGCGTACAGCATCATCAATGCGGCTCATAGGAACTTCACCTTCTTGCACAAGTTCTTTCAGATAATTACAGAAACTCCATTCATAAGGCACCATAGACATATCGATACCGGCATTAATAGCCATTTTTACGGCTTCTTTCTTGGAAGCGGCCACTTTGTCACGGGTATACAGGTTGTTTATATCCGCCCAATCCGTTACGATGAGCCCGTCCCAATTAAGGTCTTCCTTCAGCCATTTCGT
>ENA-OOZY01001693-OOZY01001693.1-human-gut-metagenome-genome-assembly--contig:-NODE-1693-length-12765-cov-4.086153_pt1 | contig 12765 bp, 9 predicted proteins | sample MGYA00241047_ERZ501410 | MGnify/ENA primary metagenome ERZ501410 (study PRJEB25962, sample SAMEA2042621) | human gut metagenome | biome: human gut; feature: human-associated habitat; material: faeces... | reverse complement strand
TGATGCGCGCCGCCATGAGCGCACAGGCGCTCGCCATCCCGATTCCCGACAGCATGAAGGAAGCACAGCGCGCCCGCATCTTCAAGGCGATGCTGACCAGCATTGCACGGCAGAATCGGACGATGCCATAGGGGAACCAGCCCGGATGCACAGCGCTATGCTGCATTGCGCAGCCGGACGAGTCCTGAGAACCCAGAAAGGAGCATTCCAACATGCTTTGCGAAGAATGCCATCAGAATGAAGCCGTATACACCATCTCCGTGATGATGGGAGAAGCCATGACGCAGCGCCATTTGTGCGCCGACTGCATGGCGAAAATGAATATGAACATCGCCAGCGGCAACATGCAGAAGCTGCTCGGCGCGATTTTGAACGCCATTAACCGCGGCGAACAGCCCGAAGAAGGCGAAAAAGTGCCGGACGACCAGCCGGACATCACCTGCCCGCGCTGCCGTATGACGCTGAGCAAGTTCATCAAGACCGGGCGGCTCGGCTGCCCCGACTGCTATCAGGCGTTCGCGGCGCAGCTGCACCCGATGCTGCTGCAAATTCATGGGCGCGTTCAGCACGCGGGGCGCAAGCCGCTGCAGTCCGAGACTGACCAGCGCAGCCGCTATGAGCAGGAAGAGCTGACGCGGCAGCTGCAATTGGCGGTCAATGCGGAGGATTACGAGCACGCGGCGGAAATCCGCGACCGCCTGCGCGCGCTGCTGGGGAAGGAGGAAGCCTGATGCAATCGGATATTGTGCTGTCCTCCCGCGTTCGGCTGGCGCGAAATTATGCGGATTTGCCCTTTGACCTCGCCAGCGAACCGGAACAGGCGGAAACTTGCATCCTGCGCACGCTTAACGCACTGCGTCAAGCGGGACTGGCGGAGCAGTACGACCTGCTCCGCCTGCGCGACATGAGCGACGTCAGCCGTCGCGCGATGGAGGAAAGTCACCTCGTCAGCCGCGACCTGCTGCGCAGCCCGGAAACTGCCGCCGTGCTGGTCAAGCGCGACAGCAGCGTCAGCATCATGATGAATGAGGATGACCACCTGCGCATTCAGGCGGTTCGCGCGGGGGATGATTTGCTCAGCGCGGCACAGGCGTGTTTCTGCGTGGATGACGCGCTTTCGCGGCAGAACGAGTTCGCGTTCGACCAGCAGCTTGGCTACCTGACCGCGTTCCCGACCAATGCTGGCACAGGGATGCGCGCGTCGCTCCTGCTGCATCTGCCGCTGCTGACCCGCAGCAAACAGATGGGCAACGTCGGGCAGATGGTGGCGAAAGTCGGCTTGAACATCCGCGGTGTATACGGCGAGGGAGCCGAAGCACTGGGCAACATCTACCAAATCAGCAATCAGGTGACGCTCGGCCGCACGGAGCAGGAGCTGATAACGACGGTAGAGGCCGTCGGGCAGCGGCTGACGATGATGGAGCAAAATCTGGAGGAAAAGGCGCTGACGACCGCGAAAATCGAGACGGAGGATGCGGTGCAGCGCGCATTCGGCATCCTGACCCATGCGCGGATTCTGCCGCGCGGCGAGTTCTACCAGATGTACAGCAATCTGCGCCTTGGTGCGACGATGGGGCTTCTGCCGCTGTCGGTGCAGAAGGTGGACGAGGTGCTGGATCAGGCGCAGGATGCGCACTTGTGCATCTATGCGGGCGAAACGCTGTCAGGGCAGGCGCTGGACGCCGCCAGAGCGGATCGGGTAAGGGAATTGCTGGGGGAGTGAGCAACTCCCTTGTGATTCCTCGGCATATGTGAGCTTGCTTGTTGATTTGTTGAAAGCAGCTTGATTTATTGTGTTGCAGGGGGAATCACGCCTGCGGGCGTGACCAAAGGGCAATGAAAACAGACGAAGTCTGCGATCGCCCTTTGGAAACCTTCGGCGCCGCCACTTTTGGGGTTTCCCGTGGCTGGTTTTGACCGCAGATGAAAATTAGCTTGTGTACTTATCAATCATTGATGAAAGAAGGAAAAACTATGGAAACCGGATTGACCCGCGAGGAGGCGCTGCAAGCACTTCAAACGTATAACCACGAACCCTTCCACCTTCAGCACGCGCTGACCGTCGAGGCCGTCATGGGCTGGTTCGCCAAGGAAGAGGGCTTCGAGGCGGAAAGCGACTTCTGGCGCATGGCGGGGCTGCTGCATGACATTGACTTTGAGCAATGGCCTGAACAGCATTGCGTAAAGTGCATCGAACTGCTCCAAGGCGCCCACGCGACGCCCGAACTCATCCACGCCGTCTGCTGCCATGGCTATGGTATCTGCACCGACGTTGAGCCGACGCTGCCAATGGAGAAAATCCTCTTCGCAGCGGATGAACTGACCGGGCTGATTGGCGCGGCGGCGAAAATGCGTCCGTCGAAGTCCTGCACGGATATGGAGTTGTCGTCGCTGAAAAAGAAGTTCAAGGACAAGAAATTCGCGGCAGGATGCTCGCGCGACGTCATCTGCACGGGCGCGGAACGCCTCGACTGGACGCTCGATGAGCTGCTTGAAAAGACGCTGCACGCGATGGCAGACACTGAAAGCACCGTCGCGGAAGAGCTGAATTTGCTTTTGCAGGCATGAAAAACGCGCCCTGAATCGTTGCATCAGGGAAGGAGGAATACAACATGCAGTATCTGCGCCGACTTGTCTGGTATATCGCGTCGCGCCTGCTTGTGATTACGTTCGTGCTGGGGCTGATGGTCACGGGGTTCTACTACGCTATGAATGTGACGAACATCAACGTCGTCCTGAAGGATGGCATGGCGCGCCGCGCGCAGGTCATCATGATGACCGAGGATTCCTCCGAGCTGACGAAGTATTTTCAGGAAAGCTTTATTCAGCGCGACCCGCAGGTGCAGAACGCCATTGCGGGGTACTCCGCGTATAAGGACTACAACATCCGCGGCATGGATCACCGGCTGGAAATGTCGTTTTTCTGGGTATGGCCGTGGGATACGGTGGCGCGTGTGACGATTGTGGAGCGGATTCCGCGCATCGACGGGCGTGTCAAGGGCGCGTATGCTGATCAGTACGTTGCCGAGCAGGGGGCATCCGCCCTGTATCCGCCCGCATGGCAGAGCATGAAGTACAACGCCATTCTCGTCAAGGAAAGCGGCAAGTGGCACATTCGCAGCCTGACAGTAGTGGAAGCCTTGGCAAATTGAGAAATCGGCAGACCGTGAATAGGCGGCCTGCCGATTTTTTGCGTATGTGAATGACTTCCTTTATTTCCCCTTCGCCGCATTCACCAGCGCCGGACGCAGCCCCTCCCGCTTCATCAGGCGGAAGTCAAAGCGCTCGACGATGCCAATCAGCTGCCCGGAGAGAATCACCGTCAGCAGCGAGTACGCTATCTTTCCCAGCGGAATGTAGCAGAGCGACAAGCTCAGCACGATTAGGTCAGAGAGCAGGTAGACCCACTGAATTGGCAGACGCGTGATGCGGCTCAGGGACATTGAGAGCGCATCATCTCCGCCGGGCGCGCCGCCATAGCGGACGCAGATGCCCGCGCCGAAGCCCACGAACAGCGAGCCGACAAGCGACGCGATAAGCTGGGAGGAAATCAGCAGCGGGAACATAGGCGCAAACGGCTCCAGCAGCGCATACACCGCGGAATAGCACAGACACGCAACGGCGGAGTTCAGCAGGAATCCGCGGCCGAGCGTCCGCCAGCCCAGCGCGTAGCACAGGACGTTCAGAATCAGCGCAGAGAGCGCGGGGGAGATGGCGAACAGATGCTCCAGCAGCAGCGTCAGTCCCAGCACACCACCCTCCGTAACGCCGGAATGCGCGTGAATGTTGCACATGCCCATCGCGAGGATGGAACTGCCCAAGATCATCATGGCGGCTGACTTGCGGGAAAAACCGGTTGACAAAATATCCTTCCTTCCTATTATATGAAGATGGTTACATACCATCGTACCTGAATTGGGGCGGTTTGTCAAGCGAAAACGAGCAAAAATCCAGCAGGAAGAGACGATGAAATCAGAATGATGGTACTTCTGGAAAAATCACAACCATTTTATCGAGACGCAAGATTTCGTTCGTTTTTTTTGTAAAATCCCTTTGCATAATGCGAAAAAATGCTGTATAATAAGGAGTGGAACGGACGGTTCCAAGGAATTTGAGCAAAGTGGCTTGCCCCCTTGGCGGCTCCACACATACGCCCCGAAATGACACATGACGGAATGAGGTTGATGGTCTGTGACGGACTTTGTGAGTACCTGGAATGAGGAATCCTTTCTGACGACGCCTGTTGCTCCGCTGGGCTTGATTGCCATGCGCGGCACGGAGGACATGGGCGACAAAGTGAACAAGTGGCTGCTGAAGTGGCGCAAGTACACGGAAGAAACCCTGCCGGGCGATATGTCCACAACGCCAGGTATGGGTCGCGAGGACTTCCTCGTGCGCGCAACCTGCCCGCGCTTCGGTAACGGCGAAGGCAAGGGACTGATTAAGGACTCCGTTCGCGGACTGGATCTCTACATCCTCTGCGATGTCGGTGCGTACAACTGCACCTACAACATGTACGGGCATGAAGTGCCGATGTCCCCCGATGACCACTACATGGATCTGAAGCGCACCATTGCAGCCGTCGGCGGCAAGGCGAAGCGCATTACCGTTATCATGCCGCTGCTCTACGGCGGCCGTCAGCACCGCCGCAGCGCCCGCGAAAGCCTGGACTGCGCGCTGATGTTGCAGGAACTCAACCGCATGGGCGTGAACAACATCATCACGTTTGATGCGCATGACCCGCGTGTTGTCAACGCGATTCCCGAAGGCGGATTCGAGTCCGTTATGCCCAGCTACCAGATTTTCAAGGCGCTGCTGAAGCGCCGCAAGGACTTGAAGCTGGACAAGGATCATTTGATGATTGTCTCCCCCGACGAGGGTGCGCTTGACCGCAACATCTTCTACGCTTCCGTCCTCGGCGTGGATATGGGCATGTTCTACAAGCGCCGCGATTACACCCGCATCGTCAACGGTCGCAACCCCATTGTCGCCCACGAGTACATGGGCAAGGAAGTCAGCGGCAAGGACGTGTTCGTTGCGGACGATATTCTGTCCTCCGGCGAATCTATGATTGAGGTCGCGCACCGCTTGAAGGAGCTCGGCGCGAACCGCATCTTCTCTGCCGTTACCTTCCCGCTGTTCACCAACGGTTTGGATCTGTATCAGAAGAGCTACGACGAAGGTCTGATTGACGGCGTGATTTCCACGAACCTGACCTACCGCACGCCCGAATTGCAGGCAGCGCCGTGGTTCATCGAAGCCGATATGAGTAAGTACATTTCCTACATCATTGCGACACTCAACCACGACCGTTCGCTGTCGAAGCTGCTGTCGCCGTATGACCGCGTGCATAATTTGATGAACCGCTACAAGCAGGAGCAGGAACAGGGCTAATACTATTTTCAAATTCACCTGCGCCATCTGCTTGCGCCTGATGGCATGACAAAACCCCGTCTGATGCTGGATGATGACCAGCGGTCAGACGGGGTTTTTCTTTACGGCGAGGTCTGCGCCGCAGGGCAGGGGTTTCGCCTCTGCGGGCGCGATTCCCCCTGCATCAATAGAGAACGACTTCGGCAGAATCAGACAGCTCGTTCAGCCGCGCACTTAGCGCCTCACTGCACATGTCCTGGTACAGCGTGTAAGACAGCACATCGTGAATCGCATCCGTCATCTCAATCGCGCCGCTTTTGGAATCGCACAGGTAGTACAGAATGTGCACCCCCGCGTCGCTGACAATCGGGTCGCTCCAGCAGCCGGGCTGCGCCATGCGCTCACTGAACGCCGCCGCTACAAACTTCTCATCCCACACGACCGAATCACGGTGCACCTGATACCCAACGGTCAGGAAATCCGCATCGTAAAACGCCACGTCGGTGTTGTACTCCGCCATCAGCGTCTGGAAGGATTCGCCCGCGTTGAGCCGCTCGTCAATGGCATCCACCGTCGCCTGAACGCTTTCAAGCCGCGCTTCGTCCGTGTCGCCCTCAGCAGGCAGGAGAATTTGCAGGATGCTGCGGTAGCCCTCCGGCTTGTACCACACTTCTTTGCCGGAATACAGCGCCGTCTCGAATGCCGCGGCGTCGCCCTCGAAGCGCTCCTTGCTTGCCGCCACGTTTGTCTCGTAGGCGGACTGAATCGCGTCTTCCGTCACCGGGTTGTCGCCCAGCAGCACCGTGTAGTAGTTCACCATTGCACGCTGCTTGCGGTAGACGGCAATGTAATCCTCCACCGTCACGCCAAGCGCCTTGGCATAGCTCAGGGCGAAGGAAGACATATCCTCTTCGTCGCTATAACCGAGTTCAGCGCGCAGAGTCTCACCGACATTTGTCAGCGCCGTCTCATAGGCGGTCTGTCCCTGCGCTTGAATCCAGTTTTCCGTCTCTTCGTCGAAGTCATAGCAGCCCTTGGCGCGCATGTCCTGCTCGATGAGCATGTCCTGAATCGCGGTGGTCAGCGCAAGGTCTTCGATGTAGGCGGCCTGCGTCTCGTCCGTCTCGTCATACGCGCCGGAAAGCAGCTGTTGGTACTGCGTCAGGTAGGTGACATAGGCACTGTAGCGCAGCTCCTCGCCGTTGACGGTTGCCATCAGCTTATCATCGGTGCTTTCTGCCAATGCGCAGGAAAACAGCAGAAGCAGGGACAGCAGCAGGGCAGTCAAACGATGGATTCTCATGATAAAAACCTCCAATCAAGAAATGCGCCGGAGATGAACAACCGGGAGAGCCGGTTCGCGCGTTCATCTCTGGCGCAAAGGGGGATGCGGAGGTCTGGCAGGTTGCAATCCGTCAGACCTCCGCAAATGACTCTTAGTAGCTCAGACCGAAGCCGGAGACGTAGGAGTTGCCGTCGGCATCCTTGTAGATGTAGCTGCCAGACGGAGACTGCGCCAGCACTTCAGGAGCAATGTACTGATCCTTGTCGTAGCCGGGCACGTCATTCGGGGAAGCGCATTCTTCGTAGAGCAGGTTGCCATCCGCGTCGCGGACTTCCGTCAGGGCGATAACAGCCTCGCAGGAAGGCAGGGTCACAGACAGCTTGCCGGTCGGGTTGTAATTGCCGACGATGACGTCCACCTGCGCGCTGTACGCATTGGACAGGGAAGCCGCGGAGGTGGTGTACTGCGCCAGCAGCGCGTCGCAGTAGGGCTCCAGGTTGTCCAGAATCCACGGAGAGGTGCAGACGATGGTCGCGATGACCTTGCCGCCCTTTTCGTGCATCTTGTTCGCAGCCTTCTGCAGCTTCTTGATGCCTTCAACAGTGGTCACGTCAACCATTTCGCCGGTCTTACCCTGACCGCCCGCGCCGAACATAGCCGTCATGGCCGCGTCTGCGCCGCCGCCCAGCTGACGCTGAGCCACTTCAAAGCCGTCCACCAGGCTCAGAACGCCTTCAGTTTCGGAAGCGCCCGCCTTGTTGGTCGCCTTGGGCTGCACATAGAAGTACACAACATCGGCATCATCCATATCCTCGCAGACGGTGAAGCCCTGCTGCACGAACAGCTCGGCCAGCGCCTTGAGGGTCGCTTCGTTTTCACCAGTGCCGGTGTAGGAGGCGATGTAAACCTTGGTGCCCGCGTCCTTGCTCAGCGGCAGCGTGTTCTCATGGTTCTTCATGAGGACGGTCGCCTTCAGGTGGAGGGAATACGCCTGGTCGTGAGCGGTTTCCATGTTGGTGGCGCGCACGACGTCAGCCTGTTCGTAGTCCAGGTAGGGGTTCTCGAAACGACCCTGCTTGAACAGCGCGGTCGCACGATTGATGTTGGCGCGGTCGAGGTCAGCCTTGTCCAGCAGGCCGAATTCAACAGCGGAAACAATGTATTCCGGAGCCAGCTCAGCGCCGATGGCGTCGGTGCCGGCCTTGATCAGCAGCGCGAAACGCTGGATGCTGGTCAGGGATTCCACGCCGTAGGTCTGGGTCAGGGTGATGCCGGAGTCGGAGTTCACGAAGCCCTTGAAGCCCATGATGTCACGCAGCAGGGTGGTGATGATTTCGGAGTTGTAAGCAGAACCAAGCTGCTTGACGTCGATATCATGGCCACGGTAGGTCTGCGGGACAGAGCGGACATCCGCCGCGTCGCGGGAGTAGCAAGGCATGATTGCGCCCACGCCTGCGTCAACAGCAGCCTGGAAGCCGACCAGCTGGTACTTTTCCAGAGAACCGGCAGTCGGGTACAGACGCCACTGACCCTGAGAGGTGTGAGACTCAAAGCCGTTTTCGGCAGCGCCGTCACCGGGGAAGTGCTTCGCAGACAGCACGACGGACTTTTCGTTCACGCCGTCCTTGCCATACTGATAGCCGTCCACCAGCGCGGTGATGATGCCGGCGGTGACGTCGGGACGCTCGCCGTAGGTGCCGCTGTTGCGGGGCCAGCGGGGATCAGTCACCAGGTCGATCTGCGGGCCATACATGAAGATGATGCCCTGCGAACGCCACATCTGGCGGTCAACCTCGGCATAATCCTTGATGGCGTCGTAGTTGCCATCGCCCAGCACCGCTGCCGCCATGCCCAGAGAATCCGGGAAGCCGGCGGAAATCGGGTTGGAGATCAGCGTCACCGGGATTGCAGGCGTACCCGCCTTGGCGGAATCCCATTCAGCAAACGCAGTGGTCACGTTGTTGTACAGCGCAACAACAGAAGCGTCGTAGTTCAGACCGCCGCGGTACACGCCCGCGCGAATCTTGCCAATGGACATCACCTGATCGTCCAGGCTGGCGAACGAAGAGGAAGCCGAATTCAACATAATCAGGCTCTTCGTGGTTTCGCCTTCGGGGATGACGGTCATAACCTTGGCGGGATTGATGGTGCCGTCTTCATTCTTGACATCCGCAAGCGTCTTGGAACCGGGCATAACCATCAGGGCGTTCAGGACGAAACCAGCCTGTTCGGTCAGCGTCATCTTCGTGACCATGTCCGCGGCGCGTTCTTCCGCCGGCAGACGCCAGTCTTCGAACGCGTCCAGCTCGTGGTCGTTGTCGGAATCCTTGAAGTACAGGCCATCCTGCTGGATGACACCAACGGTCGTCACGCCGATGGTCGGGCCATTCTCGTTCTGATAGAACGCAGGCTCAAGGTAGGTCTTGGTGGGGTTAACTTCTTCCGCGTTGTAGGGAGCAGGAATGTAGGTTGCTTCGGTCGCCGTTTCCGCCATCGCGGGAATCGCAGACAGCAGCATCGACGCTGCAACCGCCAAGCTCAGAATCCGTTTCATGCTGAGGGTTCTCCTTTTCCGTTTTCTCTTCCTCATGCTGCGCGAAACATGAGGTGCTGGTAATATAATAGCATAAAAATCGCCAGATTGGAAGGGGCTTGTCTTGAATGCCTGTACCCCCGTCGCAACCGTGTGGACGTTCCGTTCACGACGAAAATATGTCGCGAACGGCAACTTTTTGCCCTATTTGGGAGGAAAATGAGAGAAAATCGCAAAATCACGAATGGCACATACTGGAACTGATGGCAAGTTATGAAATGCGCCGTATCTCCTTCCCGGCAAGTCCGCGGGCGCAATTCAGCCTGCAAAAAAAATCAGCACCGAGAAAAAATCCTCAATGCTGATGGGCAGCGCACTCATGTGCAGCGTGTTGGAAAGAGCGGGTTGATGGCGCAAAGGTTGGGCATTTCGTCTTACTGGTTCTGCGTGCTAACGCGGGAAGCGCTGCTTCCCTCCGGCGGGTGCAGAACTACCGTCAGCTTAAAAATGCCATTTTCCGCAACCACTGTCGCTATGCCGTCATACTTTTCAGCAATTGCCTGAATTGACCGCAAGCCAAACCCATGTCCCGTGCCGGCCTTTGTCGTCACCGGCATATCATCCACCATGTTCAGCGGCGCTTCATAGCTATTCTCCACATGCAGCACCACCATGCCGTTCATGGCGTTTGCTTTGAGCGAAATCACCCGCTTCTCATGGTCGGTCACCTTGTTGCAGCCCTCCAAGGCGTTGTCCAGCGCATTGCCGAAGAGCGAAAACAGCTCCATTTCCGACATGAAGCCGAAAATCGACCCGTCAATCAGGTACGAGAACTTTACTCCGCACGTTGAGCAGAGGATGTTCTTCTCCGTCAGCACAATGTTGATGGTCTCGTTGCCGCACTCAACAACCGTGCCGTACTCGATGATGGAGTCCTCCAAGCGGTCAATGTACTTGTCGAAACTCTCTTTGCCTGCTTTCGAGCGGATGGTGGCGATTTGGTGCTTCAGGTCGTGGCACTTGATTTGCAGGGACGTGATGCCGTCGCGGCTCATCTGGTAATACTGCATCTTGTTGGCAATGAACTTCTGCATTTCCTCGTTGTCCTGCCGATAGCGGGCAAGGTCGGCAATGGTGATCAGGATGATGTAGTTTGTTGCAGTATAGAGCAGGGCGCAGAGATAGAACATGAAAGACGAATCCGGCGCCGAGGTGAACACATGCCCGCAATATTCCAGCACTATTTGAAAAAGCAGGAAAACGGCGACCGAAGCCCGGACAATGCGGGAAGCCTCATTGAGCGGCGGATTGCTGTGAATCAGCCGCTTATAGAGCAAAGAAGCGGCTGCACACACGGCGATATACACCAGATACGACACAAGGGCGCCGGAAACACTGTAACGTGACCAGACCGACGCGATACCCGTCATCCCAAATGCCGCTGCGAAAACCTTGAATGTGTTCCATGCGAGCTTGAAAATCGTCAGCGCAAGCAGTCCCATGTAGCACGATTCGGAGAGGGTTGTGTGGTAACAGATGGTATACGCGCCCCAATAGAGCAGACTCATGACCAACAGGTGCAGGCTGTACCCGATGCCCTGCGCAACGGTTGTTGTCAGGCAGAGGTCAATCCAGTAGCGCGTCAACCAGCTGACGGCGCACAGCGCGATGAAACTGACAAGGATGCGCAGGGGAAAATAGGGCTTCTTATGTCCGTTTCCCATCGTCATCAGCAGCAGAAAAAACACCAGCGCCGTGGAGACGCGGTGGTCAATCGTCGAAATCCACCAGGAGTCATGCAGCATGTTCATAGGTTTTCCCCCAGAAAGTTCGAGAAATGCTGCAAAATCTCTTTGCGGTGCGATTTGGAAATGGAAATCTGCGTGCCATCGACAACGAGAAAATCATTGTTGATATTTGACACATAGCGCAGGTTGACGACATACGAGCGGTTGCACATGATGAACCGCTTCGGGTCGAGCCGCTTCATCACGTCGGAGAGCCGCCCGCGGATGTCGTAATTCCCCTTGGTGGTGTGATAAACCAAATTGTGGTCAAACACTTCGACATAGATAATATCGTTGGTAGATAGGCTGACAATACCGTCGGAAGTCTTGAGCGCGAATGCCGCGTTCGATACGCCTTCCAGCCGCTTCATTGCTTTATCCAGCACATAATTGATGGAGCCTTGGTCAGCCGGCTTGACGATGAAATCCAGCGCATCCACCTCGTAGCCCTTGATGGCGAGCTGCGCCATGTGGGTGACGAAAATCAGCACGGAATCGGTGTTGATTTTGCGCATGATGCGCGCCACTTCCAGCCCGTCCAGCTTATCCATGCGGATATCCATAAACACGATGTCGTGGTTCTCGGTGCTGCGGATGAAGTCCAGCGCGCCGTTGAAGACGTGAATCATATACGCCTGACGGTTCTGCTGGAAGTAGGTATCGACAAGCGCCTTAAGCGCGCTGGAATCGCTGCGTTCATCATCGACGATGGCAATTAGGAGCATTCGTCTCGCCTCCCCCTTGCGTGAAATATTCTGAAGCCATTATAGCATGGTTTCGGGGTTTGGACAAGTCGGAATATGCGGAAATTCCTGCTTTTCCGCAGATTTGCAGGGGTTTCACCTCTGCGCAGCAAAAGGGCACACAGCTTTTCGCCATGTGCCCCGAAAATCCTCAGGAAATTCTCGAAGAAGAAATCGAATTACTTCTTCGCGCCCTTCTTCTTGCCATCCAGCACGACCAGCACAAACGCCACCGCCGTCAGCGCGCCCAGTGCCCACTGCGCAATGTTCAGCGTCAGCTGCCACCACGTCGCTTCGCGTACCACGCGCGTGTACTGGCTGATGCCGTCCATGCCGCGCGAGTTCACAACCGTGTTCAGCACACGCTTTGCGGACGTGCGCAGCGCCTGCGCCACCATCGGGTTCGCCTTCGCGCCGTCAGGGCCGTAGTCCTTCAATTCGCTGATGTCTTCGCCCACGAAGTTGTCCGGCAGGTCGTTGCCCGCGACAATCTCGTTCACCTTCACCATGTAGGTGCCGTCGTACATGTCCGTGACCGCGAAGCCGTTCATGCCCGCTTCGCCGCGCAACCAGTCCGTCAGCAGCTCGGTGTACGCGCCTGCCCAGATGGCGCCCAGACGGTTGAACGCCGTCATCACGCACTGTGCGTCCGCCTGAATAATCGGCAGCTCGAAGGCGCGCAGGTAGATTTCGCGCAGCGCCTGCTCGTTGCACCAGGTGCCGATGCCCGCGCGGTTGTTCTCCTGATCGTTCAGGACGAAGTGCTTGTTGTAGACGTACACGCCCTTGCTCTGGATGCCAACGGTCTCCCGTGCGTCAATCAGACCCGTCAGGATGCCATCCTCAGAGTAATACTCAAACACGCGGCCAGAATAGGGGGAGCGGTGGATGTTCAGACCCGTGCCGTACAGACCCGCGTAGCCTGCCCACATGGCGTCCTCGCCGATCAGTTCGCCGACTTCCTCCACCAGCTGGCTGTTCATCGTTGCGGCGATGATGCCGTTGCAGGGGTAGCAGGTACCCTTCATGTTCTTGTCGGGGTCG
>ENA-OOZY01001689-OOZY01001689.1-human-gut-metagenome-genome-assembly--contig:-NODE-1689-length-12819-cov-3.473363_pt1 | contig 12819 bp, 9 predicted proteins | sample MGYA00241047_ERZ501410 | MGnify/ENA primary metagenome ERZ501410 (study PRJEB25962, sample SAMEA2042621) | human gut metagenome | biome: human gut; feature: human-associated habitat; material: faeces... | reverse complement strand
GAGTGCTATGAGCATGATCGAAGGTACAGCAAGAAGTATGGGTGTTACTGTAGCTGAGGACTAATTAACAAATATAAGTGGGAGGGTCCTCTCCCGATACAACCACAGGAGGTTATAATTCATGAAAAGAGGAAAAAGATATGTCGATGGAGCGAAAAAAGTCGACAGAACAGTTCAGTATGAGAGTGCAGATGCAATCAGCCGCCATGCTCAGATGGAAGAATTCATGTTTTTAGGCCTGCGTATGTTAAAGGGAGTTACAAGAACAGAATTCAAAGAGACTTTTGGCGTGGAAATAGAAGCAGTATATGGCGAAGTCTTAAACCAGCTTCAGGAAGAGGACTTAATCGAGAAAAAAGCCGGTGTAATAAAGCTCAGCGACCACGGTATGGACATCAGTAACTATGTACTCGCCCAGTTTTTACTGGATTAAGTAGTGCGGTGTTGAACAGCATTAAATCAGAACAAATCTAAAGAAATTATAAAATTATAAAATGCTGTTGACAAAAAAAACGAATGGTGCTATCTTAAGTACATAGAAATTAGCACTCTTTCAAGTTGAGTGCTAACAACAAAGAAAAAGCAGTACAAAAAGCTTTTTCAAATACCTATAAAAGTTTCATTTTCAGGAGAACGTGAATGAACGAGAACGAATTAGATGAAAGAAAAACAAAAATCTTAAATGCAATCATTCGCAACTATCTGGAAACGGGTGAGCCGGTTGGTTCAAGAACCATTTCCAAGTATACGGATTTGAACTTAAGTTCCGCAACAATCCGGAATGAGATGTCGGACTTGGAAGAGATGGGATATATTTTGCAGCCACATACATCGGCAGGAAGAATTCCATCCGATAAGGGATATCGCTTCTATGTAGATAATCTGATTGCAGAGAAGGACAAAGAAGTATCCGATATGAAAGAGTTCGTAATTGAACATACGGAGAAGATGGAACAGGTATTGCAGCAGGTGGCAAAGCTGTTGGCAAACAACACGAATTACACCACCATGATAACAGCACCGCAGTATCACCACAACAGCCTGAAGTTCATCCAGTTATCCAATGTGGATGATGAACATATTCTGGCGGTTGTCGTATTGGAAGGCAATCTTGTGAAAAATAAGATGATTCCGATAGAAGAGCCGATAGATAATGAGCATATGTTAAAACTTAACATGCTTTTGAATACACATTTAAATGGATTGTCATTAGATCAGATTAATCTGGGCACCATAGCAGTGTTGAAAGAGAAAGCCGGTATCCATTCCAAAGTCATCAGTGATGTATTGGATGCAGTAGCAGAAGCAATCAGCGAAGACGAGGATTTGGAGATATATACCAGCGGTGCAACGAATATCTTAAAATATCCGGAGTTATCGGATTCGCAGAAAGCAGGAGAGCTTTTAGATGCGTTAGAAGAGAAGAAACAGTTAGTAAGTCTGGTGACGGATAACCTCAGCAATGAGGAGAACGGCATACAGGTTTATATAGGAGATGAATCTCCAATTCAGACCATGAAGGACTGCAGTGTGGTAACAGCTACCTATGAACTTGGTAAAGGCGTGAAGGGAACGATAGGAATTATCGGACCGAAGCGTATGGATTATGAGAACGTCATGGATAATCTGAAAAATTTGAAATCACAACTAGAAGGCATATTTGATAAGCCGAAGAAAGAATAGCATAGAAAGGTGGTAAGGAAGTGGCAGAAGAAAAGAAAGAAGAAGTGCTTGAGGAAGTATTAGAAGACTTAGAAGCAGAGGATGCAAAAAAACAGGAAGAAGCACAGAATACCGCCTCAGAAGAAAAAGAAGTTGAGGCAGAAGAAAAAACGGAAGATACCGAATCTGAACCGGAAGAAATAGAGAAAGAAGATGAGGAGAAAAAGAAAGGTATCTTTAAAAAGAAAGACAAGAAAGATAAGAAGGACGAACAGATTGAAGATTTAACCGACCGGCTGAAACGTCAGATGGCAGAATTTGAAAACTTCCGTAAGAGAACGGAAAAGGAAAAGAGCCAGATGTATGATATGGGAGCCAGTGCAATCTTAGAGAAAATCCTTCCAGTTATCGACAATTTTGAAAGAGGGCTTGCAGCTGTACCGGAAGAAGACAAAAACAATGGCTTCGTAGAAGGTATGGATAAGATTTATAAGCAGATGATGACAGTGCTGACAGAAGTTGGTGTAACACCGATTGAAGCAGCCGGTCAGGAGTTTGACCCGAATCTCCATAATGCAGTAATGCATGTGGAAGATGAAGAACTCGGTGAGAATGTAGTAGCCGAGGAGTTACAGAAAGGTTACAAGTACAAAGAAAATGTAATCAGACATAGCATGGTAAAAGTAGCGAATTAAGCATAGGAGGATAAGAACATGAGTAAAATTATTGGTATTGATTTAGGAACAACAAACAGTTGTGTAGCAGTTATGGAAGGTGGAAAACCAACCGTTATTACAAATGCAGAAGGTATGAGAACAACACCATCTGTAGTAGCATTTTCAAAAAATGGAGAAAGATTAGTAGGACAAATAGCAAAACGTCAAGCTGTTACAAATCCAGATAATACAGTTATTTCTATAAAAAGAAAAATGGGAACAGCAGAAAAAGTTAAAATAGAAGGTGAATCATTTTCACCACAAGAAATTTCTGCAATGGTATTACAAAAATTAAAAACAGATGCAGAGAATTATTTAGGACAAAAAGTAACACAAGCTGTTATTACAGTTCCAGCATACTTTAGTGATTCACAAAGACAAGCAACAAAAGATGCAGGTAAAATTGCAGGTTTGGATGTAAAACGTATCATCAACGAGCCAACAGCAGCAGCACTTGCTTATGGTTTGGATAATGAAGGCGAGCAGAAGATTATGGTATACGACCTTGGTGGTGGTACATTTGATGTTTCCATCATTGAGATTGGTGATGGCGTCATCGAAGTACTTTCTACTTCCGGTGATAACAAACTTGGTGGTGACGACTTTGATAATAAAGTATGTGACTACATGGTTTCTGAATTTAAGAAGGCAGAAGGTGTAGATCTTTCTACTGATAAGATGGCAATGCAGCGTTTGAAAGAAGCAGCAGAGAAAGCAAAGAAAGAGTTGTCCTCTGCAACTACAACAAACATCAACCTGCCATTTATCACAGCTACAGCTGAGGGACCAAAGCACTTTGATATGAACTTAACACGTGCAAAATTCGATGAATTGACCGCTGACCTTGTAGAGAGAACAACAACACCGGTTCAGAATGCATTGAAAGATGCCGGTATTACCGCTTCTGAATTAGGAAAAGTATTGTTGGTTGGTGGTTCAACACGTATCCCTGCTGTACAGGACAAAGTAAAACAGTTGACCGGACATGAGCCAAACAAATCCTTGAACCCGGATGAGTGTGTAGCACTTGGTGCTTCGATTCAGGGTGGTAAACTGGCTGGAGATTCCGGTGCCGGCGACATCCTTCTTCTGGATGTAACTCCATTGTCACTTGCTATCGAGACAATGGGTGGTGTGGCTACCAAACTTATCGAGAGAAATACAACAATTCCTACTAAGAAGAGTCAGATTTTCTCTACCGCAGCAGATAACCAGACCGCTGTAGACATTAACGTAGTACAGGGCGAGAGACAGTTCGCTAGAGATAATAAATCTCTTGGACAGTTCCGCTTGGATGGTATTCCTCCGGCAATGCGTGGAGTACCACAGATTGAGGTTACATTTGATATCGATGCCAATGGTATTGTAAATGTATCCGCTAAGGACTTGGGAACAGGAAAAGAACAGCACATCACAATTACTGCTGGTTCTAACATGAATGATGAAGAAATCGAAAAAGCAGTTAAAGAAGCTGCTGAATTCGAAGCACAGGATAAGAAGAGAAAAGAAGGCATTGATGCCCGCAACGAAGCTGACAGTATGGTATTCCAGACTGAGAAAGCATTGCAGGACGTTGGCGATGGCGTAGATGCAGCAGAGAAAGAAAAAGTACAGGCTGAGATTGATAAAGTAAAAGCAATCTTGGAGCGTACAACACCGGAGAACATGAGCGATGCCGATGTTGATGAGTTGAAAGCAGCAAAAGAATCTTTGATGACAAATGCACAGCAGGTATTCGCAAAAGTATACGAGCAGGCACAGCAGGCTGCCGGTGGTGCACAGGGAGCAGGCCCTGACATGAGCGGTGCAGGTGCCGGACCAAACCCTGGAGCGGGAGCAGCACAGGATAACAGTGGCGACGATGTAGTGGATGGAGACTACCGCGAACTGTAATTTGTTGCGAAGAATCACGGCTCATTAGGAAACCAGAAACCGTGAGAAGGGCGAATGCCCGCGATGATGAGAATCACGCGGGTTATTTGCACGTAAAAGGATAGAAAGAGAGTGGAGGAGACATGGCAGACAAGAGAGATTATTACGAAGTCCTTGGCGTAGACAAGAATGCCGATGAGGCAGCGCTGAAAAAGGCCTATCGTGTATTAGCCAAAAAGTACCACCCCGATACGAATCCGGGTGATAAAGAAGCAGAAGCAAAATTCAAGGAAGCTTCTGAGGCTTATGCCGTATTAAGTGACCCGGAAAAGAGACGCCAGTATGATCAGTTTGGTCATGCCGCTTTTGATGGTGGTGCCGGTGGCGGCGGTGGATTCACCAATATGAATATGGATGATATCTTTGGCAGTTTCGGAGATATTTTCGGAGATTTATTCGGTGGAGGATTTGGCGGCGGCAGAAGCCGGCGTGCAGATCCGAATGCCCCACAGCGCGGAGCAAATCTGCGGACACAGGTAAAAATTACATTTGAAGAAGCTTGCTTTGGTACGGAAAAAGAAATTGAAATTCCATCCAAAGTTGAATGTAAAACTTGTGGGGGAAGCGGAGCCAAAGCAGGAACCAGCCCGGTCAAATGTGAGCGATGCGGCGGACGAGGACAGATTGTTCAGACACAGCAGTCACTTTTCGGAATGGTGCAGAATGTTACTACATGTCCGGCTTGTGGCGGTAAAGGTACAATTATTAAGGAAAAATGTCCGGCTTGTCACGGACAGGGTTATACAAGCAAAAAAGAGAAATTGCAGGTCAGCATTCCGGCAGGAATCGACCACGGACAGAGCGTTCGTCTGCGTGGCAAAGGAGAACCGGGTAAAAATGGCGGTGCCCGCGGTGATTTGCTTGTAGAAGTATATGTAGAACGCCACAAAGATTTCCAGCGCATGGATTATGATATTTACTCAACCGTACGGATTTCTTATCCAAGAGCTGTTCTTGGCGGAGATGTGGTTATCCCGACAATTGATGGCGATGTCGCATACAATGTAAAGGCAGGAACGCAGACCGGTACAAGAGTTCGTTTGCGTGGTAAGGGAGTTCCGTCCCTTCGTAACCGCAAAATGCGAGGCAACCATTATGTGGATTTGGTTGTGGATGTGCCGACAAAGCTTACCAAAGAGCAGAAAAAACTGTTAGAGCAGTTGGATAAGTCGTTTGAGGACGAGGAAAATAAGAAAAATAAAAAGCACAAAAAATAATCGTATAGGAAAGAAGCCTTCTGTTTATACTAATCGAAAACAGGAGGCTTTTTTTATGATACAGACATTTCGAATTAATACGATACGAGGAAGAGAGATTTTAGATTCCAGAGGAAATCCAACGATTGAGGTAGAGGTAAAATTGTGCGGAGGGGCAGCGGGCAGAGCATCCGTTCCCTCCGGAGCGTCTACGGGGGCGTTTGAAGCAGTGGAACTGCGAGACAGTGAATTGCCGCGTTACCGTGGAAATGGCGTAAAGCGTGCGGTAGAAAATATTAATGACATTCTTGCCGATAAATTGGAAGGGAAAAATGCATTAAATCAGGTGGAAATTGATACGCTGATGATACGTGAAGATGGTACCGCAAACAAAGCAAAACTGGGTGCTAATGCAATTTTGGGTACATCGCTTGCTGTGGCAAAGGCGGCAGCAAAACAGCTCGGTGTTCCGTTGTATCAGTATCTGGGCGGACCAAACGCGCGTGTTATGCCGATTCCGATGATGAATATTATGAATGGCGGAAAACATGCGGACAGTAGTTTAACGATTCAGGAGTTTATGATTATGCCGATAGGAGCATCTTCTTTTCACCAGTGTTTGGAGTGGTGCGTGAATGTATACGCTACCTTGAAGAAACTGTTGGCAGAAAAGGGATTTGCCACCTCCATTGGTGATGAGGGTGGATTCGCACCGCATCTTGCTCATGAGGACGAGGCGCTTTCTTTTATTACAGGGGCTATTGAAAAAGCAGGATACCGTCCGGGCGAGGATTTTTCGATTGCTATGGATGGTGCCAGCACAGAAATGTATGAGGAGGCTGTGAAAGCAGGAAGACCGGGCGAGTATTTGTTCTGGAAATCCGGTGAGTACAAAAGTACTGATGAAATGATTGATTTTTGGTGTGATTTGTGCCGCAAGTACCCAATTGTTTCCATTGAAGACGGGCTGGCAGAAGAGGATTGGTCGGGCTGGCAGAAACTCATGGATAAATTAGGAGATAAAGTGCAGCTTGTTGGTGATGATTTGTTTGTTACAAATACCAAACGTATCGAAAAGGGAATTAAACTTCAGGCGGCAAATGCGGTTTTAATCAAGCCAAATCAGATTGGAACCGTGACAGAAACTCTCGAGGCGATTCGAATGACACAGACGACCGGATGGAATGCCATTGTCAGTCATCGCTCAGGTGAAACGGAAGACACTACGATTGCAGACATTGCAGTCGGCATGAATGCCGGACAGATTAAAACCGGTGCGCCGGCGCGCACGGACCGAGTGGCTAAGTATAACCAGCTTCTTAGAATTGAAGAAGAACTTGGCGAGTGCGCTGTGTATGGTGGGTAAAGAAAGAACCGAAAAAAGTAAAATAAATCTGCCGAAAAACACAAAATAGAATAGCCGAAAAAAGTAAAATAAATTTGCCGAAAAATACAAAATACGCTTGCAGTAAGTCATGAATATGTAGTAAAATATATTTAATGGTACGAGGGGGAATAATTATGGAGTATATAAGAAGAATTGTTGATGACGTAATAGATAAGAGAACGGAGGCATTTAATGCAGTTAGTATAACTGGTCCAAAGGGGTGTGGGAAAACAAGGACAGCGAAAGAGCGTTGCAAAACGGTTATCGAATTTCAAGATGAGGATAAAAGAGATGGTTATATTGCTGTAGCAGAAACCGCTCCCAAACTATTTCTTAAAAACCCCAAACCGATTTTATTTGATGAGTGGCAAGATGCAGTTAAAATCTGGGGCACCATAAGGAAAGCATGTGATGATAGTCCGGAGAAAGTTGGCGAGTATTATTTGACGGGCTCTGCAAGTAAAAAAATCAGTACACCGCATACGGGGACAGGAAGAATAACAGAAGTAACAATGTATCCTATGACTTTGTTTGAGACAGGTGAATCCAATGGGGAAATATCTTTGTCTAAAATTTTAAATGAGAAAAATTATGATATTGATGGCATCGTGTCTGATTTGAAATTGGAAAATTTATTTTTTGCCGCTTGCAGAGGTGGTTGGCCAAGGTGTATGGCATTAACAAAGGATACTGCTAAATTAGAAATTGCAAAAGATTATTATAGGCAAATCTATCAAAAGGATATATCAGCGATAGATGGCATAAATAGAAACCCAGAATGGGCGAGAAGTTTGTTGTGGTCCTATGCAAGAAATATGGCTACAAGTGCAAAACGAAAAAATATTTTTGCAGATGTAAAAGCAACACAGAATGTTACAGATATAACTCTTGCATCGTATGTTGATGCATTGGAAGCTTTGTTTGTAGTCAAAGATATTGATGCATGGACGCCACATCTTCGTTCGAAAACAGCAATTAGATCTGCCAAAAAGCATATATTTATTGACCCTTCAATCGGTCTTGCAGCATTAGGAATCAATCCGAATTATTTTATAAATGATTTGGATTTGTTTGGACACGTATTTGAAAATATGGTGCTTAGAGATTTATTGGTCTATGCTGAAAAACACAATGCACGTCTTTTACATTATACGGATGATACAGGTCTGGAAGCAGATGCAGTATATCAGATGGCTGATGGAAAATATGCACTTGTTGAGATAAAAATAGGGGCAAATAAAATACCGGAAGCTGAGAAATCGCTATTGAAATTCAAGGATGTTATTCAAAAATACAATCAAAAGGCTTTGGCAAGTGAAAAACATCCACGAGATGTATATAGAGAACCTTCAGCGTTAATTGTAATTTGTGCAAATGCGAATATGGCGTATACAACAGATTCAGGGGTAAAGATTATACCTGTTGGTTGTTTAAAAGACTAAAAAACAGTCGCTTTGATTTTAAGCAAGGCGACTGTTTTTTAACATGGTGATATTTTTGACCTGTGTATAAATTTATTTGCATGGGAAAGCCCGTTTCATTAAATTATACAATCCGTGCAGATAAACGACATTTTGGTGGCCGCCACCTCCGCGGTTTACAGCATCTCCGCCCATGGTTTCATAATAAATGTGCGGAACATTATTTTTTTCCAAGGCCTTATGGTAAAGGATAGGATTGTTACCTACCGTTGTGTCATTTTTCCCTTTTACAATCATAACTAACGTGTTTTCTTTATAAGCATCCGGCAGTGTGAAAGTATCTTCGGTAAAAATCCCTTTTTCTGCACTATATGGGAGAACGCCAGGAGCGGGACAAAAGGCACCGATATAACCAAATTTATCCGGATGTTTAAATCCTGCATTCAAAGCTTCTCTGCCACCCATTGAGAATCCCCAGACGGCTGTATTGAGCCGGCCGGTTTTGACGCTGTAATGTTTGTTAATAGCAGGCATTAAGCAGTTTACGATATCGTTCACACAATTGTCATAGGCGTCATAAGTTTCTTGATTGTATCCTGCTCCCTGACCGGATTCATTGGCACAGATATTAGGGAAAACCATAATTACTTCTTCCATAACATCATTGGCATAGCCGTTCCAAACAACATCTGTGGCACCATCTTGAGCAAGATTATAGATGCCCCAGCCATAACCGTGTAAACCGTAGACAACCGGATATTTTTTCTTTGGATTGTATCCATCCGGAAGTCCAACTAAGGCTTTTCTTGTCACTGTTTTTCCTTTTGCTACAGCAGTGGACTCGTATTCGAATTCTTCTGTTGTTCCTTTTACTCCATCTTTTCTTAATGCACCTGCCGGAACAGTTACATTTGGTTTGAAAATATTTTTCATAAAATTGTAGAAACCATGCTGGTAAACTGCTTTTTCATGGTTGCCACTGCCGCTGCCGCTTGGATCACCACCCATCGTTTCGTAGTAAACATGAGGTGTGTTTGTTTTTTGCAGAGCCTGATGATACAAAAGTGGGTGCTGTTTTACAACATCATCTTTAAATCCTTTTGTTATCTGTACATAAGTGTCATTTAAATATTCGCTTGGCAGCGTAAATGTGGAATCCGTATAAAATCCGGGTTCAGTAACTCCATTCATCGTGTAAGGCAAAAGACCCGGAGCCGGACAAAAAGCACCAATGTAACCAAATAAATCCGGTCGCTCAAATCCAATTTGCAAACTTACACGTCCACCCATAGAAAAACCGCAGACAGCAGTATTTTCACGACCTGTCAGTGTAGAATATTTTTTGTTGATAGCAGGCATAAGGCATTTTGTTAAGTCATTAATAAAGTTGTCATAGGCTTTGTAATGCTCCAAACTAAAGCCGGTTCCTTTTCCTTCTTTGTTTGCACAAACATTAGCAAAAACAACAATGGCATCTTTCATATCATCATTTGCCATAGCGTTCCAGGCAACATATTGTGTATTGTCTCCGGTAAGAGAATATTCGTTACCGAAAATACCGTGCTGCATATAGATGACAGGGTATTTTTTTGATTCCGTGTATCCTTTTGGCAGTGCAACGCGTGCATGACGTTTTACGGTTTCGCCTTCTGACACTTCTGTAGAATCGTAGTAGAATTCTTCCAGAGTGCCACTGTTAGCCTCGTTTTTATTCATGAATCCGGATGGCAGATCAGAATAATCCGGATTTTCTTTTGGACGCGGGGTGGCAGTAGGCTTCGGAGAGCCGGTTGGAGTAGGGGGCAGTGTTGGTGTGGCTGATGCTGTTGGTGCAGTCGTTGGTTTTTCACCGGTATTTCCGGAATTTGTGGCTGCCGGCTGCGCACTTGCGATCGACTTTTTATTTGATACTTTGCTCTTTATTATAATTGTGACGACCCCAATCTTCTTAGTTTTTTTCTTAAGTTTTTCCTTTACGGTAATTTTTGTTTTTCCGGCTTTTTTTGCGGTAACAACTCCTTTTTTGTTTACCGAAACTTTTTTGTTAGAAGCCTTAAATGTGTACTTCGCTTTTTTCTTTTTTCCCTTTATTGTAATCTTTTTCTTTTGTCCTACGGTTAATGTGATTTTTGTTTTTGCTAACTTTGCCTTTGCAAAAACATCTGCCGAGAACGATGGGCTCAGGGCAGATGCTAAAAGTGCAAAGGACAAACTGAAGCAGAGAAATGTTTTTTTCATGTTTCAGAATCCCCTTTCTTTTTTACTTGAAAATACGTTTTAAGAAATTATACAAACCATGATGATAAACGGTTGACCAGTGACCGCCGTTTCCTTTGCCGGCTGGGTCGCCTCCCATTGTTACATAGTAGGAACATGGGATGCCGGCAGCCTTTAGTGCATTGTAATAATTGGTTGGATTACTGCCAACAACTGTGTCGGTAGCACCTTTTGTAATCTGAATATAAGTGCTGTTTATGTACTCATCGGCAAGTTTTAAATCTGCCTTTGTAAGCATGTCACCGCCATCTAAAGCACCCGGTGCCGGGTTAAATAATCCGATACCGCTAAATAAATCAGGACGTCTTATACCAATGTTCAATGTCTCGCGTCCGCCCATAGAAAATCCACAAACCGCCGTGTTTTCTCGTCCGGTCAGTGTGGAATATTCTTTATTAATGGCAGGCATTAATACTTTTGTTAAGTCATTAATGATGTAGTCATAATAAGAGGCTGTTTTTGCATCTGTATTAAAATTGCTTTTTCCTTCTTCGTTACAGCATACACATGGGTAAACGACGATACATTCTTTGACATCACCATTGGCAATGGCATTCCATACCACATACTGTGTACCTGCACCATCGTTAAGAATTCCGTTTCCGACCATGGATTCCGGCGTGTCACTTAATCCGTGGAGCATATAAACAACCGGATATTTTTTCGTTTTTGAATAGTCTTTTGGAAGAACAACCATAGCATAGCGGTCAATTGGTGTCTTTTTTGCAGATTCATCGTCACTGATGTATTCTGTTGATTCATATTCAAAGCGTTCTACTTCTCCTTTGTTAGCCTGATTTTTTGCGGTATAACCTTTTGGAATATTCGAAAATTCAGGGTTCTCAGGAAATGGAGTAGGAGTGACTTTTGGAGTCGGTGTTGCAGTAGCGGTAGCGGTAGCGGTCGGTTTGGCAGTAGGTTCATTGCTCGGAGACGCCGCCGGGGTAGCTGTAACGACAGGTGTTGGCGTATTAAGTGCCGGAACTGTCGTGTTTTGTGCTATTTTCTTTTTGATAGTAACCGTAATGGTTCCCACCTTTCTTGTTTTTTTCTTCAACTTCTCTTTTACTGCAATTTTAACTTTGCCGGCTTTTTTTGCCGTGATAACGCCGGATTTACTTACGGAAGCTTTTTTGTTGGAAGCTTTGAAAGAATATTTTGCTTTTTTCTTTTTTGATTTTATCGCAATCTTTTTCTTTTGTCCAACGGTTAATGTAAGTTTCTTTTTGACCAGTTTTGCTTTTGCAGCCGCCGTTGCCGGAGTAAAGGCACTAAGTGTCGATACGGCAAGCGCAAAGCATAAACCGATGCTGATGGTTTGTTTTTTTAATATGTTCATGATAAACCCTCCTCATATAATCTAGTAGTTATACTTTAGCATAGCGTGATTAGTATGAACATGATTTATCATGTCCAAAATATGAATTATTCACGCTTTTTGATGGTTGGGGTGGACTTTCCACAAAACTTATTGAAACACCCCTTGATATGTGTTAATATATGACATATACCGCATGGTAAATTTTGTAAACGTAATTTACCAATTTGTTTTGACGAAAGAACATAAATCAAATGAAGCAAAAAAGGAGGAATCTTTGTGAAAAGAAGAAAAACAAAACGTCTGCTGGCAGGATTACTTGCACTGGTAATGGTGCTTTCCCTGTGCGAGATTACGCTGGGGCAATCCACACCGGCTAAGGCAGCAGTTAGTTTGCAAAATCCAATCACCGATGGAAATGGTGTAACAACATGGGATTGTATCTATTTTGGAAACTACTATCAAAGTAACAGTTCAACAAAAGAACCAATTAAATGGCGAGTCCTTTCCGTAAATGGAAATGATGCTTTTTTGCTGGCAGACCAAAACTTGGATGCTAAACCGTATAACGAGAAATCTACGGATGTAACATGGGCAACCTGTACCCTTCGTACCTGGTTGAATGATGCATTTTTAAATACGGCATTTACATCGGCGGAACAGGTGGCAATCAAAAATACAACAGTTGTGAACGATGACAATCCATATTATGATACAGAAGGTGGAGAGAATACCACAGATAAAGTGTATCTTTTGTCCATTGCAGAAGCAAGTAATACGGCTTATGGATTTAATGGCGAGTTTGGAACCGAAAGCGAAACAAGAGAAGCAAAAAATACAGCATATGCAAAAGAGTGCGGAGCGTGGACGTCCACGAGTACGGAGTACGAGGGGAACGGCTGTTGGTGGC
>ENA-OOZY01001673-OOZY01001673.1-human-gut-metagenome-genome-assembly--contig:-NODE-1673-length-12869-cov-4.129858_pt1 | contig 12869 bp, 8 predicted proteins | sample MGYA00241047_ERZ501410 | MGnify/ENA primary metagenome ERZ501410 (study PRJEB25962, sample SAMEA2042621) | human gut metagenome | biome: human gut; feature: human-associated habitat; material: faeces... | reverse complement strand
ATTTTGGTCAACGGGGATGACGTGGATGGTTTGGGCGCAATTATAAGGGGTATCCCTAGAAGATAATGCATAGATAAACATGCACTTGCGCGAGTTGATTTTTTTAATAGAGTATCAAAGAATGCAGACTATAATCATGCCAGAAAGAGGTGTAGTACCATGAGATTCCTTCATATTGCAGATTTGCATCTTGGCAAGCAAATGAACGACCTGCTGCTCCTGGATGATCAGGAAGCTGTTCTTGATCAAATCATCCATATTGCCAATGATGAAAAGGTTGATGCTGTCCTCATTGCGGGCGACGTCTATCAGCGCACCACTCCCCAGGCGGAGGCCATGGCGCTGTTTGATCGCTTTGTGTCCCGGCTTGTGGACGATGGCAGAAAGATCTTTGTCATCAGCGGCAATCACGATTCCGCTCTGCGCATCTCTTATTTCTCATCGCTGGTCAAAAATGCAGGCGTCTATGTGACTGAAACCTTCAACGGCGAACTGCAGCACGTAACATTGCATGATACCGACGGCGATCTGAACGTGTGGATGATGCCCTTCTTGCGCCCTGCCCATGTCAAGCGCGCGCTTCCGGATGAAAAGATCACCTCTTATCAGGATGCTGTGGCGGCAGTGATCCGGCACGCGGACATTGATTTTTCCAAGCGCAATCTGCTGATATGCCATCAGTTCATTGTGGGCTGCACAACCTGCGACTCCGAGGAGCTGTCAATTGGCACACTGGATCACATCGATGGTACCGTATTTGATGGCTTTGATTACGTTGCGCTGGGGCATATTCACGGGCCGCAGAACGTCCTGCGGGACACGATGCGCTATGCCGGTTCTCCGCTGAAGTACTCGTTCTCTGAGGCTGCGCACCATAAGTCTGTGACCATCGTGGATATGCAGGAAAAGGGCGAAACCAGGGTACGTACTGTGCCGCTGTATCCCCTGCACGATGTGCGGCTGATTGAAGGCAAACTGGCAGATATCATGTCTATGCCCTATTCGGAGGACTATGTGTGGGTCACCATCCACGATGAGCTTCCTCCGCCGGATGCCAAGGTTACCCTCACTGTCAACTTCCCCAACATGATGAAGTTCTCCGTGGTCAACTCCAGAACCAAATATGATCTGGATGTTAAGGCTACCGACGTGATGGAAAGCAAATCCGTCGCAGAATTGTTCAGCGATTTTTACCGCCTGCAGAACAATGATCAGCTCCCCGACGAAGCGCACATGCAGGTGCTGAATAAAGTGATCAAAGAACTGGAGGAGGAGCCCTATGAAGCCCGTTAAGCTTACCATGTCCGCCTTTGGTCCCTACGCTGGCGTGACGGAGATCGACTTCACGCGGTTGGGGGAAAACGGTCTCTTTCTGATTGCGGGCGATACCGGTGCGGGCAAAACCACCATCTTTGACGCGATCAGCTTTGCCCTCTACGGTGAAGCCGCCGGTGGCAAGGAGCGCCGCAAAAGCAAATCCTTCCGTTCCGACTACGCAACCGCTAAAGCAGAAACCTGGGTGGAATTCACCTTCACCCACCGGGGAGAAACCTGGATGATCCGTCGCAACCCAGAATACCTCCGAGCAAAGAAGTCTGGCGATGGTACCACCAAAGAGAGCGCTAATGCAGAGATGCACTGTATTGAGTCGAGAGAGTTTTACTTCGGATTGCAGGATGTGAATACCAAGGTTTATGACCTGCTCGGTCTGACGCAGGATCAGTTTACACAAACTGTCATGATTGCGCAGGGAGATTTCCTGAAGATCCTCAATGCTACCTCGGATGAGCGAAAAAAGCTCTTCCAGAAACTGTTCAATACCGGTTTTTACGAAGCCATGTGCTTCAAGCTGCAGGATATGAACAGCGCCAGTAACAAGGAACGCGAGACGCTGGATGCCCGTATTTCCATTGCCGCGGGCAAGGTTGCGCCGGAGGATGATTTCCCTGAAAGAGAGCTGCTGCTCCAGTATTGCAGCGAGCCTAAATATGCAGAGTTGCTGCTGGATGTGCTGGCACGCCACATCAGGCAGGAAAAGCAGACCCAGGAACAATCTGCCCGGCAAAAGGCAATCCTTGACAAGCAGCGGCGTGAGGCTACTGTACTGCTGGAGCAAGGCAGAGCGCTGAATGAGCGGTTCAGCGAGCAACAAGAATGCAGCGGTAAGCTTGCCGAACTGCTGAAACAGCAAAGCAGTATTGAAGATCAGAAACTGCAGCTTGACCGTGCGCGGAAAGCACAGCAGCTTCTGCCCGCGCAGGCACTGTTGAAGAGCACCACAGATCAGCTGAATGGGCTGAAAAAAGATCTCCCGTCCGCACAAAAAGGTATGGAAGATACTGAGCTGCAGCTCCACGTTGCGGAAAGCCAGCTGAAGGAAGCTGAAAAACATCAGTATGAAGCGGATCCCCTTCTGCAGAAGGCAAGCCAGCTAAAGGAACTGCTGCCAATCCTGGAAGAACTTGGACAGCAGAAAGCGCAGAAGCGTCAGCTGCAAACTGCGCTTGATAGACTGACCAAAGAAAGCCAGGAAGCCGATAAAGCGTATTCTACAGCCAAGGAAAGCTACTACCTGAGCCAGGCGGGTCTTCTGGCAACGGATCTTCAAGCGGGCAAGCCTTGCCCGGTGTGCGGCTCTTGTGAACATCCGCATCCTGCCCAGTTGGCTGATACTGCTGTAACTCGTGAGATGCTGGACACTGCAGAAAAGAAGCGGCGCGATGCTGAAAGCAGTCTGCAGGAAACTTTTGCGTGTCTCACGGGCATCAATACACAGATCGACACGGCGCTGAAGCGGCTGAATGCACTCCATGTGAGCGCGGACGAAACCGAAGCTTCCGTCAAGGAAAAGATTGAAGAGCTGACTGCACAAGCTCAGCAGATCCGCGATGCGATCGATCATTGCCGCGAGGTACTGCATAATCTGCAGCTGAAATACAAGGAAAGCGAAGGTAAGGTGAAGAGCATCCGGAAGCAGATTGCTGACACTACCGATAAGTTCGAGGAGCAGAAGGACTCGTTTGAGGCCGGGCTGGATAAACATGGTTTTGCCAACGCCCGAGATTTCGAACTTGCCATCATGCCTGGTTCAGCGATAGCAGAGCTTGAGGAGAAGATTCGCACCCATTGCGAGCGGAAGCAGTCTCTGAGTGATCAGTTGGCAAAGCTGCATGAAAAGCTCAAGGGCAAAGAACCTATGGATCTCTCTGTGCTTGAAAATCATCAGGCAGAGCTGGATAAAGCGCAGAAAAAGGCTGATGCCGATGAAAAAGCAGCCTCGGTAAAAGTCAGCCTCCATGAAGACGTTCACAAGGAAATTCAAAATGCGCAGCGCCAGCGCAAGCGCAAGGAGGAATACTGGGCAGTTGTCCGCGACCTCTACGATTGTTGTTCCGGCAAGGCAGGAGGCAACCGTCGCGCCAAGCTGACCTTTGAAACCTATGTGCAGCAGTACTATTTCAAGCAGGTGGTGGCTGCCGCCAACAAGCGCCTCACTGTTCTGACGGACGGCATGTTTACTCTGCGCTGCAAGGAAGAGGCGGCTGACCGCGTCCGCCAGTCCGGTTTGGATCTGGACGTGCTGGATCGCAGCACCGGACAGTGGCGCGATGTATCCACCCTCTCCGGCGGCGAATCCTTCCTTGCCAGCCTCGCCCTTGCGCTGGGCCTTTCCGATGTGGTGCAGGGGCAGAGCGGCTCCATCCGTATGGAAGCTATGTTTATTGACGAGGGATTCGGCACACTGGACGAGAATGCCCTGCGGAACTCCCTGCGAGTTCTGGGCGATCTTGCAGACGGGAAGCGGCTGATTGGCATTATCTCTCACGTACAGGATCTGGAGGAGAAAATTGACCGTCAGATTCTGGTGTCTAAGACTCTCCGTGGATCAGTTATTTCGATCGTGAACAGCGATTGAGCAGTTCACTTTAATTCAACTCAAAAACCCGCTTCTGCTCATAACGCTGAGCAGAAGCGGGTTTTTGAGTATATACTATTTCAGGGAATAAGAGTTCTAACAGCAAGACGCAGATTTGTCGGATTATCCTATTTTTCCCATGATCCCTAAAGCAGCTGCCAACTCGCGTTGTGGCTTTCTTATCTTGGATCTGTAATTTAGTGTTTTCTGAAGAATATTGGTGCATTCTTCATCGGACAGTTGGGATAGAATCTCAAGACGCAATATAGCACGCGATGCTCCTATATAGTACAGAAAAACGGTATCAGAGTCTTTGTGCATCTTATCAGGATTAAAAGTAGTTTCATCTACATCAACAAGAATCACTGCGTCTGCCTCAAGCCCTTTGAATTTCCTGCAAGTTGAGAACTTATACTTCCTCTTGTACAGTCCATCCGTCACGACTTCGGCGATGATACTATTCGTCCATGTTGCCAGCTTTTCTTTTGTCTTCCGCAGCTCAGCTTTATTTAGAAGACAGAACTATGCTATACACCTTGCACCCAATTACAAAACGAAAGGGCTATTCGCAAAACGAAAGCCCTAATGTCAAAACGAAAGCCTGAGCAATCGTTTTGTTATGCACCCACCAGAGAATATGGGTGCATTTTATCTATGCAGTTTTTCAGCAGAAATTTGTCCCGGGTATGGCGGCGATGGAAATGGCATGCAAAACTGCAATATTCCGGGTGCATTTGCCGTTTTGCATTAGGATTCTGCAAGAACAAAAAGAAAAGGACTGAAACCTTGTATCAAAGTTTCAGTCCTTTTATGGCAGGGGCAGAAGGACTCGAACCCTCAACAAAGGTTTTGGAGACCCACGTGTTACCATTACACCATGCCCCTATGCGGTTCGTCCGGGATTGCCGGAACAGGATTTAGTTTAGCACCTTTTCACCCATTTGTCAAGCGGTTTTGCGAAAAATGTTCCGAATTGGCAGAAAATCGCCCGGCGCTTTACAAAACCCGCGGCGCATGGTATGATGAGAGTAAGAAAGTCGGGGAGGGACGCATGTGCAGTGGGCGGAACGGGTTCGGGCGTATGTGCGGATGCATGGCGCGGGGTACACGCTGCACCGCGCGGGCGAAATGCTGGCGGCACGGGTGCTGCTGCGGGACGAATGGCGATTCCGGCGGGAGAAAGCATCCAAGCGCGAACTGGCGACCCAGCGCGCGCACCCCTTCCCGGATGTGCGCATCAGCGTCGTCGTCCCCGTGTTCAACACGCGCCCGAAATTCCTCCGCGCGCTGGCGGATTCGCTGCTTGCCCAGACGCACGGCGCGTGGGAAGCCTGCCTGTACGATGGCGGCAGCACGTCCGCCGAAACGCGCAGGGCGCTGGAGGCAATTGCCGCGCGGGACAGCCGATTCCGCATCGCGTTTGGGGCGGAAAACGCGGGCATATCCGGCAACACGAACCGCGCGATTAAAATGGCGGCAGGGGAGTATATCGCCCTGTGCGACCACGACGATGTGCTTGCGCCGGATGCGCTCTGGCGGATTGCGGAAGCCATCGACGCGCACCACCCAGACGTGCTCTACACCGATGAGGATAAGCTGACCACCCACGGCGCGATTCATGTTGATGCGCACCGCAAGCCGGATTTCTGTCCGGACAATCTGCGTTCCGGCAACTATATCTGCCATTTGTCGGTGATTCGGCGGACGCTGCTGGATGCCATCGGCGGATTGCGACCGGCGTTCGACGGGTCGCAGGATCACGATTTGATGCTCCGCGCGTGCGAGCGGGCGGACGGCGTCATCCACATTCCACGCGTGCTGTACCACTGGCGGACGCTGCGGGGGTCGATGAGCCACACGAAATTGGCGGTTTGCCTGGACGCGGCGGCGCGGGCGGTGGAAGAGAGTATGCGACGCAACGGGTTTCCGGGAACGTGCCGGGTGGAGGACGGTGTGCTGCGGCTGCGGTATGACGTGGGGGATTTTACCGTCGCGGCATTGCGGCTGACGCGGGATGCGTCCTCTGCGGATGTGAACCGCTTGGCGGTGGACGCGTCGGCGGACATGCTGTTGTTCCTGTGGGGGGACACGGCAGCGCCTGATGCGGACGGCTTGCGGGAGATGATGATGTACGCCCAGCGCCCGGATGTGTGCGCGGTGATGCCGCTGGTGGCGGATGCACGCAATCGGGTGCTTCATGCCGGATATGACATTCTGCCGGACGGCACAGTGCGGTCACGGAATCGCGGCTTGCCGGTCTCAGCGGGCGGATGGCACGGCATGAACCGAACCAGCTACAATGTCACTGCGGTTTCGCCAATGTGCTTTTTGGTGCGGCGGGATGCATTTGTGCCGCTTGCGGAAGGGAATTCGCTGGCGGTGGACTTGGCGCAGTGGTGCATGGCACGGATGCAGGAGGGGATGCGGCATGTGTATACGCCGCACTGCGTGGTGAAGGCGGATGCGGAAAGTGCATTCGAGGGCTTCCGGGTGAAAGTTCCTGCGGGGTGGTATGACCCGTGTGCGACGGGAAGCAAGCGCGCTTGATGGCGCTTTTGGTTTCTTCTACATACTTGAATTTTATTGTTAGTTTTTAGTTTGTATACCTTTAACTTATCTCGAAATCATTGGAGGTAATGATGAAAATCACAATGATAACGCTCGGCTCGACGGGTGACGTGCGGCCGTATATGCTGCTGGGACGGGAGCTTCACGAGCGGGGGCATGAGGTGACGATTGCGGCGTTTGCGCCGTTTCAGGGCATGATTGAGGAAGCGGGAATGTCCTTCTATCCCATTTCCGGCGACGTGGTGGATATGATGGGGCGGCTGCTCCAGCCGGACGCGGTGGGCGTGCGGTACTTGAAGGAGTTTGAGAAGGGCATCCGCGACATTGCGCCGATGCTGCTGGATGATTTGCTGCACTGCGCGGAGGGCGCGGAAGCCATCGTCTGCACATTCTTCGGGACGATGTTCTATTCGATTGCGGAGAAGTACGATATTCCGTGCATCCAGACGCAGTATTTCCCGATGGATCCGTGCAAGGATATGCCAATTTCATCCGCGCCGTTCCGCAAACTCGGCAAGTGGTGGAATGTGCTGAGCTATCGCATCGGGTATCTGCTGATTTCGGCGCTGGAGCACCGCTACCTCTCGGATTGGCGCAAGGAGAACGACATGGCGAAGCGCCGCGTCCGCTTGAGACCGGATTATGACGTGAAGGGCAAGCAAGTGCCCGTGATTTACGCCATGAGCCCGACGCTTGTGCCGCGCCCGGAGGATTGGGCGGACAACATCCACATGTCCGGTTTCTGGTGGGATGAGCGCCCGGTGGACTACACGCCTGACCCGGCGCTGGCGGAGTTCCTGCGCGCGGGCGACGAGCCGGTGTACATCGGCTTTGGGTCGATGGTGTCGGGCGACATGGGTGAACTGGCGGAAATCATCCGGCAGGCGGTGAAATTGTCCGGCGTGCGGGCGGTGGTGGCACTTGGCTGGGGTCAACAGGAAGCAAAGACAAAAGATGCGAACATCTTCTATGTGAAAAGTGTGCCGCATGACTGGCTGTTCCCGCATATGGCAGGAGCGGTGCATCACGGCGGCGCAGGGACGACCGCAACCAGCCTGCGCCATGCACTGCCGACGCTCGTCGTGCCGTTTGGGGGCGATCAGCCGTTCTGGGCGGAGCGGGTGTACGCTGCCGGGTGCGGGCCGAAAGCGATTCCGCGCGATAAGCTGACGGCAGAGAATCTGGCGGAGGGGCTGCGCGCACTCATCAGCAACCCGGAATACACGCGCAACGCGGCGTGCATCGGGGAGGCCCTGCGCAATGAACACGGCTGCGCCAATGCTGCCGACTTGATTGAAAAGGCGGTTTGGGACTGGGAAAACGGGAATCCTGCGCAAGATGGGATGAATATTTGAAAAAACCGCCATTTGCCCCTTGACAAAACCTTGACTTTCGACTACACTGTTTCTTGCGTGCTTGCGAGAAGCACAACAAAATCAAAATTATGCAGAAAGGAGGCCCTCGCAATGACCATGATGATTTTAACCCTTGTATCCCGTGCCAATGGACTGACTGCGACGGCTCTTTCTGCCCATATGCGCCCGTAATAGGAAAATTCCACGCTCTTTTCCTGTTACCATGCGTTTTGTGTGCAGCACCAGCCGTTTGCATTCAGACGGATGGTGCTTTTTTCGTACCTTTTTCGAAAAAAGCATACAATGGGCAGTTATGAGTCATCAACCACTTTGTCTCTCTTGAAAGGAGTGATTTCCTACGCAGCGCACCACAACGAAACCAAAGAAGAAACAGACCCCGTTCGGCGCAATGCTCTCCCTCATCGGGCAGAACTGGACGCATTTCCTCTGGGCACTCATTGCGACCATCATGATGGTCATCATCGGCTTTTTAACGCCGCTGCTGCTCTCCGAAATCGTGGACAGCATACTGGGCAGCGAACCGTTCACAATGCCGGATTTCCTCATGAACCCGATTAACGACCTCGGCGGACGCGATTTCCTCCGCCAAAATCTGTGGATTCCCGCGCTGGCGCTCATCCTGATGAACATCGTCAACGGCGTGTTCACGTTCATTAAGGGGCGTTCCTCCGCAATTGCGAGTGAAAATATCGCCCGAAAACTGCGCAATGACCTCTACCGCCACTTGCAGCACCTGCCGTTTGCGTACCACGTTAAAGCGCAGGCGGGCGAGCTGATTCAGCGCTGCACGTCTGACGTGGATACGATTCGCCGCTTTCTGGCGGTTCAGGTGATGGAAGTCGTCAACACGGTGCTGATGGTCGTTATCGCCATGAGCATCCTGCTGCCGCGCTCCGTGCCGATTACGCTCTACAGCCTGATTCTTGTGCCGCCTTTGTTCTGCTTCGCGACGTGGTTCTTCAAAATGGTGCATAAGTCCTTTGAGGTGGCGGACGAAGCGGACGGTGTGCTGAACGCCGTTTTGCAGGAGAACCTTTCCGGCGTCCGCGTCGTGCGCGCCTTCGGACAGCAGGAGCGCGAGGTGGAGAAGTTTGACCGCGTGAACAACGATTTGCGCAAAAAGAACCTCCGTCTGAATGAACTGCTCGCCATCTACTGGGGCGGCGGCGATGCCATCAGCATGACGCAGACGCTGTTGACACTGGTGGTCTGCATCATCTACGCCTGCAACGGCTGGATTACCGTCGGTACGCTGATTGTTTTCACCTCCACGCTGGGGATGCTGCTCTTCCCGATTCGTCAGCTGGGCCGCACCCTGTCCGACGCGGGCAAAGCGATGGTGTCCATGAAGCGCGTGCAGGCGATTCTGCACGAGGAAGCCGAGCCGGATGAGCCGAACGCCCTGAAGCCCGACCTGCACGGCGATATTGTGTTTGACCATGTGTCCTTCGCTTATCCGGATGACAACGTGCCGGTGCTGCGCGACGTGTCCTTCACCATCCCCGCGGGCAAGACGGCGGCAGTGCTGGGCGGCACGGGCAGCGGCAAATCCACCATGATGTACCTGCTGCAGCGGCTGTATACGCCCACGAGCGGCAAAATCACCATTGGCGGCGTGGATATTCAGCAGATTGACCGCAAATATCTGCGCGCACACGTCGGCTTGATTCTGCAAGAGCCGTTCCTGTACTCCAAGTCCATCCGGGAGAACGTGGGCATCACCGCGCCGGAGCAGGAAGCGGAACGCATTGAGCACGCGGCGGATATCGCCAGCGCATCCGGCTTCATCGCCAAGGCGGATAAGGGCTGGGAGACGGTCGTGGGCGAACGCGGCGTGACACTCTCCGGCGGACAGAAGCAGCGAATCGCCATTGCGCGCACGCTGCTTAAGGACAACAACATCCTCATCTTCGACGACTCCCTTTCCGCCGTGGATACCGAGACGGACGCGCAGATTCGCGCTGCCCTCCGACACGAGCAGAAGGACGTGACCACCCTCATCATCAGCCACCGCGTGACGACGCTCTCGCAGGCTGACCTCATCCTCGTGCTGGAAAACGGGCAGATTACGCAGCAGGGCACGCACGCTGAGTTGTGCAGCCAGCCGGGCCTGTACCAGCGCATCAACAGCATCCAGAACGCCTTGGAGGAAGAACTGACGCAGGCCAAGGCGGCGGAAGGGGTGAACTGATATGCAGTCCTTTCAGGAACAGGATTATACCAAACGATTTGATCTCTCCCTGTGGCGCAAGCTCATCAAGGTTGCAAAGCCGTACCATAAGAACCTGATTGCGGTTGTGCTTTTCATGGCGGTTTCTGCAATCATCGACGTGATTATGCCGAACATGAATGCCTACGCGATTGACGTGTTCATTGCCAACCACAGCACGGCTGGGCTGGTTGGGTTTGTCGTGGCGTATGCGCTGCTGACGGCAGTGCAAGTGGCGACGATTTTCGGCTTTCTGCGGCAGTGCGGCATTGTCGAAACCGGAACGTGCTACCTGATTCGCAAGCTCGGTTTCCAGAAACTGCAGGAACTGCCCTTCTCCTATTACGACCGGATGCCCGTGGGTTACCTCATGTCCCGCCTGACCAACGACACGCAGCGCCTCGCGGACACCATCGGCTGGTCGCTGGTGGACTTGTGCTGGGGCGCGGTGTATCTGGTTGCCTGCGCCGTGCGGATGCTGACCATCAACTGGCGGCTGGGGCTGATCGTCATGCTGGTGCTGCCGCCGCTGGCCGTCATCAGCTGGAAGTTCCAGAAGGCGATTCTCGCGGCGTATCGTCAGGTGCGCAAGAACAACAGCCAGATTACCGCGGGCTTCAATGAGGGCATCAACGGCGCAAAGACGACGAAAACCCTTGTGCGCGAAGAACTGAACATCCAGGAATTTGAGACGGTTTCTGCCTCCATGCGTTCCGCGTCCATCCGCGCGGCGACGCTGTCGAACCTCTTTCTGCCCATCGTCGTGTCGCTTGGTTCTTTGGCGACGGCGTATGCGCTCTGGCAGGGCGGCAACAGCGTCATCGGCGGCACGCACGTTTTCGGCGTCGCCATGACCGTCGGCACGCTGACCATGTTCATCAACTACACCGTCAGCTTCTTCCAGCCCGTGCGCGATATTGCCCGCATCTTCGCGGAACTGCAATCCGCACAGGCGGCGGCGGAGCGCGTCATCAGCCTGCTGGAAACGGAACCCGATATTGTGGATTCTCCCGAAGTGGTGGCGCAATACGGCGACAATTTCCACCCCAAGACCGAAAACTGGCCCAAGCTCATCGGCGACATTGACTTCGAGGACGTCACCTTCCGCTACAAAGAGGGCGAAAAGGTGCTGGAGCACTTCAACCTGCACATCCAGCACGGGCAGACCATTGCCCTTGTCGGCGAAACCGGCAGCGGCAAGTCCACCATCGTCAACCTCGTCTGCCGCTTCTATGAGCCGACGGAGGGCAAAATCCTCATCGACGGCGCGGATTATCGCACGCGCAGTCAGCTGTGGCTTCAGTCCAACCTCGGCTACGTCCTGCAGTCGCCGCATCTCTTCTCCGGCACGGTCGCGGATAATATCCGCTACGGCCGCCCCGATGCCACCGACGAGGAAGTGGCGGAAGCCGCCCGCATGGTCGGCGCGGAACCCTTCATCCGCAACATGAAGGATGGCTATCAGGCGGACGTTGGCGAGGGCGGCAACCGCCTCTCCACCGGGCAGAAGCAGCTGATTTCCTTCGCCCGCGCGATTCTGACGAATCCGTCTATTTTCGTGCTGGACGAAGCCACGTCCTCGGTTGATACAGAGACGGAACAGCTGATTCAGCACGCGATTCAGAAGGTGCTGGCGGGGCGGACGAGCTTCATCATTGCGCATCGACTCTCTACGATTCGCTCGGCGGATCGGATTTTGGTGATTCAGAATGGCAAGATTACGGAAGATGGGACGCATCAGCAGCTGATTGCGAAACAGGGGTATTATTATCAGCTGTATACGAATCAGTTCCAGGAGGAACAGGGGCTGGAGATTTTGGATGGGGCGATGGCAAAGGCATAAAGCCGCATAAACCAAGGAGAAGGGAAGCGCACCCAAGCCGGGCAGCCAAAAAAGGGTCAAGGGGCAATGCCCCTTGCGGAGTCCAGAGGCGGCGCCTCTGGTGGGGTTTGGGGCAACGCCCCAACTGCTGGACGTGTGACCGGTAGAGGAAAAGCGACCAACTCCAATCCACGAACGCTGAACAGCGAAGCGCTTTCAGCGCAGCAGTTGTAACTTCGCGCTCCCGCAGGAGCGCCCCCAAGCCGCTCTATCTACTACTGCATTATTGTCGCGCCAAATGGGCGCGGCCCGATAGCCGGAAAGCCGTTGTGTATCCGGAGCTGTTCAATCCCTGCTGACCCATCGGAGGAAAATCCACCATGTACCTGACATCCTACTTCACTTCGCCTAACCAGCCCCAACTCCTCGCACAGCTTCGCGCCTGCGAGTGGGGCGCGGCGAAGTTCCTGACGGAGCTGCTCGAAAAGGAACAGTTCCATCACACCCTCGGTGCGGGCGACTGCTACTTTCTGATGGCGGGCGACCAAATCGCCGCCTTTGCGACGCTGACCGACTGCGACTGCGTGGATGCACCGGAACTCCACCCGTGGTGCGGCTTCGTGTACACCTTCCCCGCGTACCGTCATCAGCGAATTGCCGGAAAGATGCTGCACGAACTGGCGGAAATCGCCCGACAGAATGGGGAAAACCGCGTCTATATCGCGACCGACCACGCGAATGTGTACGAAAAATACGGCTGTACCTATCTGGACAGCCGGAGTGACATTGACGGCGAAATCAGCCGTATCTACACACTGAACGCATAAAAGCGGGGTGAGAACCGTGATTTTGATGACTGCATTGGCTCCATGCGCGTCGTAAGGGCGTTGCATGGAGCGTCCTGCGGCTTTGCGCAGTATGCCATTTTTAGATTCACCTGCCCCATCTGCTTGCGCCTTTTCCATTCATGCGTCCGCT
>ENA-OOZY01001671-OOZY01001671.1-human-gut-metagenome-genome-assembly--contig:-NODE-1671-length-12879-cov-2.454850_pt1 | contig 12879 bp, 10 predicted proteins | sample MGYA00241047_ERZ501410 | MGnify/ENA primary metagenome ERZ501410 (study PRJEB25962, sample SAMEA2042621) | human gut metagenome | biome: human gut; feature: human-associated habitat; material: faeces... | reverse complement strand
CTTGAGCCTCCACTTGTTTTTTAGGGTTTAAACAGTTGTCACAATTTCCACAATTTTCTTCCGTATATTCTTCACCGAAATAATGCAGCAACGTCTTGCGTCGGCATACGGAAGATTCGGCATAAGCAGCGGTTTCCAACAGAAGCTGCTTGCCAATTTCCTGTTCTGCCACAGGTTTTCCTTGCATGAACTTTTCCAGTTTCTGCAAGTCTTTGTTTGTATAAAAGGTAATGCACTGGCCTTCTCCGCCGTCTCTTCCGGCGCGGCCTGTTTCCTGGTAATACCCCTCCAGGCTCTTTGGTATATCATAGTGGATGACGTATCGCACATCGGGCTTATCAATTCCCATTCCAAATGCGATAGTAGCTACAATTACGTCGATCTTTTCCATCAGGAAATTGTCCTGATTCTGCGTTCGCGTTGCCGAATCCATACCTGCATGATAAGCACGGGCATTGATCCCGTTGGCTTGAAGTATCTCAGCAAGCTCTTCTACCTTCTTCCGGCTCAGGCAATAAATGATGCCCGATTTTTCCGGATTGTTCTTGATGAACTTTATGATGTCCTTATCTACATTCTGAGTTTTAGGACGTACCTCGTAATACAGATTCGGACGGTTGAACGAAGACTTGAAGACGTGTGCATCCACCATTCCCAAGTTCTTCTGAATATCGTGCTGCACCTTCGGCGTGGCCGTTGCGGTCAGCGCAATAAGAGGTGCTTTTCCTATTTCATTAATAATCGGACGTATCCTGCGATATTCCGGGCGGAAGTCGTGTCCCCATTCGGAAATACAATGTGCTTCGTCGACAGCATAGAATGAAATCTTTACTGAACGCAGAAACTCCACATTCTCTTCTTTCGTCAACGACTCGGGAGCAACGTATAACAGTTTTGTTTTTCCGGCAAGAATGTCAGACCTCACCTGATCAATCGCACCCTTGTTCAAAGAAGAATTAATGAAATGAGCCACACCGTCTTCTTCACTGAAGTTGCGCATCGCATCTACCTGATTCTTCATCAGCGCGATCAGCGGAGAAATCACAATGGCCGTACCTTCCATTAATAAAGAAGGCAACTGATAGCACAGAGATTTTCCACCGCCGGTAGGCATCAGCACAAAGGTATCATTACCATCAAGCAAATTCTGGATGATCGGCTCCTGGTTCCCCTTGAAATTATCAAATCCGAAATACTTTTTCAGTTGGTCTGTCAAATTAATCTTCCCTGCCATCTTAACTTAGGTTGTTTTATTCAGTTCATGGTTTAACTTAAAAACACTCGCTTTGCTTGGAAAGCGCTCTAACAAAGTTATAAACAACTTCTTAAATATCAAGCATAATCAGACTAATATTTTTCAAGAAAAAACGGAACTCACCTCCATTATTGCCCTTACCTTTTGATTTTAAGCAGTTTGCAATCTCGCAAGATTTGCTTTTTCGAGCTGATGCTTCGCATAATCCAGTGTCACTTCATATTCTTTCTGGTTTTCAGAAGGAATCTCGAACATGACATCCATCATAATTGTCTCCACGATAGAGCGCAATCCGCGGGCACCCAGTTTATACTCCACTGCCTTGTCGACGATATATTCGAAGACTTCGGGCTGGAAGGTCAACTGCACACCATCCATTTCGAACAACTTGATGTATTGTTTGATAATGGAATTCTTGGGTTCGGTCAGAATGGCACGAAGTGCATTCCGGTCGAGCGGGTTCAGATAGGTCAGCACCGGCAAACGGCCGATAATCTCCGGAATCAGTCCGAATGACTTCAAATCCTGCGGTGCGATGTATTGCATCATGTTGTTTTTGTCGATAGTAGCCGTCTTACGGGAAGCATTGTATCCTACGACATGGGTGTTGAGACGCTGGGCAATCTTTTTCTCGATGCCGTCAAACGCTCCTCCACAGATGAAAAGGATGTTTTTCGTGTTTACGGGAATCATCTTCTGGTCGGGATGCTTACGTCCTCCCTGAGGCGGGACGTTGACCACAGAGCCTTCGAGCAGTTTAAGCAATCCCTGCTGTACGCCTTCACCGCTGACATCACGCGTGATGGAGGGGTTGTCTCCCTTACGGGCAATCTTGTCTATCTCGTCGATGAAGACAATGCCTTGTTCTGCCTCGGGCACATTGTAATCGGCTACCTGAAGCAGACGGGTGAGGATACTCTCGATATCTTCGCCTACATAACCGGCTTCGGTCAACACGGTCGCATCCACTATCGTAAAGGGTACATGCAACAGTTTGGCTATGGTACGCGCCAAAAGGGTTTTACCGGTTCCGGTGCTGCCCACCATAATGATGTTCGACTTTTCAATCTCCACATCATCACCGCTGTCTTTCTGCAACAGACGTTTGTAGTGGTTATATACCGATACGGCAAGAAAACGTTTGGCATCGTCCTGGCCAATCACGTACTGGTCGAGGAAATTCTTTATTTCTACCGGTTTGGGCAGTTCTTTTAAGTTGAGTTTGGTAGCTCCGGCCCTTTTTCTGCCTTCGCCCAGTGCTTCCTGAGTAATCTCATAAGCCTGGGTAGCGCAGCTGTCGCAGATATAGCCGTTCATTCCTGTGATCAGGAATCCGACTTCATTCTCCGACCGACCACAGAAGCTACACTTTTTCTTTGTCTTTGAATCAGCCATTTTTATTTTTTAATCAATACTTCATCAATCATTCCGTACTCTTTCGCTTCCTGAGCTGTCATCCAGTAATCACGGTCCGAATCGGCCCATACCTTGTCAAAAGAAGTACCCGAATGATCGGCAATAATGGTATAAAGTTCTTTCTTTAATTTTTGTATTTCGCGGGCAGTGATTTCAATATCCGAGGCTTGTCCCTGCGCGCCACCCATCGGCTGATGAATCATCACACGTGAGTGAGGCAGCGCCGAACGTTTGCCTTTGGCACCGGCCACCAACAGTACAGAAGCCATAGAAGCTGCCATACCGGTACAGATTGTAGCCACATCACTCGAGATGAACTGCATCGTATCATAAATACCCAGCCCGGCATAAACCGATCCGCCCGGAGAGTTGATATAGATTGAGATATCTTTACCCGGATCTACCGAATCAAGATACAGCAACTGTGCTTGCAGCGTATTGGCCGTATAGTCATCAATCTGTGTACCGAGGAAGATAATGCGGTCCATCATCAGACGTGAGAACACGTCGAGCTGAGTGACGTTAAGTTGTCTTTCTTCCAGAATATAGGGATTCAAATACCCGGCTTGCGATTTAATCACATCGTCCAGCACCATTGCATTCATACCTAAATGCTTGGTTGCGTATTTTCTAAAATCATCCATTGTTTTACGTTCCTTTCTATTATTAATAATGTAACTGCAAAGAAACAAAAAAGAACACAGAGACACAAAAAAACACAGAGTTATAATTCTATAAAAACTCTGTGTTTCTGTGACTTTATGTCCTGTTCAAAAGAAGAGCTTATTCAAACATCTTATTGAATTCTTCCATTGAAACGGTTTTGTTCTCCAATGTAACCTTGCCTTTCAGTGCAGCGGCCAATTTGGTTTCTACTACGCGGTTCACCAAACCGTCGATGCTTTCTTTCTTTTTCAGCATCTCTTTTGCGTAGTTTTCGAGGATATCATCGGGTATAGTCAGCATACCGTATTGAGCAAACTGAGCTTTTGTAGCTTCTTTCGCCATGTTGATAACGTCGTCCTGCTCTACCTTGATATCATTTTCTTTCACCAACTGCTCCTTAATCAGGTGCCATGTCAGTTCTTCGATGCTCTTATCGTAGTTTTCGTTTACGAATTCTTCGCCTTTGTCTTTGTTGTTCATCAACATAACGCGTTTCAGCAGTGCATCCGGGAATTCCAGCTTACCTACTTTGTCTGCCAATACCTTGCGGACATCGATCAGGAATTTATAATCGCTATCGGCAACGAACTGGGCTGCGATGCTTTCTTTTACTTTAGCACGGAATTCTTCTTCTGTCTTCACTGCGTCTTTGCCGAATACCTGATCGAAGAGTTCCTGATTCAGTTCACCGTTTACGAAACGGGTCACTTCTTCTACCTGGAAGCTGAAGTTGGATTTTACTTCGGCAGCAGCTTCTTTGTCAATCTTCAGCAGTGATGCGATTTCAACAGCATTGCCTTCGTAAGCAGCATCCGGATTGAATACCAGTACGTCGTTTACTTTAGCGTTTGCGAAGATAGCCTTCTGCTCGTCGTTCTTCATGTACGAAGGCATCATTACAGCACCTTCTACCTGAATACCGCCTTCTTTCGTGTTGCCTTCTTCATCAAGTTCGGCCAACAGACCTTTCAGCATATCGTTTTCTTCGTATGCCTCTACCTGTTCGTATTTTCCGTTACGTTGAGTATAAGCTTTAATCTGGTTTTCTACCATTTCGTCAGTTACCTCGATTGTATAGTAGTCTACCTTATCCTGGCTGCTAACCTCAGCTTTGAACTCCGGAGCCAAAGCGATATCGAATACAAATTCGAATTCTTCCATTGTATCGAAATCGATATCCGGCTGCTTTTCTTCGTTAGGCATCGGTTCGCCAAGGATGTTTACGTTATTCTCCTTAATGTATTCGTATACTTTCTCAGAAAGCAATTTGTTCACCTCGTCGGCAATGACTGACTTACCATACATCTTCTTCACCAAGCTCATAGGAACCATGCCCGGACGGAATCCCGGAACCTGAGCTTTCTGACGGATGTTCTTCAACGATTTGTCTACCTGAGGCTGGTAGTCAGCTTTTTCAAGCTTCACGGTAAGCAATGCGCTTACTTTGTCAATGTTTTGTAATGAAACGTTCATTCTGACAATTATTTATTTGATTTATACTTTATTCTATACTCAAACGAGGGTGCAAAATTAGTGCTAATCTTTCAAATTTCAAAAAACATTGCAGAATTATTTCATTTGCAGAGAATCGCCATTTCGGACGAAAGCAGCCGGACATACGGCAGAAAAGACATTAATCCGTTTTCAAAAGAACCCGTTTTACTTTTTATTAACCAAAAAAGAAGAAAACAAAAAGACAGACCCGGACGGAAAAGTCCGGAACAGAGGCCGGCAAAGCAGTAAAGTTCAACACAACCGGATGTGGATAAGGAGGTCGGAAACCGGTTCATTGCTTACGGAGTGCTACCACAAATATCAATTATAGCAACAATCGGAGATTATACTGTCAAAAGGATCAAAAATCCTTCTTTCCGCTGACTCGGCTTTTCGTTTCTCCGCTCCATCCGGAGGAAATAGAGCTCCGGAAGGTGGCTTTTTGCCTCCCAAAGCCTGACTCTTCCGGAAACAAAACCTGTGTTTTACTGAAAAGCAAGCTTCTTTTTGCGGAAAAGACGGGTACATTTGCCCCGAAAGACGTTAGCATTTCCGGAAAACGCTTACTTCTTTTCCGGATTTCTTTAAATGTTTTCCCCAATTGCATATATTGTTCCGGAAAAAGAAGCTTCCGAACTCTTTTTTCACTCTGGTTGCTCTCCGCGAAACGACGCGGCCGGACTATCGGAAGAACAGGTATTTGACATAAAAAAGTACATGATGCATCAAGAGGATATGTTTCTCTTTCAGTCTGTCCAGAAACCGGTCATCGGGTAAACAAAAAGATAATGGCTAAACTGGCTGGAAGACGTTTTTTCTGACTTAGACGAATGGTCCTCCGAAATAAACAAATATGAGAGGATACGATTGTCATTTTGACAAAATGCTATCAAACTTCCGCCATCTTCACCGTAACGCCGGGAAGTCAGTATCTTCTTTACAACTTATGTTTTCCGACTTCATCCTAAGATCTCTTCAATCCGTTAAATTTCACAGGTTTCGCATACAAAAAAAGAGAAAAAGTTATTGCAATTCCGGATTTTATGTGTTTCTTTGTTGCGGAAAGATGATCGATTAGTTTCTCGATTTCGATTACAAGGTTTTTACTCCCGTCGACAAGACGCTTTTGTAAACTCTCTGTTTCTTTAATCTTTTTATTATTAAATCATCTTCCGGAGAGTTTTTTATTTCATTTATTTTATTTTTATCATTTTCATTATGAACATTTATGTTGGAAACCTTAACTACCGTGTTAAGGAAGCAGATCTGCAACAAGTTATGGAAGACTACGGAAAAGTAACTTCTTGTAAAGTAATCATCGATCGCGAAACAGGCAGATCAAAAGGTTTTGGTTTCGTAGAAATGGATGACGATGCAGCTGCAACAAAAGCTATCGCAGAATTAAACGGAGCGGAATACGAAGGCCGTACTATGGTACTCAAAGAAGCCAGACCGAGAGATTGACGATAGGAGAAAGAATTAAAAAGAAACCTTTTACCAGAAGAACCGGTAAAAGGTTTTTTTTATGTATTCTATGTTCAAACGGCTCCCCCGATACACAGGAGAACGGAAACAGCAGACTAATCTTTCAACTGGAAGTCTTTGCGGCGCAAAACGAAACTGTTACTCAGATATTTCTCACGCACAATCTTATTCTCAGCCAACTCCTCAGGGGTACCCTGAAACAGAATTTTTCCTTCGAACAGCAGATAGGCACGATCGGTAATACTCAATGTTTCCTGTACGTTATGATCGGTAATCAGGATACCGATGTTTTTATCTTTCAACTTCCATACAATCTGCTGGATATCTTCTACGGCAATCGGGTCTACCCCGGCAAAGGGTTCATCGAGCATGATGAATTTGGGGTCGATAGCCAGACAACGCGCGATCTCCGTACGGCGGCGCTCACCACCCGACAACTGCGTACCTTTATTCTTCCGCACTTTCTGCAAACGAAACTCGGCAATCAAACTTTCGAGCTTATCTTTCTGATAATCGAGAGGTTTATTAGTCATCTCAAGCACGGAAGCAATGTTGTCCTCCACCGTCATCTGGCGGAAGACCGAAGCCTCCTGGGCCAGATATCCGATACCGGTCTGGGCACGTTTATAAACAGGATATTTCGTTATTTCAAGATCGTCCAGGAAAATACGGCCTTCATTCGGGGTAATCAATCCTACGGTCATGTAGAACGAAGTGGTCTTACCGGCACCATTCGGTCCCAGCAAACCTACAATCTCACCCTGCTTCACATTGATGGAAACATGGCTCACTACCGTACGCTTACCGTACTTTTTCACCAAGTCTTCGGTACGAAGCACCATCTTGCTTTCTTCCATATCCTTTGTTATTTTGCGGCAAATGTAGCAAAAATAAGCCGAAAAAACGTACATTTGCAAACAAATATACGAGTTATGATTAAAGCATTAAGAACCGTCGGCAGATACATGATGCTTATGGGACGGACTTTTTCACGTCCCGAGCGCATGCGTATGTTCTTCCGGCAATATATCAAAGAGATAGAGCAACTGGGGGTAAACTCTATCGGCATCGTGCTGTTGATTTCATTCTTCATCGGCGCGGTGATTACCATCCAGATTAAACTAAACATCGAAAGCCCATGGATGCCCCGCTGGACGGTGGGATACGTCACTCGTGAGATTCTTTTGCTTGAGTTCTCCTCCTCCATCATGTGTCTGATCCTGGCCGGTAAAGTGGGATCGAACATCGCTTCCGAACTGGGTACAATGCGTGTGACACAGCAGATTGATGCACTCGAAATCATGGGAGTGAATTCCGCCAACTATCTGATATTACCCAAAATCACGGCAATGGTTACCATGATTCCTATTCTGGTGACCTTCAGCATCTTTGCAGGTATCATCGGAGCATTCGCCACCTGCTGGTTCGGCGGTATTATGACGGCCACCGACCTTGAATACGGACTCCAGTATATGTTTGTAGAATGGTTTGTGTGGTGCGGCATCATCAAGTCACTGTTTTTTGCCTTTATCATTGCCAGTGTATCCTCTTTTTTCGGCTATACCGTAGAGGGCGGCTCGATAGAAGTGGGAAAGGCATCTACCGATTCGGTGGTTTCCAGCAGCGTACTGATTTTGTTTGCCGACCTGGTATTAACTAAACTTTTAATGGGATGATCGAAGTAAAAGGACTCTATAAATCATTCGAAGGTAAAACGGTATTGCATAATATAGATGCCTCTTTCGAAAACGGAAAAACCAGCCTGATTATCGGTCAGAGCGGTTCGGGTAAGACGGTATTGATGAAGTGCATCGTCGGATTGCTGACACCGGAAAAGGGTGAAGTACTCTATGACGGACGCAACTTTCTGGCAATGGGTAAAAAAGAAAAGAAACATTTGCGACGCGAAATGGGAATGATTTTCCAAAGCGCGGCTTTGTTCGACTCCATGTCCGTTTTAGATAACGTAATGTTCCCGCTCAACATGTTCGGTACCGATACATTGCGCGAACAAACCAAACGGGCCATGTTCTGCCTCGATCGGGTCAACCTGACAGAAGCTAAAGATAAATTTCCCGGCGAAATCAGTGGCGGTATGCAGAAACGTGTAGCTATCGCACGGGCCATTGCGCTGAACCCGCAGTATCTCTTCTGCGATGAACCGAACTCAGGACTCGACCCGAAAACCTCTTTGGTAATAGACGACCTGATTCACGATATTACCCGGGAGTACAATATGACCACCATTATCAATACTCACGACATGAACTCGGTAATGGGTATTGGCGAAAAGATTATCTATATTTATCAGGGAACCAAAGAGTGGGAAGGTACGAAAGACGACATCTTCACTTCGACTAACGAACAGCTGAACAATTTCATTTTCGCTTCCGACCTGCTGCGTAAAGTAAAGGATGTAGAAATACAAAACCTCGAAGGCTGATCTTCTCAACAGATTGAAATAGAAGGGCTCATGAATCATCGCAACTCATGAGCCCACTTTTTGTTATAAAAAAACCAGTTAATAGAATCGACATATATCATCACGACATATTGACTGTCCCAAAGTTCTCAATAAAACTTAAAAAGAGAATAATTCCAATTACACATCAAAGATAACAAAAAAAATGCAGCAAAACATCACCGAAAACCGTGACAAATTGAAATAAATAGAATCATCCAATCTCTATCCATCCTTTTGCCATAGCTTTCACTACCATATCGATAGCGTTCTTTGCACAAAACTTTTGTATTAGCCTTTTGCGAAATGTTTCGACAGTATTTTCTGATATCTTCAATTCAGCCGCAACTTCATGCGTATTACATCCCCTCGCGACAGCTTTCAGTACATCAAGCTCGCGCTTTGTGGGTATATCTTTAGGATGAATTTGTACAGGACTGAGGCTTAACCTCTGACGAATGGACTTAAACCGCGGACATGCATAAGAATCACCTGCAAGCACACTCTTCACGGCATTTCCTATTTCCATAGCTTCGGATGATTTAAGGATCACAGCATTCACTTTCTGACGAATCAAACGGTTGATAATCCAGATTTCTTCATGCATAGTACTAATAATAATACGTGCACTCTCATTAATCTCACGAATCATATCAACCAAATCGAATCCTGATATATCGGGGAGGTTTACATCCAAAACATAGATGTCGTAGTCTCTCTCCCCAATCAATTCGGCAGCTCTCGTTCCCGAAGTCACCGCATCGGCAACTTTAACCCCCGGCACTAACTCAAGCATGCGTTGCATCCCTTCAAGAATCAGTGCATGATCGTCAACCAATAGTATTTCTGCCTTCGTTTCCATGTAGCCTCTGTCTGTATTTATGGTTTGTTTCTTTTTGCTCTGTACAAATATAAATAAAAAGAGTTATATAAGAAACAAAAAGAATCAATTATTTCAAAAATGATGGGCAAAAAGAAAGCCGGAATTATGATAGTCCGGCTTTTACATTTATATATCAATACTATTCGACACAAAAATCACTTCTGTCTGATATAAATGTTGATAGGCGTTCCACTCAGATCCCACTTTTCACGCATCTTGTTCTCCAGGAATCTTCTATAAGGCTCTTTCACGTACTGTGGAAGATTAGCAAAGAAGACAAACGAGGGTACCTGCGTATTAGGCAGCTGAGTAACGTACTTAATCTTGATATATTTTCCCTTAGTCGCAGGAGGCGGATAAGCTTCGATCAACGGAAGCATCTCTTCGTTCAGGCGAGCTGTCGGAATTTTAATCATACGGTTCTCGTAAACTTTACGTGCCTCTTCAAGCACCTTGAGAATTCTCTGTTTTGTCAATGCCGATGCAAACACAATAGGGAAATCAACAAAAGGAGCAAAACGTGAACGAATGGCTTCCTCAAAAGTCTTCATTACTTTATCAGTCTTGTTTTCTACAAGATCCCACTTATTCACGACTACCACTAACCCTTTTGAGTTTTTCTGAATCAACGAGAATATATTCAAATCCTGGCTTTCTATACCACGGGTCGCATCCACCATCAGGATACATACATCGGCCCCCTCTATGGCACGAATAGAACGGACAACCGAATAATATTCGAGATCCTCGTTTACCTTATTCTTTTTACGAATGCCAGCTGTATCTACCAGATAGAAATCGAAGCCAAACTTATTGTAACGAGTGTAAATAGAATCGCGGGTTGTTCCGGCTATTTCTGTAACAATATTACGTTCTTCCCCGATAAAAGCATTCACAATAGACGATTTACCGGCATTAGGACGTCCCACCACAGCGAAACGAGGGATGTCTTCATCCAGAATCTCATCGGATTCTTTCTTGAATTTACTAACAATCAAGTCCATCAGATCTCCTGTACCACTACCACTAATCGCAGAGATACAATAAGGATCGCCCAATCCCAACCGATAAAACTCAGGAGCATTATATCGCAGCTCATGATTATCCGTCTTATTGGCCACCATGATGACCGGACTTTTGGCACGGCGTAATATGGCAGCTACCTGCATATCCAAATCTGTCACTCCATTTGTCACATCCACCACAAACAGAATCACATCCGCTTCATCCACTGCCATCAATACCTGCTTGCGGATTTCCTCTTCGAATATATCGTCAGAGTTTACTACCCATCCACCGGTATCAACAACAGAAAACTCTCGCCCTAACCATTCGGATTTACCATACTGCCTATCACGGGTAGTACCCGCTTCATCGTTCACAATTGCCTGACGGGTTTTCGTCAAACGATTAAATAAGGTAGACTTGCCCACATTGGGTCGTCCTACGATTGCAACTAAATTTCCCATAGTTTACACACTTTATTTTTGCGACTATCACAGTCGTATGAATTTTCTTTTTTTAATCTAACTGATAACCAAAATTCCGCAATTCCTTGTCAGAGCTGCGCCAATCTTTGTCTACTTTCACATAGGTTTCCAGAAAAACAGTTTTTCCGAAAAAACGTTCCAGATCCCGCCGTGCCTCAGTGGCAACTTTCTTCAGGGCTTTACCCTGTTTTCCTATAATAATGCCTTTCTGAGAATCACGCTCTACATAAATCACGGCATGAATGTGTATCTTCTTCGCATCTTCTTTGAATTGCTCCACCACTACCTCTACCGAGTACGGAATCTCTTTATCATAGTACAACAGGATCTTCTCACGGATAATCTCGTTGACAAAGAAACGGGCCGGCTTATCAGTCCACTGGTCCTTATCAAAATAAGGAGGTGAGTCAGGCAAAAGTTCTTTGATCCGCTTCATCACATAGTCCACATTGAACTTTGTAGCTGCCGAAATCGGAATAATCTCAGCTTGTGGAAGCAACTCTTTCCAGTCTTCCACCAGCTTCACCAGCTTTTCCTGGTCAGTCAAGTCAATCTTGTTAATCAATAACAAAACCGGAGCAGTCTGCTGACGCACTTTCTGAATAAATTCATTATTCTTATCAGGAGTTTCAATCACGTCTGTCACATAAAGCAAGACATCTGCATCCGCTAATGCTGAAGTCGAAAAGTTCAGCATAGATTCCTGCAACTTATAATTAGGTTTCAGCACCCCCGGAGTATCCGAAAAAACAATCTGCATATCATCCGTATTATAGATACCCATAATCCGGTGACGAGTAGTCTGCGCCTTAAACGTAGCAATTGAAATACGTTCGCCTACCAACACATTCATCAGTGTCGACTTACCCACATTGGGATTTCCTACTATATTCACAAAACCAGCTTTATGCATCGCCTTCCATTTATTGATTTAGACAAAAAAACGCATCGAATCGAAATAAGATGCGTTTTATGTGATTTATATTAGCAACTTTCGTTACTATTCTTTTTTCCCGTCGTAACCCCATTTCACATACACGGCACCCCAAGTAAATCCGGCACCAAACGCAGTGAAAATAATGTTATCGCCTTTCTTAAGTTTCTCTTCAAAATCCCAGATACACAATGGCAGCGTACCCGCACTCGTATTACCGTAATGCTGAATATCCACCAGAACTTTCTCCATCGGAACTTCCATGCGATGAGCTACCGCTTCGATGATGCGCATATTGGCTTGATGGGGAACAATCCAGTCAATGTTATCTTTTGTCAGTCCGTTCTTTTCTGCTTCCCGGCGGATGAAAGGAATGTCGTCCACATAAAATCCACTCATATAAAGTTCCGATCCCGGGTGCATGCAGGCAACGTATTGCTTCATGTCGTTCAATAGAATATTCCGGTTTATATTAGCGATGATGATATCAAAGGGCCCTTTGCCAACAAGCGATGAGGCATCTCCTTGTGAAACGGCGATGTCGTCTACGTGGTTTAATTCAATGTTCTCAATAGAGTTTCGTACACACCATTCGTCAATGTCAATAGCGATACATGGGCGTGCTCCCCGCATGCGGGCGAGAATAGCTAAGATCGAAGTTCCACAGCCCATATCCAGAAGTGATTTATCTTTCAACTCATTGTCCAGTAACTCCCCGATGATGAGGCTTGTCGTTTCATGATGTCCCGTGCCGAAAGCCATTTGCGGATTGATAACGATATCATAAGTTGCCTG
>ENA-OOZY01001664-OOZY01001664.1-human-gut-metagenome-genome-assembly--contig:-NODE-1664-length-12911-cov-2.401602_pt1 | contig 12911 bp, 10 predicted proteins | sample MGYA00241047_ERZ501410 | MGnify/ENA primary metagenome ERZ501410 (study PRJEB25962, sample SAMEA2042621) | human gut metagenome | biome: human gut; feature: human-associated habitat; material: faeces... | reverse complement strand
ACTATATGTGATATTGGAAAAAAACGTCTTATAAAAGCAGGAGAGAATGTTATGCAAGAATATCCTGATGCAAATATTGATATAGGCTTTAAAGTATTTAGAACCGCTGACACAAATATTAAATGGAATTCACTCATGGATATGGGACAGATAGATATTAACCAGATGGAAACATCGCCAGATACAATTGATTTTATGCCAGGAGCAAAGGATGTGGATATTGTGTATGAACTGATGCTTAGACAAAATAGTGTACCATTATCATCAAAAATCGAACAAATTTTCGGTGGGGGGGGGTACAAACGTACTTACCTTTATGCGGATAGTTACTTGGTCTGCCTTGAAACAAAAGTTACAAATGAATTAATAGATAAATTGGCAGAGTTAGATCCTTTGCCGATTAAATTCATTTTCAGAGACTCGGCATTCCGGGATGATATAGCATTAAAAGATGAGACATTTAGACGATTAAAAGCATTGATTGAGAAAAATCACGGAATGCATAAGATGACATATACAGTAGAATTTTTGTAATATTGTAATTACTGATTTTGCTGGAGTTGCCAGAGTCATAGTGCTGAAAATGAAAAATTGGAGGACACTATGGAATACAAGAAAGTAAATCAGAATATTAACAATATTGTAAATGATCAGGTTAGAAAATTGGCTCAATTATTTCCGGCTGTGGTAAAGGATGGCGAGGTGGATTTTGAAGCCTTGAGAGAAGAATTGGGGCAATTCAATGAAGTAAATAATGAAAAATATGAGCTTACATGGGCAGGAAAAAAGAATGCGAAGAAAATTGCTCAGGAAGATATCGTAGGAAGAACATTGAAGTTTATTCCAGAGGATAGTAAGGATGCAGATACTACAGAAAATCTCTACATTGAGGGAGATAATCTGGAAGTGTTGAAGTTACTTAGACAGAATTATTATGGTGCTATCAAGATGATTTATATAGATCCGCCATATAATACAGGATCAGATGGCTTTACATATCATGACAAATTCTCTTTTACAGTACCTACATTAATGGAAAAATTAAATTTAGGTGAGAAAGAAGCAGAAAGAGTATTAGATTTAACAACAAGGGGATCTGCATCACATTCAGCATGGTGTATGTTTATGTTACCTCGTCTGCTTATGGCTCGTGATTTATTAACAAATGATGGTATTGTGGTAATCTCTATTGATGAAAGTGAACATGCAAATTTAAGATTATTGTGTGATGATGTGTTTGATGAAAGAAATTATGCTGGAGAAATAATCTGGAAGAATAGTAGCAAAAATGACCAAGATTATATATCTATGCAGCATGAATATATTTTATTTTATGTAAAAAATAAGGATATAAATAAGGGGCAATGGAAAGAAAAAAAAGAAGGTCTTGATGAAATTTTTAAGGCATTTGAAGGATTTAGAAAACAAACAGATGATCCAGATGAAATACACAAATTGTCTTTAGAATGGTACAAACAATTTTCAGAAGCCAATCCAATATATGGAAGTAAACATTATAGCTGGTATGATGATATAAAAGGTGTATATTTTCCAGATAATATTTCTGGACCAAAATTTGGACAGTATGTATATGATGTTGTGCATCCAGTAACAGGAAAAGTTGTAAAAGCTCCTGCAAGTGGATGGAGATACCCAGAATCATCAATGTTAGAATTAATAGCGAATGGCGGTGTCCACTTTGGAAAAGATGAATCTGTTATCCCAAATAAAAAAACGTATTTGGTAGATACACAATATCAATCATTAACAAGTATAAAATTTAAAGATGGGCGTGTTGCATCAAAGATGATTGAAAAGTTGCTGGGTGATGCAAAATATTTTTCTAATCCGAAAGATGTTGATTTAATGGCATCAATTTTTACAGCATTAGGAATAGGAAACAATGATATTGTTTTAGATGTGTTTTCTGGTTCTGGAACAACTGCACACACAGTAATGAAAATGAACGCAGAAAATGGAACAAATATAAGATATATACACCTGCAGTTAGATGAAGCAGTAAAAGAAAAAGATGCACCATATAAGGCAGGATATAGAACAATAGATGAAATTGGACGTGCAAGAATAGAAGCATCTGCAAAGCTGGTACAAGAAGAAACAGGGGCAGATATAGACTATGGTTACACGCATTATTACATTAAGCAATTAGAAGATGATTCTATTGAAAAAATGGAAGAATTTGATCCAGATGTGATGCTTGTTGAAAACAGTCTTAATGATGAAATAGGTGAAAATATAATACTTACAACTTGGTTGTGTAAAGATGGATATGGATTTAATCCAGACGTAAAAGAAGTGGATTTGGCTGGATATAAGGCATATTATTGTGGCAAGCATCTGTATTTAATTGGAAGGCAGTTTACAAAAGATAATGTAGATGCATTGATTAAAATGTATGTAAGTGACATTACATTTAATCCAGAGCACATAGTTTTATTTGGATATAGTTTTGAATCATGGACAATTTCAGAAACGATACAAAGAAATTTAAGCATATTAAAAGGAAGCAGAAAAGATTTGAATGTTAATATTGATACAAGATACTAAGGGGGTGATTTAATGGATTTGCTTTTACAAAAAGATTTACCACACCAGCAATATGCGGTAGATGCGGTAAGCAAGGTATTTGAAAATGTTGCTGTTGGCGTACCCTCTTTTTATTATATGAATCCATTAGTTAATATAAAAGATTCTAACATAGAATCAAATATAACAGAGTTACAAAAGTCTGTTGAAAATGCAGAATGTAGTTATTTACCTGCAAAGGATTATTTACATATAGATATAAAAATGGAAACTGGAACAGGAAAGACATTTGTATATACAAAGACAATTTTTGAATTGCATCAAAGATATGGATTTAACAAATTTGTTATAGCAGTTCCATCACTTCCAATTAAAGAAGGAACAAAGTCATTTATAGAAGATAGTTATGTAAGAAAATTTTTTGCTGATACTTGCGGTTATGATTGTGAAATAGAATTATGTACAGTAGATGCGGCAAAGAAGCAGAAAAAAGGAAAAAAATATTTTCCATCTGTTGTACGTGATTATGTAACAGGATCAGATAAGATAAAAAACAAAATATATGTATTATTGGTAAATATGGCATTGCTTACAGGATCAGAAAAAACAGGAACATTAACAAGAAGTGATTATGATAGTTCAGTTGAAAACTTTTTTAATCCATTGGATGCAATCGGAGCAACAAGACCAATAGTAATAATTGACGAACCACATAAATTTTCAAGAGATCAGAAATCATATGGTGTTATTGAAAACAGATTAAATCCACAATGCATTATAAGATATGGAGCAACATTTCCAGAAATCAGTATCGGTAGTGGAAAAAATAAGATAAAGAAAATTGATTATTGTAATTTGATATATAATCTTGATGCATATGCATCATTTGATCAAGGCTTAATCAAAGGAATTGCAAAAGAGCATTTTGCTCCTGCAACAAAAAGTGAAGAAAAAGTAAAAGTATTAAGCATAGCAAATAAGAAAGCCAGATTACAGTATAAAACAAAGACAACAACCAAAACATTTGAACTTGCAAAAGATGATTCATTATCTATGATTAGTTCAGATTTTGGAAATTTATATATAACTGGAATATCTGGAAGTAATGCTATTGTATTATCGAATGGTATTGAAAAGCGTGTAGGTGAAGAATTTGAAGTAGATACCTATGCAAATTCATACCAAGAAGAAATGATAAGACTTGCATTAAAAAGACATTTTGAAACGGAACGTGAAAATTTCAATGGTGATGATCCGATAAAGATAAAAACATTAGCATTATTTTTTATAGATGATGTGTATTCATACAGACCAAAAGAAGGAAACACACCATTTTTAAAAGAAATGTTCAATAGGCTATTAAGAGAAGCAATAGAAAATATACTTCCAGATTTAACATTTTTTGAAAATGAATATAAGGAATATTTAGAGGCTACACTTGCAGATATTGAAGGGTGTCAAGCTGGATATTTTGCACAAGATAATAGTGATACGGATGAGAATATTAAAAAAGAAGTAGATGTTATTTTGCGTGACAAAAAAAGCTTACTTTCAATCAGAAATGCAGATGGATCATTTAATACCAGAAGATTTTTATTTTCAAAATGGACATTGAAAGAAGGCTGGGATAATCCAAATGTATTTACAATAGCGAAATTGCGATCAAGCGGTAGTGACATAAGCAGGATGCAAGAAGTAGGACGTGGATTAAGATTACCTGTAAATACTATTGGAAGCAGGGTATCTAATAGAGAATTTATGTTAAACTACATTGTTGATTTTGGTGAGGCTGATTTTGCTGAAGAATTAGTAAAAGAAATCAATGGTGAGCGTGGAACAAAGATTGATGTTATAACAGATGCTCAATTAGATAAGATAGCAGATAGAAGAAAAATTGATAAAAATGTTGTTTTTGCACAGATGCTTATGGATGGTTTAGTTGATGCCGACAAAAAAGTTATAGCTGGAAAACTTGATGAATTATTACAAAAATATCCAGAAATACAGCAATCTAAGGCAAATAGCAAAGTCAAGGATAGAAACAAAGATAAGAATGAAAAGGTTACTATCAATAAAGATGCATATGATAAAATCAAGGATCTATGGATGCTATTAAATCAAAAATACACATTACAGTATGATGATGAAATAGATGATAAAATAGATGTTGCATTACCAGAAATTATTTTACAGTCACTTACAGATATAACAATTTCAAGTGTCAGATCAGAGGTAAAAGCGAATGAAGGGCAGATGGTTGTAAATAATGGTGGTAGTGTACCATATGTTATAAAAAAGAAAATGAAATATAATGATTTTCTTAAACGTATTAACAAAGCAACAAATATTTCTATTACAAAAATACACAAAGCATTTTGTGAAGCAAATAAAAGGAGCACAATAGATTCATATAAGATAAATGAAAAGACTGCCAGCAATATTATAAATGGATTTTCAGACTGGAAGTACAACAACTTAAAAGGTCATTTTTCATATAAGAAGGCAGATATACCAGTAGTAAGGACAGCATTAACAAATTCAGATGGAACACCTGTAGATGCTATTACAAAATTATATATTGGCTCAAAAGATGCGGATGGAGCTATAAATAAAAATTATTTATACAATTCACTTGCACATGATTCGGATTTGGAATTAGAAAATATTCGTGCGGATATAGATAGTGTTGTTGTGTATGGTAAGATACCAAGAAGAAGTATTGCAATACCTACAATAGATGGACAGACCTACAGCCCAGACTTTATGTATTTATTAAAGCAGAAGGATGGAACACAGACATTAAATCTTGTTGTAGAAACAAAGGATTATGAACATGAAGCCGATCTTCGTAAAGCTGAAGGATATAGAATAGAATGTGCAGAGGAATTTTTCAAAGCTCTAAAAGCAGATGGAATAAATGTAACATTTGAAAGACAGCTAAAAAATGATAAGATGGTTAGCATAATAGGAGATGTATTGAATAAATAAGAATTAGCAGGTTGAAATATACCTGCTTTTTTATACTTGAAATATACCACAATATATAGTGCTTTATAAAATAGAGCAACCACAATATGGTGCATAGTTTTAAGCTGGAAGCGATAGAAATATTTTTTGTTAGTAAAACATCATAAATAAAAAGTTGTCCTATATGTCACAAAAGAAAGTATTACTATGGAGATATAAACAATGACAGGAGGTAAATTATATGTCAGCAACAACAAGTGAATTATTAGATTCATATACAAAAATGTTGGATAGTGAATTTTATAAAAATCTAAAAGGTATAACAGCAGGAATAGAAGCACTACAAAAATCACTTGTAGGAAGTGATTTACATAAGCAGATGCAAGCATGGCAAACTGTATTAAACGATCCAGAAAGTTCTATTAATAAATCCATGCGTATGTGGTCTGAATTTTCAATAAATATTGATTATGGAAAATGGACTGGATTACAGGCAGGATTACAACAATTAGCTGATCAGATGCCTAAAATAGACATGAGCTCATTTGCAGGCTTACAATCTCATTTAGGCGAATTATTGAATACAGATAATATAATTAATTCCAAATTTTCAGAGGTTATTGATTATGCATATGAAACAGCAAAAGAAGAAGCTGGAGAGCCAGAAATAAGCAAAGAAGAGTTAGGAAATGTTGTTAGGGAAGAAATAAAAAACGATACTCTTGGTGAGGCAGATATTGAAAATAACAAATTTAAAGAAAAGTTCTATGCAGTTATAAAATTTTTCCTTAAGGATGTATTGCTGCCATTAGCTTTGAGTCTTATATATGATTTAGGCAAAGCACAGCTTGGGAAAGTTATAACATTTTCTGCTGAGGATAATGCACCTGTGATTTATGAAATTCACAATGAGAATACATATGTAAATATCATAGACCATACAGATAAAAAATATCGTGTATTTTTTATTGATGATGATGGAAATGTGATTGATGGTTATATGGATAAAGAAAATATAAATATGAATTTTGAAGATGATGAGGACGAACAGTAAAATATAATTTTATATAAATGTTGGATTTTGGTATAATTAATCTATCACAAAAAGAAATGGAGGGCTTTATTATGCCAAAAGAAAACATATTTTCTGGCAAGTATGAACCAGATCGGGACACTTGCACAGAAGCAAATGAAAGTAATGTTGCCAGATTCAGAACAGCAATGTTAAAGTTAGACAGAATACATAATGATGATAATGAAAAAGATCTAACTGAAAACATTATGCAGTTATGCTCCAGAAACAATAAGACTGGGGAAAAAATTGATTTAAGTGCTGATTATGAATTTGAAGATGCCATGGACTGGCTGGAAAAAGTCTATAATGATGTAGATGCAGATTTAATGATAATGGCAATAGACCAATTAGCAGAAAGATATGGTTATACATCAGATATGGATGAAACTATTGAAATTGAGCAAGAGGATAAGTGGCGTTGTTGGGAAACTTTTGAAAGTGTAATTAATAAAAGCATAAGAACATATGGTTCACTTCCAACAGCAAAACGACAGGAAGATTTTAAAACAAGAATAGCTGCAGGATATAGATTATATGAAATGGAAAGCCAACTATCTGTCATTCTATTAGTAAAATAATAGAAAGGAAGTGGTTTTATGGTCTATGGTTATCATAGAACAAGCACACGTGAGCAACACTTGGATCGTGGTATAGCTGAAATTACAAAATATTGTGAAGAACATAATATGAAATTAGAAAAAGTATATACCGACCAGCAGACAGGCAAGAATTTTGAAAGAGCCAGATATATTGTTTTAACAGAAGATGTATTGAGGGCAGGTGACATATTAATTATCACTGAAATAGATATGCTTGTAAGCATAGACTTAATAAAGATGGACATAAATGTGATTATCACAAGCAGTGGTCAGAAGAAAAGGTAGATAATGCGGTATCTGAAATAATAAGAAAGTTGGTAAACAATCCAAGATTTTCAGAAGTAATGAAAACAAAAATAAATACAAGTGTAGATACAAGCGAAGCAGAAAAAGAGCTTGCTAATGCAAAAAAGGTATTAAAGCAGTTAATAGGCACAAAAGATAAGATTATTTTACAGATTGATACACTTGATATATTAGATAAAAATTATGATCGCAAATATGATGATTTACAGAAGCGATTAGATACAATTTATGATAAAATAGGTGATGCAGAAGATTTAGTATCTGAAACAGAAGATAAGTTATCAAATATCCAGAAGGATAAGATAACAGGTGATAACATCTATAATTATCTATTAATGTTTGATAGTGTATATGATGTACTGTCTGATATGGAAAAGAAGCAGTTTTATAATGCATTACTTACAGACATACAAATATATGAAGAAGAACAGGATAAGCAGATAATAAAGTCGATTGGATTCAAGTTCCCAGTATTCTATGATGGTGAATTTACAAAGAGAATTATTCGGGACAAAGAAAAACAGTCGAGACGGTAGTTTTGATGTCAAAGGTGAACCCTAAGAAGTAAAAAATATGTAGTAAATAAAAGGCTTTTCAGAGAGCTATCGTTAAAGAGTACGATTGGCTGCTGGAAAGATGGGTGACTGGGCCGCAGCCATGGGTATTGAAGCGGTCTACATTGATAAGGACACAAAGATCCGTGACTTTAAACGTGACCGGATGCTTGGCGAGGTATTCTATAAGTAAGCGCTAAGAAAAACAAGCGACTGCGAAGCAGGCATTTGTGTCAAAATTACAAGGAGGTATTACAATGGACGCAGCACAATTAATTATTGAGGGAAAGGGTTACTTAGGTATTGAGTTTGGGTCTACCAGAATTAAAGCCGTTCTGGTGGATAAGTCAGGAAATGTATTGGCATCCGGTGGACACAGCTGGGAAAACCGTTATGAAGATGGTGTCTGGACCTATTCTCTGAACGATATCTGGGAGGGCTTACAGGATTGTTACAAGGATCTTAAGGAGAATGTGAAGAAGGAGTACGGTGTTACCTTAAAGCACTTAGATGCCATCGGATTCTCTGCGATGATGCATGGTTATCTGGCGTTTGATGAGAATGATACCATTCTGGTTCCGTTCCGTACCTGGAGAAATACGATTACAGAGGAAGCAGCTTCAAAGCTTACTGCAGAATTTAACTATAACATTCCGCAGAGATGGAGCATTGCACATCTTTATCAGGCAATCCTGAACGGGGAAGAGCATGTTCCCTATGTGGATTTCTTTACAACACTGGCAGGCTATGTTCATTGGAGACTGACCGGAAGAAAGGTACTTGGAGTCGGTGATGCATCGGGAATGTTCCCGATTGACATTCACACCGGGGATTATGATCAGGCGATGATTCAGAAGTTTGATAAGCTGGTTGCGGATCAGAATTATCGTTGGAATCTCCGTGATATTCTTCCGAGGGTGTTAGCAGCAGGAGAGGAAGCAGGTGTGCTGACCGAAGAAGGAGCCGCCCTTCTTGATCCGAGTGGGGATCTGCAGGCAGGCATTCCGCTCTGTCCCCCGGAGGGTGATGCAGGAACCGGTATGGTCGCAACGAACAGCGTTGCAAAACGAACCGGTAATATCTCTGCAGGAACCTCCATATTTGCCATGGTAGTTCTGGAAAAGGAGCTTTCCAAGGTATATCCGCAGATCGACCTTGTAACTACGCCGGATGGCGCGCTGGTTGGTATGGTACACTGCAATAACTGTACTTCTGATATTAATGCGTGGGTGAACCTGTTCAGGGAATTCGGTGAAATGTATGGTTTAACCTTTGATATGAATGATCTGTTTACAAAGCTTTACAGTGTTGCATTAAAGGGTGATCCGGACTGTGGCGGAATGATTTCCTACAATTACTTTTCCGGAGAGCCGGTTACCGGTTTTGATGCCGGTGCACCGTTGTTTGTACGTGATGCCGAGAGTAAGTTTACACTGGCGAATACCATGAGAATGCATCTGTATTCTGCACTTGCAGCTTTAAAATCCGGTATGGATCTGATGCTGAAGGAAGAGGGGGTCCAGGTAGACCAGTTATTTGGACATGGCGGCTATTTCAAAACAAAAGGTGTCGGACAGAGAATTGCGGCAGCAGCTATGAATGCACCGGTATCGGTTATGGAAACAGCCGGTGAGGGCGGTGCCTGGGGCATTGCTGTTCTGGCTGCATTCCTTGCTAAGAAGAAGGACGGCCAGAGCCTTGGCGAGTTCTTGAATGAGGAGATTTTTGCCGGAAACAAGGGTGTTAAGATGGATCCTATGGCAGAGGATGTCGAGGGCTTTGAGAAGTTCATGGAGAAGTATATGAAGAATCTCCCGGCTGAGAAGGCTGCTGTTGAGGCACTGTAGACATATTTTAAAAACATGTAAATGTTGATAAAGATTTAAGAATAACTATAAGATAAACATCTTAAAGTAAGAGATAAATATTTGGAAGGAAGGTTCTGTCATGTTAGAAGAATTAAAAAAGAAGGTATACGAAGCAAATATGCTTCTTCCGAAATATGGTCTGGTAACATTTACCTGGGGTAATGTGAGTGCTATTGACCGTGAAACCGGATATTTTGTGATTAAGCCAAGTGGTGTGGATTATGAAATTATGAAGCCGGAAGATATGGTGGTTATGGATCTTGAAGGAAACCGTGTGGAAGGAAGGTATAAGCCATCCTCCGATACACCGACCCATCTGGAGCTGTATAAGGCGTTTCCGGAAATAGGTGGAATTGTACATACCCATTCTTCCTATGCAACGAGCTGGGCACAGACCGGAAGAAGTATTCCCTGTTATGGTACGACTCATGCGGATTATTTCTACGGAGAAATCCCCTGTGTGAGATGTCTGACGAAGGAAGAGATTAACTCTGCTTACGAAGAAAATACCGGACACCTGATTGTTTCGGAATTTAAACGCATGAAGAAGGATGTAATGGCAGTTCCTGCAGTGTTGTGCAAGAATCATGGTCCTTTTTCCTGGGGCAAGGATGCAAAGGAGGCTGTCCACAATGCGGTGGTTCTTGAAGAGGTTGCCAAGATGGCATATCGAACCGAGCTGATTCATCCGCAGGTAGCACCTGCCCCGCAGGAATTACAGGATAAGCATTATTTCCGTAAGCATGGTGCAAATGCATATTACGGACAGAATTAACAGGATATCGAGAGGGTATAAAACAGATGAAGATGAAAACAGCACCTATGGGGTAGAACAGCTGGGATTGTTATGGAGCGACTATTACAGAAGATATCGTACGACGGAACGCTGAATTTATGGCTGAGCATCTGAAGGAGTACGGTTGGGAATATATTGTGGTGGATATCCAATGGTATGAGCCTTATGCTGCAACCAATGAGTATCATCCTTTTGCGGATGTAGTAATGGATGAGTATGGAAGACTGCTTCCCGCAGTAAATCGTTTTCCTTCCGCAGCAAACGGTGCGGGCTTTGGACCATTGGCAGAATATGTCCATTCTCTTGGATTGAAGTTCGGCATTCATATTATGAGAGGGATTCCACGACAGGCTGTACATCAGAACACGAAAATCATGAACAGTGACAGACATGCCCGGGAAATTGCCAAAACAAACAGTATCTGTGCCTGGAATACGGATATGTATGGTGTAGATCCTGAGAAAGACGGGGCACGGGAATACTATAACAGTATTTTTGAATTATATGCTTCCTGGGGTGTGGATTTTATTAAATGTGATGATATTGCACGGGAACTGCCACATGAGGAATCCGAACTGATTATGCTGAGCAAAGCATTGCATGGTTGCGGAAGACCCATGGTTTTAAGTCTGTCGCCGGGACCTGCTCTTTTAGAAAAGGCAGAGCTTTATAAGCAGATTTCCAATATGTGGAGAATCACCGATGATTTCTGGGATAAGTGGGAACTGTTATATGATATGTTTTCAAGAGCAGAAAAATGGTGCACCCATGCAGGTGCAGGGCACTGGCCGGATGCCGATATGCTTCCGGTCGGACCGATACGGCAGGTATATGATGTGAATAACTGGACGAATTTCACACAGGATGAGCAGATCACCATGCTGACACTCTGGAGTATCATGCGTTCTCCTTTGATGCTGGGAGGAGAGCTGACAGGGTTTGACGAATTCACTATGAATCTGGTAACCAATTCTGAAATACTTGCCATGCATGCAAATGCACGGCATTCGCATCAGGTGTGGAGACGTGAAATCGATGGTATAGAGCATGCATTGTGGATTGCAGCAGATACAAAGGGTGGATATTATGTCGCGGTATTTAATCTGGGTGATAAAGACAGTGACATATCCATACCGCTTGCCGATCTGGAGATTTATGATGGAGTAAATGGAACGGAGCTTTGGAGCGGAGAGCACGTGGAAGAGCCAAAGAGCCTTAGTGTGTCATTAAAGAGTCATGGTGCTAGGGCATATCATTTTACGTACAACTAAAAAGCATACTACTGTTAATGTATAGAGATATTCAATCATGATCTCAGTTTTGAGATTAACCTTATAGTCATTTTCAGCACGTTGGCGATCTTTTTCTTCTTGCCGGTTCTGACTCATCATGATAAGAGGTGCCTGAATCGCAGCTACACAGGACAGCACGAGATTAAGCAGGATAAAAGGGAATGGATCAAAGGCTTTGACCGCAAGCAGGGTATTGATGACCATCCATAAAATGAGAACTCCGGTAAAAGCAAAAATAAATGCCCAGCTGCCGGCAAATTTGGCAATGGCATCGGCCGCACGCTGGCCGATGGTATATTTCTCCGATGCACGTGAAGTGTTTTCTGAAATTTTACTGTCTGCAAGCAGATTCAGAACCTTCTCATTGGTCATATCATGGCGAATTTCTTTAAGCACTTCTTTTAATAGTTTGCGGTTTTCCTTCATGCTGGTCTCCTTCTGTTTATTCCCGGTAAATCTGTGCAAACCGGAAATTTCTGATGAATAACATGGTGCAGGATCGTTTTCGATTATTATATTTTACTGTGAGAATGATAAGCAGATTTCAAATTCTATTAAAAGATTTTTTACGAGATTCCATGTTCCCTCAGCTTTGAAAGCCTCAAATGCCTACAAAAAGAAAGGCGTTCCAGTAATGGAAATTTTCCAGTATCTGTTTCTGCTGATTTTTTTACATAAGCATTTACATGAACCTGATTACTTACCATAATACTCCTGCTTTTGCAAAGGATACGGTGTATCATTTTGTGAAGATGATCCAGATCAACTGGATTCGTTTCACAACGATTCTTTCCTCCAAAATCATCAGAGATGCCATTATTCCACCGGATTCGGAAGATCGTGCCAATGTCCTTATAATTGATGATTCCATGTTTGAACGCAATCGTTTCAAAAAAAGGGGGAGCTC
>ENA-OOZY01001639-OOZY01001639.1-human-gut-metagenome-genome-assembly--contig:-NODE-1639-length-13026-cov-3.862925_pt1 | contig 13026 bp, 13 predicted proteins | sample MGYA00241047_ERZ501410 | MGnify/ENA primary metagenome ERZ501410 (study PRJEB25962, sample SAMEA2042621) | human gut metagenome | biome: human gut; feature: human-associated habitat; material: faeces... | reverse complement strand
CGCACCAACATCTACACGCTGGCCGACCTGACAGTGGATACCGCCGCCCGCACCGCCCGGCGGGGCGATATGCCGCTGAGCCTGTCGGCACGGGAGTACGCCCTGCTGGAATACCTCATCCGCAATCAAGGCGTGGTGCTGTCCCGGACGCAGATCGAAAACAGTCTCTGGAGCTACGACTACGCCGGCGGCACCAATGTGGTGGACGTGTACATCAGCTACCTGCGGAAAAAGCTGGACGGCGATGACCGCCCCAGGCTGCTGCACACCGTGCGGGGCATGGGCTGGGTATTGAAGGAGGACAAGCCATGAGACACATCTCCATCAAATGGCGCATGACCATCTGGTTCTCCCTGCTGATGATCGCTATCACTGCCCTGATGCTGGTATTCGTCATGCTGATGAACCGCAACCAGGTGACCCGTCCCCCGGCGGCGGAGGTGGTGCGCATGGTGCAGCGCAACGCCGACGACGTGGAGTTCGACCATGGCACCTTTGACTTCAGCGATGTGGAATTTTTCGAGCACGGCGTCTACACGGAGATCTTCGACACGGACGGCCAGCTGCTGGCCGGCTCCGCCACCCCCGCCGTCACGGAGGTGCTGCCCCTGTCCGCCGGGCCTATCCGCACCGTGCAGGGCAGCAACGGCGCGTACTACGTCTATGACCTGCCGCTGGAAATGAACGGCGGCGTCCTGTGGGTGCGGGGCACCATCTCCGCCGACGCCCAGGGCAGCGTCATGGAGGTCATCGTCCCTCTGGCGTGGTCGGTGCTGCCGGCGCTGGTACTGCTGAGCGTGGCCGGTGGCTGGCTCATCTCCAGCCGCTCCTTCAAGCCCATGGAAAAGGTCATCGCCGCAGCGGAGAGCATCTCCGGCGGCGAGGATCTGTCCCGCCGCATCGGTCTGCCCCGGGGCCGCAGCGAGATCAACCGGCTGGCCGGTGCCTTTGACGACATGTTCGACCGGCTGGAGCGCTCGTTCCACGCCGAGGCCCAGTTCACCTCCGACGCCAGCCATGAGCTGCGCACGCCGGTGTCCGTGATCCTCACGGAGTGCGACACGCTGGAACAGGGTGCCCCCACAGCGGAGGACTACCGCGCCGGGGTGGAGGTCATCCACGGGCAGGCCCGCCAGATGTCCCGGCTCATCACCCAGCTGCTGCACATCACCCGGCTGGAGCAGGGCACCCAGAAGCTGGAGACGGAGCCCGCCGACCTCAGCGAGCTGGCCCGCTCCGTCTGCACGGCTCAGGCCCAGCTGGCCCCCCGGAACATCACCCTGACCTGCGACGCGCCGGACCCGGTGACGCTGCCGCTGGACGTGACGCTGATGACCCGGCTCCTGAACAACCTCATCTCCAACGCCTTCCGCTACGGCCGGGACGGCGGCCATACCGCCGTCGCCGTGCGGCGTCAGGGCGATACGGCGGTGCTGTCCGTGGCCGACGACGGCATCGGCATCCCCCCCGCCCTGCAGGAGCGCATCTGGCAGCGGTTCTATCAGGTGGCCCCCGCCCGCTCCGGCAGCGAGGGCACCGGGCTGGGCCTGTTCATGGTGCGGCAGATCGCCCGCCTCCACGGCGGCGCCGCAGAGGTGTCCAGCACCCCCGGTCAGGGCAGCACCTTCACCGTCCGCCTGCCCATCGCATAGGGCGCGAAAATGACTGGCACGCGCGGCGTGTCAGTCTTTTTTATCCGCATAAAGCGCCGCACCGCCCCATTTTTTGACGCTTTTCTTCCCGGAAAGTCTTGCATTTTCCCCGCCGGCGTCCTGTTCGGTACTGCCGGCATCAAGGTCCTTGGCAGCAAGGACGCCAAGAAGGCCTATGCCCATACCACCGCCGCCGTGCCGCGCCCCCATGCACTGGCCGATGACCGTGGTGTACACCGGTGCCATGGCAAGGCCCATGATAGAGGCCAGCGACCAGATGCTCTGGGCCACGCCGTTGGGCAGGGCAATGCCCATGACCTTTTTGAGGAGTCCTCCGTCCCACGCCCATATATCCGCCCGCCTGTACCGCACCGGGTTCTGCTTCCGGAAGCAATAGCTGTCACCGCCGCGGCGGACAGCATGCGGGAGAGCAGCGACGGCCACGCGACACCCGCCGCTCCCAGATGCAGGATGAATACGCCCACACAGCTGCCGGCCACATTGATGACGTTGGCGACAATGGAAACGTTCATGGTCACGTCGGTTTTCCCGATACTGCAAACAGCGGAACGATCAAATTCCGCAGGTCTTTGTTGGTGAACATTTCACGCCTCGTATTTCTCTGTAAAAGCGCGCTTGCAGGCCGCCAGCATCCGCTCCACCTTTTCCATGTTCCAGTCGCAGAAGTCTGTGGCCACCATGGCCGCGATGCCGTGGGCGTGCATCCACAGCTGGTCGTGCAGGATGTCCGCCTCCTCGTGGCCGATATGATAGGTGCCCATCAGCTTCTCAATGGAGCGCTCGATCATGGCCAGCAGCGCCTGCCTGATCTCCGCAAAGGCGTTGGGCCGCATGAACAGAAATCGGAACAGCCGCGGCTCCTCCTTGGCGAAGGCGATGTAGCGCATGCCGTACAGGCAGACCACGCCGTCCTCGCTTCCAGCTTTCATGTACCGCTCAAATTCGGCGACAGCCAGCGGGATCAGTTCCCCGCGCAGCTCCTCCATCCCGGAGAAGGACAGATACACAGGCTGCGTGGAACAGCCCAGCTCCCCGGCCAGCTGCTTGAGGTTCACGGCGTCATAGCCCTGCTCCCGCAGCAGCTTCAGCGCAGCGGCTAAAATTTTCTCCTTGGGCACCTGTTTTCTTGCGGGCATAGTCCCACCTCCAAGAATAAATATATTTATTGATAACTGCATCTATTTTATTCCGGCAGTTCCTCCCTGTCAAGAGGGCGCGGCAAAGCTGCCGCCCCGGCTCCGGGAGCCGCCAGAGTGTCTCCTCCTCCGCGTTGGCGTCCCTTCCCCACACCGGCCCTCCGCACCGGCCACGCCCGTCATATTGGATGCCAGTATTACTAATAGTCATTATCATATTCTATGGCTTTACTTTTCTCGTTAAATATCCTACTATACGGTCACAACAGCAAGACACCTGAAAATGCAACAGGAACTTCATCAATAACCAAAATATCTTCAAGGAGGAATTCATCATGAAGAACATCAATACCTACATCCTCACCGCCATCGTCTCTCTGGTCATGGTCGTCGCCACCGCTTTCCTGATGACCGCCGCTGATGAGCCCGTCCGTCAGGCCGGCTACTATCTGCCCATGATCTTCGGCGCCGTCGGCACCTGGGCCGCCTCCAAGGCCGGCCTGCTGGAGATCGACTACGAGGAGCGCAAGGCGCACCGCAGCGCCCACGCCGCCGCGTAAATCCGCTTTTCCGAAACGCTCCCAAAACTTTGATTTCCGGAGCATTTCCCCGACTTTTCCCCGATTTTCCTCTTTTAAGCTTTTCTTTTCCGAAATCCCACATGCAAAAAAGGGCGAAGACGCACAGCGTCTCCGCTCTTTTTTTGTGATCGTGCCGCAAAAATGTCCCTTGGCCTTACAGCGCTTTCGCTTCAGGCGGTCCGTTCCGCACATACTTCTCCCATACATACAGGCGGTCGCTCTCGCCGACCTGCCGCAGCACTCTGGCAGGCACACCGGCGGCGATGCTGTTGGGCGGGATATCCCGCGTCACCACCGCCCCGGCGGCGATGATACTGCCCGCCCCGATGGTCACACCACCGCACACCGTCACACCGGCGCACAGCCAGCAGTGATCCTCAATGGTGATAGGCTCGGCGTACTCCAGCTCGTGGCAGCCGTTGGGGTAGTCCGTATAGGCCCGTTCCTCCGCTAAAAACGGGTGGTTGGGCGTGGCCAGCGTCACATTGGGGCCGATGAGGACGTTGTCCCCCAGCGTAATAGGCGCCACATCCAGAAACACGCTGTTGTAGTTAACGAAGCAGTTCTGCCCCACATGGATGTTCACGCCGTACTCGCAGTAGAAGGGCGCAACCGCCTCAAAATTTTTTCCTTTTGCAGAGGGGATCAGCCGTTCCAATGCCCACTGCTTGGCTTTGGTACGCCATAGGGCAATGCGGTTGAAGCGGTCACAGCGGATCATGCCCTCCCTGTGCCGCCTGGCGATCTCCGGGTCGGTGGGCGTATAGAGCCGTCCGGATACCATGCGCTCCCATTCACTGCCGGTCATGTTCTTATCCATTTTCTGTCACTCCTTTATGCGCGCCTGTACCGGTACAGGTACAGGGCCGTCTCCCATGCCAATCGCTTCACCGGGTCGGCCGGCTCAGCCGCCAGCAGCGTCCACAGCTGCTGGAGCCGGTAGCTCACGGTGTTGTAGTGCAGGTGCAGCTCCCGTGCCATCCGGCGCTGGTTGCCCATACAGCGCAGCCAGCTCGCCAGTGTATCCAGCAGCTCCTGCCGCCGCGGCTCCGGCTGCTGCAGAAGCACTCCCAGCTGTCGGCGGATATACGCATCCGTTTCCGCTGGGGAGGCTTCCTCCAGCAGGCGTACTACTCCCACCGGGTCGTCTGTCACGCAGGGTGTCCCTGTCCGCTCCGCCATATGCAGCGCCGTGCGGGCGCTGCGGTCTGCTCTCTGAAGGCCCGCCGCACCGCTGTAAGGGCGGCTGATGCCGCAGATAACGCCACGGGCGGCGGTGAAGTCCGCCATCACCTGCCGCAGCGGCGTCTCCAGCGTGAACAGGTCGTCCGCCTCCAGCGCCAGCAGAATGCTGTCCTCCGTCAGTGCGCCCCAGACGTCCGCACCCAGCATCCGGCAGCGCTCCTCCGCCTCATGCAGCCAGGAGCGCCGCTGTGATCCCGGTGCGTCCGCCCGTATCCGCAACAGGATATGCGGATACTCCAAATGGATGCCGGACTCCGCCGCCTGCCGCTCCATCGCTTCGCTCAGCGGCGCACCGGAGACGAGATGGTGCAGCAGTACGGCCAGCTGCCGCTCCTGCTCCGCCGGTATCCGCCGCCGCGCGATCTCGCGGGACACCGCATCGGCCAGCTCGGTGAAGCGCACATCGTCCGGCAACTGGAGCAGCGGCAGTCCCAGCTGGTCAGCCGTCTCCGTCAGCCCTGCCGGCAGGGGCTTGGGCAGATAGCGCCCCGGCTTGATGCCCACGCCGGACAGGTCTTTTTCCGCCGCCGTGGGCAGCAGCGCGTCCACGGCCTGCGGGTCGTCCGCGATGGCAAAGCCTGTGGTGATAAGCAGCTCCCCCTGCGCCAGCCACCGCGCGTAGTCCGGCGTATCCGTCAGGTTGACGCCGCTGACCCGGCGGTCAAGTCCCGCCGCGCCGCCGCAGACGGTGCAGCCTGCGAATGCGGGCAGGCGCAACACCTCCCCCAGCGTGGGATAGTCCGATGTATGCTGTGATGCCATGGCTTTCGCCTCCTTTGTGATACCATCACAATTTCCGAGAAAATGTTCATTTGATTTTGCCGATGGAACAGGCCGTCCGCTGCTTTATGATAGCGGCAGCGAAATGAACGGAGGTACATTCCATGGCAAAGCAAATGAAGCAGGATACGCCCCCAGTCCCCCGCAAGCGGAGACTGGCCGCGATGACAGCAGCCGCCCGGTGCGGCGGAGAGAAACGCGACACGCTCTCCTGCCACGCCCGCCGCTGCACAGCCGCGTCCATGGCGCAGGGCCTGAAGCACTACGCCTGACGCGGCGCACCCGCCCCGGCAGACTCCCCCGGCGATACGCCGGGGGAGTCTGCCCGTTCAGGACTTTTTCGGTTCCTTCTTCAACAGGGACGCCGCAGTGATGATGGTCAGCACCGACTCCGTCACCATGCCGGAGTATGACCGCACCGCGATGACGTACACCAGCCACGACAGGCCGCTGACGATGCCTGCCGCCTGTATCACCCGCTTGTTGGACTGGAAGAACGGCAGCAGCGCCGCCAGCGAGGCCACGATGGGCAGCAGCGTCACCGGTGTCTCATACGTCACCACGGCGATCAGCAGAAACACCGCCACGATGGGGATGGCCGTGACCAGCTTACTCCAATTGAACTTTTCCTGCAACAGAAAAAGCAGCAGCACCACGATCTGAAAGAAGCTGCACAGCGCCCCGGAGCGGGCGTGGAGCAGCGTGTAGTGGATGGCGAAGATCAGGTTGGCCGCCACCTGCCACAGCAGGATGGTGTGCTTGTCCTTCTGCCAGTAGCTGAGGCCCATGGCGATCAGTGCGCCGAAGCCGATGAGCTGGTACAATACGTTCATCCGTTGTTCCTCCTACAAAAAAACGCCGCGCACCGATGAAGGTGCGTGGCGAAAAATGGATGCGATGCTCCAGAAAAATCCACACTGATTTTGGAGTTTTATTGTAGCACGGGACAGTCGTATTTGTCAATTGCGGCATAAAGCACCCCCAACCATGCAGTTTTCAGGGCTGTATGGATACCCACACCTCTTTGTCTATGCCGTAGAACACCAGCTGCATATTGTCGTGGGGCCTGTATGACAGGTCGTATATACACTCAAACGTGTACGCGCCCTTCTCTGTGTCCTTGATGCTTTCCAGCCAGTGCTGGTACTCGCCGCCATTGCCGTCCGTGCCGAACAGGCTGGGAAACGACTGATATGTTTCCTCCAGCGTCACAACGGCGTGGAGCTTCTCATCCTCGTCTATCCACACAGCGTCCACACTGGTCGTTTCATCGGCATTTTCGCCCAGCGTAAAGTGCGCGCCCACCTCCGCACGCTCCCATACCGCCGGCCTGATCTCCTCCGCTGGTGATCCCGCCTCTCCGCTGTGACCCGGCTCCCTGTGGGAAAGATCGAAGCCGGTATGCCCCACGAGGCCCCGCAGTACGCTGACGACCACGACGGCAATGACCACGGCGAGCACCGCGCCCACCCACGCCTGCCGGGGCGGGCGGTTATAAGCGCCGCAGTTAGGGCAGAAGCCCTCCTTGCCATAGTCGTATGTTCTGCCGCAGGTCTTGCAGCGGATGGATGCCATACGCATCCCTCCCTTCCCAGTGTCCTTGCCGCTATTATACTGAAACTGGCGTGGCTTGTCCATCAGCTCCCGATCTCGGCGTGTCCACCCCATTTTCTGCTTGCGAAAAGACGTCCGCCGCCGTACAATAGAAGCAGTGATACGCGGCCAGAGCCGTAAAGCCAAAAGGCGGCTTTGCCGCGGCCCGGCCTGCGCCGCAAACGGCGCAGGCCCGGAGATCGCCGGGAAAAGGAGGATATGCCATGGAGAATGTGCAGAAAAACCATCCTTTAGAGACAGAGCCTCTTTCCAGATTGCTGCTCCGTTATTCCGTCCCCACAACGCTGACCCTCATGGTCAACTACCTTTACAGCATCGTCGACCAGATCTTCGTGGGGCAGGGCGTGGGCATCACCGGCATGGCGGCGGTCAACGTGGCCTTCCCGATGTCCATTTTAGTCAACGCAGTCTCGTTGCTGCTGGGAGACGGCTGCGCCGCCAACGTCAGCCTGTGTCTGGGGCGAAAGGAGCAGGAGACGGCAAACCGCATCCTGGGCAATGCCGTCACCTAGATCCTTGCCGGCGGCGTGCTGCTGGCAATGGTCTGCGGCGTCTTTACACCGCAGATCGTAAGGCTTTTCGGCTCCACCGACACCGCCTATGCGGAGGCGGCGGCCTATCTGCGGGTCATTGCCGTCGGCATTCCGTTCCAGCTGATCTGCCCCGCGTTTACCGCCATCATCCGGGCCGACGGCGCGCCGCAGTACACGATGAAATGTATGATGACAGGCGCTGTCATCAATCTGATCCTCGACCCTGTATTTATCTTCGGGCTGAATATGGGGGTCGTAGGCGCCGGTATCGCCACCGTCATCGGAGAGGCGGCGGCCGGTGTGCTGTGCCTGCTCTATCTGCGCAGGCTGCAGACCGTGCATCTCACGCGGGCGACGCTGCGCCCCACCTGGGCGCTGACCCTGCGCATCCTGAAGCTGGGCTTTCCCAGCCTGCTGACCCAGAGCCTGACGGCGCTGGTGCAGATCGTCCTGAACAACCTGATGTGCGTCTATGGCGCTGCCAGCATCTACGGCAGCGACATCGCCCTTTCCGTGTACGGTATGATGATGAAGGTCTATCAGATCGCACACTCCATGTTCGTGGGGGTATCCTCCGCCGTGCAGCCCATCAACGGCTACAACTTCGGCGCACAGAACTATGACCGGGTGCGCAGGACCTATCGGCTGGCCACCGGCATCGCGCTGGGCATCTCCGCGCTGTGGTGGCTGGTCTATCTGCTGCTCCCGCGGCAGCTGGCTGCGCTGTTCGTCTCCGACGAGCCGCTCTATCTGGACTGCGCGGCCCACTGCTTCCGGCTCTACATGGCGGCGTTCCTCCTGTACGGGATACACATGACAACGGCCTCCTTCTTCCAGGGCATCGGAAAGCCCGCCCGCGCACTGCTGATCCCGCTGGTGCGGCAGGGCGTTCTGCTGATCCCGCTGGCGCTGCTGCTGTCCCGCTGCCGGGGACTGGACGGTGCGCTGCTGGCCGTGCCCATCGCGGACGTGCTGACATGCCTGCTGTGCGTCCTGCTGGCATGGTCGGAGTTCCGGAACTGGAAAAAACGGGGCTGGCTCACCGGGCGCTGACGCGCGCTCCCGTAAAACGCAAAACGCACCTATGCAAGGCCCTTACCGGCGGGACGCCGGTAAGGGCCTTGCTTTTTCCGCGGCTCCTAATCCTCCGCCAAAGGCGCCCTCCGAAAAAAATACAGAAGGTTTTCTGACCTTTTAGGTTTCCTTTAGGATACGGCGGTATGCTGTGTCCATCAAAAGAAAAGCGGCGGCGCGGAGCACCGCCCCGGACAGTATATAAAGGAGGTCGATGAGACATGAAAAAGAAACTGATCGCACTGCTGTGCGCGGCAGCCATGGCCGTCTCTCTGGCGGCCTGCGGCGCAGGAACAGACACCACTTACGCGGGACAGACCCTGACGGGCCGCGTCACCGCCATGGACGGCACCACCGTCACGCTGGCGCTGGGTGAGCCGGCGGAGGACGCCGCCCCGTCCGGCGGTGCTCCCTCCGACAGCAGCAGCCAGCAGCCCCCGGAGATGCCCTCCGGTGACAGCGGCAGCAGCCAACCCACCGACACACCGCCGGAAAAGCCAGACGGCGACAGCAGCCAGCCCCCGGAGATGCCGGACAGCAGCGGCTCCGACAGCCAGCAGGGCGGTACGCCGCCGGAGATGCCCGGCGGCAGCAGCTTTACCGAGAATGGTGAAACGCTGACCGTGGACATCGCCAAGGCAGACATCACCAGAGACGGCGAGAGCGTCACTGCATCCGATGTCGCCGTGGACGACATCCTCACCGTGACGTTTGACGACAGCGGCGCGGCATCCGCCGTGGAGCTGACCGCCGCGGACAGCGCCGTGGGCGGCGGCATGGGCGGTGCGCCCTCCGGCGGCTTCGGCGGCAGCAGTGAGGTGACCCAGGGCGACAGCGCCAACACCATCAGCGAAAACGGCACCTACACCGACACCACCTACACCTCCACCGGCGACGACGAGAACGCCCTGCGCATCGACGGCGCGGACGTGACGCTGGACGGCATCACCGTGGATAAGAGCGCCGGCGCCACCTCCAACACGGAGAACGGCGACTTCTACGGCGTCAACGCCGCCCTGCTGGCCACCAACGGGGCGGACGTGACCATCACCAACGCCAGAGTCACCTCCTCCGCCCAGAACGGCAACGGTGTGTTCAGCTATGGCAGCGGCACCACCGTGAACATCTCCAACTCCGTCATCACCACCACCGCCGACAACTCCGGCGGCATCCAGACCACCGGCGGCGGCACCACCATCGCCAGCGACCTGATCGTCACCACCAGCGGCAACTCCTCGGCGGCCATCCGGTCCGACAGGGGCGGCGGCACCGTCAGCGTGGACGGCGGCAGCTATGTCTCCAACGGCTACAACTCCCCGGCGGTGTACTCCACCGCGGACATCACCGTGAAGAACGCCACCCTCACCGCCAACAACTCCGAGGCGCTGGTCATCGAGGGCAAGAACAGCATCGTGCTGGAGAACTGCGACGTCACCGGCAATATGAGCGACACCAAGGGCTCCAGCTCCGAGGAGAATGTCCACAACGTCATGATCTACCAGTCCATGAGCGGCGACGCGGATGTGGGCACCTCCACCTTCTCCATGACCGGCGGCACCCTCACCGCCAGAAACGGCGATATGATCTACGTCACCAACACCCACTGCGTGCTGACGCTCAGCGGCGTGACGCTGAAGAACGAGGACGCGGACGGCGTGCTGCTGCGGGTGGTGGGCAACTCCGCCAGCCACGGCTGGGGCACCGCCGGCAGCAACGGTGCGCGGGTGGCGTTTACCGCCGACGGGCAAGTGCTGACAGGCGACATCGTGGTGGACACCATCTCCACCCTGGACATGACGCTGACCAACGGCAGCACCTTCACCGGCACCACCAGCATCATCGACAACGCCCAGGGCGGCACCGCCGTCAGCGACAACGCCGTGGTCACCATCGACAGCGGCTGCACCTGGACGCTGACCGGGAACTGCACCCTGACCAGTCTCACCAACAACGGCACCATCAACTTCAACGGCTACACCATCACGCTGGCAGACGGCACCGTGCTGCAGTGAGCCGGTGATCTCCTCCATATGAAAAGGACCTGCCTGAGGCAGGTCCTTTCTTTTTTACAGGCGCAGGCCGCCCAGATAGACGGCGCGGCGCTCCAGCGCCTCCCCACAGACCACGAAGTCGGCAGGCAGGCCGTCGGCGATGGCGCCCGTTTCGCCGGCCCGCCCGATCTCGCGGGCGGGAATGGCGGTGGCGGACAGCACCGCCTGCTCCACGGGGATACCGAAGGCCGCGGCATTGCGCATGCAGTCGTACAGGTTGGCGGCGCTGCCGGCGATGGTGCCGTCGGTCAGACGGGCCACGCCGCCGGACAGGAACACATCCTGCCCGCCCAGCGTGTACTGCCCGTCCGGCATGCCGCAGCAGCGCAGGGCATCGGAGATCAGGCAGATGCGGCCCGGAAACAGCCGGTAGGCCATGCGCACGGCGCTGGGGTGGACATGGTGCCCGTCGCAGATCAGCTCCGCCGTGACGGACGCACGCTCCGACGCCGCGCCGATGGGGCCGGGTTCCCGGTGGTGGATGCCGGGCATGGCGTTGAAAAGGTGGGTCAGATGGGTGGCTCCGGCGTCAAAGACGGCGGCGGCCTCCTCATAGGCGGCGTCGGTATGCGCCACGGAGACGGTGCATTTCTCCGATGCGCGGCGGGCAAAGTCCACCGCGCTGGGAAGCTCCGGGGCCACATCCGCGATGCGCAGCAGCCCCTCCGCCGCGTCATAGAGCCGGACGAAGGCGTCGTAATCCGGCAGGCGGAGGTACGCCGCGTTCTGGGCGCCCTTTTTCTTCTCGGAGAAGAAAGGCCCCTCCATCTGGATGCCCAGCAGCCGGGCGCAGCCCGCCGGGGCCTCCCGGTGCAGGCGCACCGCCGTGCGGAACGCCGTTTCCAGTGTGTCGTAGGGCAGGGTCATGGAGGCGGGGGCAAAGGACGTGACGCCGTTTTTTGCCAGATAGGCGGCCATTTTCACAAGACCGGCATAGTCGCCGTCGGAAAAGTCCGCGCCGGAGCTGCCGTGGGTGTGGACATCCACCAGACCGGGGATGACCCGGGCACCGTGGAGGTCCACATGCGCCGCGTCCGCCGTCTCCTCCAGCACATGGGCAAAGCGCCCGCCCTCCACGGAGAAGCCGCCGGAGACGAACCGCCCGTTTACAAAGATCAGACCGTTTTCAAACCGCATATCACACCTCCGGCAGACTGGCTGCCGCCACAGACTGCCCCATCCGGCGGAACTGCTCGTCCGGCAGGGTGACGGAGACCGACAGCGCCGGGTATTCCTCCGCCAGCACCCGGCGGCACCGGGATACGATGCACTCGCCGCCGACGCCGGAGGCCACACGGCCCAGCACCAGCAGGTGCCGCAGGTCATACACCGATGCGTACAGCGGCAGGGTGTGGCCCAGATAGACGCCGATATCCCGAAAGACCGCCAGCGCCCGTTCATCGCCGCTCTCCGCCAGGGTCTGCACGGCGCTGAGCTTCTCGGCGGGGGTCAGCGTCTCCGCCAGGGCGATGCCGGCGGCGGGAGCCAGCCGGATGACGGCGTCCTGCGAGAAATATTTGCAGCCCACGCCGATGTCGCCGGACCACTCGTCCCGCTCCGCATGGGGGCTGAGGTCGACGGGGGCAAAGGCCAGCTCGTTGAACCAGCCCAGAATACAGCCCTCGCGGTTTACATAACCCGCCGCCTCGCTGGTGCCCATGGCAAGACCCATGACGCCGTTGGCACGGAGGCTCATGGCGCCGGCCAGCGCCGTCACATCGCCGTCGTTGGCCACCACGACGGGCACATCGCCGATGGCGGCGGCAGCGCGGTCATAGATGGTGGGGATGGGGCCGCGTTTTTCCGGCGGCACCCGGATGAACAGAGACGATACCATGGGGGCATTGCCGATGAACACACCGGCGGAGGACACGCCGATGCCGTCCACCCGCGGCATTTTCGACGCCGCCGCCCGGAAGGCCGACAGGATGCCCTCGTAATGATACCGGGGGTCGGCCTGGGTCTTGGGGTGCCAGACCACCTCCTCGGAATACACCGTCTCGCCGTCGATGACGGCGGATACCTTCCGGTCGGAGCCGCCGGCATCGAAGCGGCAGCCGTCCCAGTGGCCGCCGATCCTCCGGGCGGTGCTGCGGGGCACGGGAAAGTCCGCCTCGGACACGGCCTCCAGCACGAAGGGGCGCTGAAAGACCGTCTCCATGAAGTCCGCGTCAAAGGCGCGCTCCCCGGCGGCGGCGTAGGTCCGCGCCAGCTCCCGCGTCAGCCGGTCGCAGCCGCAGATGCGGACGCGCCAGCCCCCCACGCTCCACAGCAGCAGCTTGACGGTGCGCTCCAGAAACCGCAGGTCAGCGGCGCGGTACGGCTCGTCCCGCAGCCAC
>ENA-OOZY01001617-OOZY01001617.1-human-gut-metagenome-genome-assembly--contig:-NODE-1617-length-13120-cov-3.436663_pt1 | contig 13120 bp, 10 predicted proteins | sample MGYA00241047_ERZ501410 | MGnify/ENA primary metagenome ERZ501410 (study PRJEB25962, sample SAMEA2042621) | human gut metagenome | biome: human gut; feature: human-associated habitat; material: faeces... | reverse complement strand
GCGTCGTGTAGCCGTCCACAGAGGTGGAAGCGGTCGCCGTCGGCATGGAGCTGGCGGCAATCGCCGCATCGGAATAGAGGCGGTTCAGGGTAGATGTGCCTGCTTTGCCGTCCGCCTTCAGGCCGTTTGCCGTCTGGAAGGCAATCACCGCCGCCTTTGTTGCGTCGCCGAAAGAGCCGTCCGCTGTGCCGGTCAGATAGCCCAAGGATTTCAGGCGCGTCTGCATCGCCTTGACGGCGCCGCTGTTCTTCATGCCGGACTCCAGCGTCGTGCCGATGGAGGAAACGGGCGTGGAGGATTTTGCCGCGGAGGAAGAATACAGTGTTTGCAGCGTCGAAGGCCCGGCGACACCGTCCGTATACAGGCTCTTGTACTTTTTCTGGAACGCCTTGACGGCGTATTCTGTCGCGCCCTCGTAGTTGCCGTCCGGCGAACCCGCCATCCAGCCCAGTTCAATCAGGCGCGCCTGCAGCGTGCGGACGCGCGTGCCGGACGAACCGCTCTGGAGATAATACTCAGTGGAGAGGTTTGGGGTCGCGGTGGTTTTCGGCTTGGGGGTCGCGGTCTTGCGCGGAGTAGCGGTTGCGGCGGCTGCCTTGACAGCGTTGGAGCTGTTCAGCTTTGCCATCGTCGATTTGCCCGCGATGCCGTCCACCAGCAGATTGTTGCGGTCTTGGAACGCACGCAGCGCCTTCTCCGTCGCGTCGCCGAAATCGCCGTCAACGCTGCCGGTGTAGTAGCCCAGCTGCTTCAAGCGGCGCTGGAGCGTCTTGACATCAGCGCCGGACGAGCCTTTTTTGAGAACGGCAGCCGCAGTCGGCGTGGGCGTTGCGGTCGGACGCGCGGTGGTGGCGATGCTGCCGGGCGGCGTGGTCACCACGGTGACAATGCCGTTGGACGTAATCACGCCCGGCTGTGTCGTCGGCGTAGCGGTGTTCGTGCCGAAATTGAAAACGGATTCAACCGTCGGCGTGGGCGAAGGAGTGGGCGTGGCGGTGCGCGGGGGCGCTGAGACAGCAACCGTATTGTAAACAACACCCTGATTGGACAGGTCGCCCGACAGGTCGTCCGGCGGCACAAAGCAGCCCGTCAGCGTCATGGACAGCGCCAAAACACCGCACAGGGCAGCACCCTTGAGAATGCGGTTGCGAACAGTTGCAGCGGCATGATTCTTCATGATGATAATTCCCTTCCTTCACACTCAGGGCGAGCGGAGCAAGCGTTATCCTCCTGCCGGATTTGCCGGAAAGAGGCGTATGGGCAATCGCCCATCTATATTGTACACATTTATCGGGCAGTGTGCAAGGGCTAAATTGCACTTCCCCTGCCGGAAAGTGGCGAAAAGCCCGCGCCTTCCAATGATATAACGAAACAAGCGGCGCTTTTCCTCCCTTTCCGCTGGATTAGACGGAGAAAAACGCGGATTTGTTCCGCTGAATCAACTATTATTCGACATGTGTGCCTGATTTTCCTGCTGCGAAAACCGTTTCGATATGAAAAACCCCGCCGGAGGATTCCGACGGGATTGGCTTATTCATGCTTGCGAACCTTGCATTTCAGCACGGCATCGACTGCTTTGCCCATTTCTGGCAGCTGAATGTCCATCAAGCGGCCTTCGTCGCACTTCTTGGCAAGTTCGGGCTGAATCGGCAATTGCGCCAGCATCGGCAGTCCGTACTGCTTTGCGACATCCGCCGTGCGCCCTTCGCCGAAGGGATACAGGCGCTTGCCGCAGTCCGGGCAGGTCATGTACGCCATGTTTTCCACCAAGCCCAGCACGGGGATGTTCATCATCTGCGCCATTTTGACGGCTTTTTCCACAATCATGCCGACCAGTTCCTGCGGGCTTAAGACAATCACGATGCCATCCACCGGCAGCGATTGGAACACCGTCAGCGGCACGTCGCCCGTTCCCGGTGGCATGTCCACATACAGGCAGTCCACATCCCCCCAGCACACATCCGTCCAGAACTGCTTCACCGTGCCCGCAATCAGGCTGCCGCGCCAGATAACGGGGTCGGTGTCGTGTTCCAGCAGGAGGTTGATGGACATAACCTTCACGCCGTTTTCAGATTCCTGCGGCAGGATGCCCAGATCATTGCCGACCGCCTTGTCGTGGATGCCCAGAATGCGCGGCATACTCGGCCCGGTGATGTCCGCATCCAGCACCCCGGCGATTTTCCCGCGCCGCGCCGTTTCGCACGCGAGCAGACCCGTCACCAGTGATTTTCCCACGCCGCCTTTGCCGCTGACAACGCCGATGACCTTCTTCACCCGGCTGCCCGCGTTTGCCGGGGCAAGCAAACTCTGCGGCTTCTGCCGCGATGCGCACGCGCTCCCGCACGAGGAGCAGTCATGCGTACATTCTTCTGCCATCATGTTCACCTCTGCATCAGATTCATGGGGTATTATAGCATCCGTTTGGAAATGCGTCAAGCTGTCATAATGCCCGAATCGGAAAGTACAGATACTCCTGCTGCGTTTTCGGGTCGGTGAATTCCTGCACCGCGCCGACGAGCTTCACGCCATTTTCGCGGAAGTAATCGACCATGCGGCTGAACGTGTCCGCGCGGCGATTCTCTATGGCGAGGTACTCATACCCCGGCACGACCCACTTCGTCCACCCATCCGGCACTTCCGCGTCGATGGGACATTCCACGCCTGCGAGGTACAAACCGCGCGAGAAGCCGTCTGTCCACGGCAGGAACGAACGGGTTTCGTCGCTCATCGCGCCCCAAATGCCGAGCAGCGCGCCGTTTTCGTCGCGGCTGGCGACGGGGGAGACTTCGTCGAAGTGGGCGTTCGCGTCTGACCAGAGCATGGGGATGAAGCCTTCGCCGTCGTCTGTCGAGCCTTCGATGCCGATAACGGCAAAGGAGGGCTTGACGATTTTTTGAATGTTGAGGGATGATTCCATGCTGATACCTCCGATGCTATCCTATTCCCGATTCCGCCACAAGTCATTCTTGCGAATCTTTACCCGCGGAATGCTCGTCGTCAAGTCCACCTCATAGATGTCTTCCTCCGTCGGATGCAGAATCACATGCACCTTCTGCCCCAGTGCCGGTTCAATGGTGGACGTATGAAACAAAATCAGCGCATTCCCCGTGCTCGGATGCGTACATTGCAGCTCAATAAAGAAGCGATTGTGTTTGACGGGTGCAGTGTAGCTGACGGTCGCCGCCGTGTGCAGCCCGATTCGCCGCAGTTCCCAGCGCGGCTTCAGGCGCTGGAAGAAATCGACGATGGCGGCAGGGGAGAAGGATTGCAGCGTCGTGCGGCGCAGGAGCAGAGCGCCAGCGAGCATCCACAGCGGCAGCGGCGCCGACGCAAGCAGTGCAATGGGATACCCCAGCAGCGCGCCCGCAATGCCGAGGCCGCACAGCACTTCCAGCGCGACGAACGTCCACCGGGAGAAGAAACAGTGCCGGTGCAGCGCGTTCGCCGCCGCCCAGCTCAGCACGATGCCCCACGCCAGCGGCGCGAGCAGCAGCACGAATCCGGCGAACGATGCGCCCGTTGACCCGCACGACATCAGATGAACACCGCCGAATGCCAGCCCCCCAAGCAGCAGATAGAACCCCGCCCAGCTGTACGGGCGGAGCAGAAACGCCTGCCAGAGCGGCGTTGCGCCCTCCACGGCATAGCGGACGGATGCACGCAGGTAACGGCAGGCATACAGCGTCAAATGCACCGTCAGTTTTGGCAGCCACAGCAGCACATCCAGCAGCATGTTCAGCAAGTCGCCGACCACATGCGGACGGCGGAAGGGGAAATCCGGGCGCGCAGAACGGAGCAATTGCATCGTCCTGAGCAGCGATTCGCCCAGCGGCGGCAGACGGAATTTCCGTTTCGGGGGCGCGGACGGCGTGTCTGAAGGCACATCGAACGGGATGTCTGGCGGCATGGTGTCGAACGAATCCGCCGCAGGGTACGGGATGAACTCCTCAGGCGAATAATACTCGCGCGTTCGGCGTCGGCGCGGGGGTTCGTCCGCATTCATGCGGCGGCGGCAGGGCGCGGCTTCGTTTTCCTCCGGCGTATATGCCCGATCAGCCCGGCGCCGGCGCGGCGTCTGCTCACTCATGGGGCTGCCTCCCTTTCGTATGCGTCGCACAGGGACTTTGCGTCGCCCTGCGCGCGGATTCTGCCGTGCTCCAGCCAAATCACGCGGTCGCAGAGTTCGCGAATCTGGCTTAAATTATGGCTGACAAACAGCACTGTCGCGCCGCCGGACATGAGCTCAAGCATCCGCGCGCGGCTCTTGCGCTGGAAGCGCTCGTCGCCGACGGCAAGAATTTCGTCCACAATCAGAATATCAGGCTGAACGACGGTGGCGATGGAGAACGCCAGACGCGCGAGCATTCCGGACGAGTACGTTTTCAGCGGGCGGTCGATGAAACGATCGAGTTCGCTGTACGCAATGATTTCCGGCGCTTTGTCGTGCAGAAAATCCTTCGGGTAGCCAAGAATTGCGCCGTTGAGGAAGATATTCTCCCGCCCGGTGAGTTCCGCGTCGAAGCCGCTGCCGAGTTCGAGCATGGGCACAAGCGTGCCCTGCAGGGCGACGCTGCCGCTGGTGGGCGGGTAAATGCCGCTGATGATTTTGAGCAGGGTGGATTTTCCCGCGCCGTTATGGCCAATCAGCCCGGTGACACTGCCCTTTTCGGCGGTGAAGGATACATCATCGAGGGCGCGGAAGGTGGTGGCATGCGTCTGGCGGCGGAGGGTGTCGACGACAAACTCCTTGAGGTTGGTGGTGCGGTTCTGGTCGATGCGGAAATCCATCGTAATGTGGCGGGCTTCTACCAAGGGGATTCACCTCCTCGCGCCCGCAGGCGCGAAATCCTGCGAATATAATTCTCCATCAACCAAGAAAAATCCTCTTGCCAAATGCAAAACTGACAGAAATTCCTTTCTGCTTCCGCCCCTTGACGGGAGGGCGCGGGTGGGCTATACTTATCCCGTATGGAAAAGGGGAGGAATCTGGATGGAAATCATTGCACGAATCGAAAACGGCTTTCGGGAGAAATTCGGCGTGCCGCGGCAGTCGGGGCTTGTGCCGGAGGTGATTTCCCGCGTCGTGATGGCAGAAAAGTACAGCGTCCGCGAGGCGTTCCGCGGCATTGAGGATTACTCCCACCTATGGCTGCTTTGGGAGTTCGACCGCGCGCAGCAGGATGATTGGCGGCCGACTGTGCGTCCGCCGCGGCTGGGCGGCAATACCCGATTGGGCGTGTTCGCGACGCGCTCGCCGTTCCGCCCGAACCGCATCGGTCTGACTGTTGTCCGCTTGATTCGCATGGAGGAGGAGAACGGGCGCATCACGCTCGTCGTCTCCGGCGCGGATTTGATGGACGGCACGCCAATCGTGGACATCAAGCCGTACCTGCCGTATGTGGACAGCGTGCCGGACGCCGTCGGCGGGTTCACCGAGCAGACCGAACGCCATCGCCTGACGGTGGATTTCCCGGAGAAGCTCAAAAAGTACGTTCCCAAGCAGAACCTGCCCGCCGTGATGGGCTTGCTCGCGCAAGACCCGCGCCCGGCGTATCAGCATGACGGAAAGCGCGTGTATGGCGTGCCGTATGGCGAGGTGGATATTCGCTTTGTCGTCGAGGGCGACACGCTGACGGTGGTGGAGGTCGTGCCGTACACGGAAAAGGAGCAGAAAAAATGAATACGAATCGCTGGATGCAGGAGGTCAATGCGCGGTTTCCGGTGCGCAAAAGCAAAGTACAAAAGGCGCAGTTCCGCCAGTATGTGCTGCAAAAGGCGCAGGAAATGGGCTATGCGGCGAGGATGGAGGAAAACAAGGCAATCTGCACGAACCGCAATATCGTCGTGGGCGATGTGGACAAGGCGAAAGTGCTTGTTACGGCGCATTACGACACGCCCGCAACCGTCGGGCTGCCGAATGTCATGCTCCCCATGAATCGCCCGATGTTTTACATCGTTCAGGCACTGATTGCGCTGGTGATGGTGGTGTTCATCTTCATACCGACGGGGATTGTGGAAAAGCTCACGGGCAGCATCTTCTGCACGGAAGCGACGCTGATTGGGCTGTACTGCCTGATGATGTATCTGCTGCTGGCGGGCGTGCCGAATCCGCACAACGTCAATGACAACACGTCGGGCGTGTGCGGGGTGCTGGCGCTGATGGAGGCGTTCGCGGCGGAAAAGCCGGAGGAGATTGCGTTCGTGCTGTTCGACAACGAGGAGAAGGGGCTGCTCGGCGCATCGGGGCTGGCGAAAGCGCACAAGCAGGCGGCAAAAGAGACACTTGTGCTGAACATGGACTGCATCGGCGTGGGGGAAGCCATGCTGATGCTTGTGCCGAAAGCGGCGCGGGAGAAGTATCCGGCACTGGGCGAGACGGCGCGGAAAAGCAGCGGTATTCCGGTCGTCCTTGGCAACATGGAGAAGTGCAATTTTTCCTCCGACCAGAAGCACTTCAAGCTCGGCGTGGGTATCTGCGCCTGCCGCAAGAAAAAGCATGTAGGCTGGTACTGCAGCAAAATTCATACCAAACATGACACGACGTACGACGAAATCACCCTGCAGGGCGTGGCGGACACGGTGGAAGCCGTCCTCCGGCAGGTCGTCGGGAAGGAGCAAGCATGACCATACGCGAAGAAATCGACGTGCAGTTCCCCATCCGCAAAACGACGGCGCAGAAGCGGGCGTTCGAGAAGTGGGTGATGGCGAAAATGCGCGAAATGGGGTATCGCCCATATGTGGACGGCATGAACCGAAAGGACAAGCTGCGCCACCGCAATATCGTCGCCGGCGACCCTCAAAATGCCGAACTGCTCATCAGCGCTCACTACGATACGGCGGCGACCATCGGCGTGCCGGACTTGCGCATTCCCCGGAATTTCCCGGTGTATATCCTCTCGCAGGGCGCGGTGCTGCTGGGAATGCTGCTGATTTCCCTGCTGATTGGCACGGTGGTCGGGCTGGCGACGAAGAGCGGCGATTGGCTGATTTTGACGTTCTTTTTTGCCTATCTGGCGCTGATGCTGATGATGATGTTCGGCGCGGCGAACAAGCATAACGTCAATGACAACACATCCGGCATTGCTGCCCTGCTGGAGACGATGCAGCGCCTGTCCCCTGAAGCGCGCGAAAAGACGGCGTTCATCCTCTTTGATCATCAGGAGACGGGCAGCCGCGGCGCAAAGAGCTACGGTGCACAGCACGTCGAAGTACAGACGATGAAGCTGCTTGTTGACCTCAACTGCGTCGGGGAGGGCGACACGTTTGTCATCAGCGCCCCGAAAATGGCGAAGGACAAGCCGGAATACGCAGCCGTCCGCGAATCTCTTGAAGAAAACGCAATGGCATCTGGCGTGTCGACGCAGTTCTTCGGGCGCGCGGGCGTGCAAGGCGCGGGCGATTATCGGCGCTTCGTGTGCGGGGTGGGCGTATCGGCATACCACCACAGCGCAGGGGTGGGACTCATCACCGGGCGCATCCACACTTCCCGCGATACCGTCTGCCGGCAGGAAAATTTGGACTATCTCGCCAAAAGTCTCGCCGACGCGGCTCAAAAAATGAATGATTTGTAACAAATTGCCGAACAAGCGGCATTTTTCAGCGCTTTTGCTTTGCAATTTGTACCGGAATATGCTACAATAGTGAATAGAAAGGCTCCCTGTTGGCGAGACTGGAAGAGGAGGAAGCAGTATGCTGCCGCAAGTTTCCAAGGGATTCCGCGCCATTTTTGTCGCGGTGATGTGTGTGGTGTGCGTGGCGCTGTGTGTGCTGGCGGTTCGGCTGGCGCAGCAGGGCGAGCAGCTTCGGCTGACGCAATTGCAGCTGGATGCAAGTCTGGCACGGTTGAAGCTCCAGCAGACGCAGCGCGCGCAAATCGACGTTGACCTGCCGGAAACGCTGGCGCAATTGCAGGCGGTGCAGCCCGAAGCGGATGCAGCGTCCGCGCGCGAGCAGGAACTCCGCGCCCAGCGCAAGGCGATCCGCAGCGAGAATGCGGAATTAGCGGCGCAGGCGGAAACGCTCACGCAGCAGCTCGCTCTCCTTCGGACCCCGGACAGTGAGCTGATCGGAGAGGTGGAGACGCTGCAAAAGACGCTTTCATCCCTTCAGGCGCAGGTGGACGCCGCACGGCAGCTCCTTGGGCAGGCAGAGGAGTGAGCCTATTCCCCAATTCACTTGCGCTATCTGCTTGCGCATTCGCATTTGGAAATAGGATGACAGCCGCATTTATTCACAGCCTGAGATTCGACTGACAAAGCAAGGAGGAAGTTCCCATGTCCGAAAACAAGTCCCAGACACCGGCACAGAACACGCCGGAAAACAGCGAGAAGAAGAAAGTCTCCCTGTTCGCACTCATCGTCGTGCTGGTCGTGGCGGTCATCGTGATGGTCGCGCTGTTCGTGCGGTCGAATAACCTGTCCAGTCAGCTGGATGAGGTCAACGGTCAGCTGGCCGCCAGCAACACCGAACTTCAGCAGACCATTGCCGACAAGGAGACGGCGCAGGCGGAACTGACCACCGCGCAGAATGACCTCCGCGAGGCGCAGCTGGTGCTGGAAGAATCCACCGCAAAGGTGGCGGAGCTGGAAGCCCAGCTGGTTGTGCTGAACGACGAAAACGAAGCGAACAAGGCGCAGGTGGAAACGCTGACCGCTGAACTGGACACCGCAAAGGCGAATCAGGCGGCGGCGCAGGGCTACCTCGACAACGTGTCCGCGCAGCTGGACGAGCTGATGCAGAACCTCGGCTTGGCGCAGAGCGCGCTGAACGGCGAAGCGACTGCCGAGCCCGCTGCGACGGAAGAACCCGTTGCCGAGCCGGACGTGACGGAAGAACCCGTTGCCGAACCCGTCGCGACGGAAGAACCCGCTGTCGAGCCCGCTGTGACGGAAGAACCCACCGTCGAGCCGGAAGCGACGGAAGAACCCACCGCTGAACCGGAAGCGACGGAAGAACCCACCGCTGAGCCGGAAGCGACGGAAGAACCCACCGCCGAACCGGACGTGACGGAAGAACCCACCGTCGAGCCCGAAGCGACGCAAGAGCCCACCGCCGAACCCGAAGCGACGGAAGAACCCGCCGCTGAAGGAAGAGTTCTTACCACCACCATCACGTCTATGCTGCCGGACGAATACACGCTTGATGTTGAACTGCATCTGGATGCGAACAATGTGGTGACGGAGTTGAAGCTGACGCTGGAAAATGAAATCGAAGGTCTGACGCAGGAAATGCTGGACGCCTTCGCGGAGCAGTTCGTCGGCAAGCAGCTGCCGGTTGTCCTGCACGCGGATGCGGATGAGACGACTGCGGAAGAGCAGATTGTCGAAGGCATGGAGAATCAGCTGGAGAACAGCCGCGGCATCGTTGAGATGCTGAACAAGCTGGCAGAGCAGTAATCCCCTGACACATCGCGCCGCCCCGCTGATTGAATATGGTCAAGCGGAGCGGCGCTTTTTTGCACTTGTGTTCCTTTTCAATCAATGGTATAATAGAAGTGGACGTGTATGTCCGAGCAGATATATCAACGATCGACGACCAATGGAGGCTGCACATGAAAAAATGGTTCTGTGCGCTGGGCATGATGCTGGCGCTGCTGATGTCCGTCGCGCTGGCGGACGGCGTGAAAGTCACCTTTGCCGAGAAAAACGGGCAAATCAACGGCGGCTATGATTATACGCTGAAGCTGAACGTGTCGCCCGCAAGCGACAAAGACCTGACGGTTTCCCTGACCTGCGACGGCTTGGACGGCGCGTATTCCGTGGTCATCCCGGCAGGGCAGAAGAGCACCACGCTAACCGTTCCGACGCAGGTGGTGGAGGAGCGCGGCAAGGTCGTCTTTGAGCTGCAGAGCGGCGACGGCTACACCGGTGCAGGCAAGCACACGCTGACCATCCAGCGCCTGCCGAACGTGCAGTTCTATCTGGGCATTAACTTCGGCACGGTGGGCAAGAAGATGAGTGTCCGCATGACGGTGACGAATTCATCCACCATCGTCAAGGGCAACAACACCTTCCAGCTGCGCGATGACAAAGGTACAGTGCTGGCGGAAGCAAAGTGGTCGAATCCGAGCGGAGACATGAGCTTCTCTATCACCCCAACCGCTGATATGGAGGGCTACACCCGCCTGAGCGTGTGGCTGGGCGATCGCTGTGTGGCGGATGGCGGTTACCTGACCGTCGTTGCGAAGGGGCAGCGCGCCGTCAAGAACGTGGAGACGGAGCGGAAACTTGTCGGCATCGGCATGGACTGCGGTTTCGGCGGCAAGAACACCGATCAGGTGCTGGAAGTGCTGGCGAAGCACAACACGAATATCACCTTCTTCATGACGGGCTATTTCGTCCGCACGTTCCCGGAGGAATCCAAGCGCGTGCTGGCGGCGGGCAATGAAATCGGCGACCACACGAACACGCATCCGCAGCTGACGAAGGAACGGCCCTACAGCATGATGCGCCAAATCGTTTTTCCGGCGGAGACCATGGCGGAAACGCTGGGCGTCTCGCCGCGCCTGATGCGCCCGCCGTACGGGGACGTGAACAGCAACGTCATCAGCGTTTCGCGCGCGGAAGGCATGGAGTGCGTGCTGTGGAACATGAGCACAAAGGACTCCATCGGCAAATATACGGTGGAGGAGTGCATCAAGAACGGTACGACGCGCGCCAAGCTCGCGCCCGGCAATATTTTGCTCTGCCATCTCGACGCGAATCACAGCTGGGAAATTCTTGATGCTGTCCTGACCTACTACGAGGAGCAGGGCTACACCGTTCTGCCGATTTCCGCGCTGATTTACGCCACGGGCGGCTCGCTGCCCCCGATGCCCTCCACCCGCGAGGCACTGCTCTACACCGACGACTACTGGCCGAACTGGCTGGCAGAACGCGGCATTGAGATTGAGACGAAGGAATAAGCAAGCAGGCTGTCCGAGAAAAACGGGCAGCCTGTTTTGCAAAAGGTGGAATGCCGATGCACATCACTGACTGGAAAGAGAATTTTATCTCGAAGATGATTACGCGCGGGCGCAATTACTGGCGTGCCGGGGCAGTGAAAGATCTGCACTGCACGCAGGAGAAAATCACTGCTGATGTAGAAGGCACGCGGCTGTATCGGGTTGAGATTACGCTGGCAGGCGATGCCGTGGCAACTCTGTCCTGCACCTGCCCTTTTGCGAAAGAGGGCGCAAACTGCAAGCATATGGCGGCGGTTCTCTTTGCGGCGACCCATCTGCCGGAAGCAGAATTGCCCGCGCCGGAGTGGGAGAAGAAGCTGAACAGCCTGTCCGCTGAAACGCTTCGGGATTTCCTTCGTCCGCTGCTGAAAAAGGACGAAGCACTCCGAAATCGGCTGATGCTGTGCAAGGGAGACGAACCTGTCCGTGCGGATGAACGCCGCCTCAATTGGCAGCGCACCCTGACGCAGACGCTTCACGCCGCCGAACGCTATTCCGAAAACGAGTATGACGAATACGCGGAATATGACGAAGAAGAATATGACGAAGAAGAGGAATCACCTGTTCAGGAACTGCTGGAGCTGATGGACGCGGAATTGGCTGATTTGCTGACACCGGAACATGCGATGCTGGCGTTTGAACTCGTTTGCGACACGGCAATGATGTTTGAATCCGCCGATGAAATTCTTGAACAGGAGGATATCGAAGACGCTTGCCGCGATGCATGGATGCGGATTCTTGCCATCGCAGCACCCGCCCAGCAGGCAGCAATGTACGAGTGGTTCGCCGCTGCATTCCAGACGTGGCAGCCGATGCCGTATTTCACCGCGCCGCTGGCGTTCTTATTTTCGTATCCGTGGGACGAAGCGATTCATCAGCGGAATCTTGCGCTGCTCGACGAGAAAATTGCCGAATGGAAGCCGAATGCGCAGGAACGCGGTGGAGGCGCGATGGTGAATCTGCTGAATCAGCGTGAAAAAACGATGCAGCAGATTCACGCTTCGCAGGAGGACATCATCAGCTTCTGGCATTCGCATTGGGATGTGCCGTATGCGCATGAACGGACGCTGAAAACGCTGATGGCGGCGGAAAAGTGGACGGAAGCCATCGAGCAGGTCAAGGCGGATTTGCAGACGTTCGCCGGGGAATATATGCCATGCAAGCAGCGCCGCGAACAGCTGATTTTGCTCTATCAGCGCGCGAATCAGCCTGACCTTGCGCAGCAGGCGATTCGGCAGTACATTGAGCAGTACAATCAGTACAGCATGGAGCAGATTGATGCGCTTCGAGCGACGCTTCCCGCCGATGCGTGGCGCGACGAGGCGGAACGTTTGCTGAAACTGCCGACGACAAGCACTATCCGCCTGCCCCTGCTGGCATCCATTGAGCAGTGGGAGCAGCTGCTCCAGCGGATTCAGCAACACAGCAATTTTGAGGGACTGTGTACCTATTTTGACCCGCTGATGGCATGGGATTCCGCCCGCACGCTGGCACTCTACCGCAACATGGTGAATCGCGCTATGCAAGCGGCTTCGTCGCGCGCCGCCTACTGCGAGGTCATCCGGCAGCTGGAACGCATGAAAGGCACAGACGAGGGAAGAAAGATAATTGCTGACCTTGCTGAACAGTGGCGCAGGGACTACAAGCGTAAGTGCGCACTGCTGGACGAATTGCAGAAAGCAGGATACTGACAAAAAACAGGCTGTCCGAGCAAAACGCTCGAACAGCCTGTCTTTTCTTACTTACTCCGCCGGGAACAGGAATCCAGCCGTCATTTCCAGATGGTTTTCGCCCGCATAGTCCGGGAAAACCTCGTACATCTTCGTGGTGAAATCCGCCGCGGACGCTGCCGGTTGCAAGCGTCACGGTGGTGCAGGTCGGGGTGCTCCCTTCCGCCAGCGCAGCGGACAGCAGCAGCAAAATCATCACCAGCAGGGAAATCAGTTTCTTCATGGGTTCCTCCAAGGTGGGTCGTTCGGGGAAAGGGGTTATCTTGTGGCCACGATGAAAGGATACACCATTTGTGCTATGGGCACAAGTACGCACTTTTTGGTGACTGGGGGGGGGGAGGATTCGCTGCGAGGGCAAAAGAAAAGCACCGATTCTATCGAACCGATGCTAATCTGGCGGAGAGTTAGGGATTTGAACCCTAGGTGGGGTATAAGCCCACACACGATT
>ENA-OOZY01001590-OOZY01001590.1-human-gut-metagenome-genome-assembly--contig:-NODE-1590-length-13295-cov-3.748187_pt1 | contig 13295 bp, 12 predicted proteins | sample MGYA00241047_ERZ501410 | MGnify/ENA primary metagenome ERZ501410 (study PRJEB25962, sample SAMEA2042621) | human gut metagenome | biome: human gut; feature: human-associated habitat; material: faeces... | reverse complement strand
TAATAAGCAGGCTTTATAAAGAATGACTTTACTCGCTTTTCGTGAATTAGTTTTGATGTAAATGAAGGCGAATTTGTTGGAATAATGGGAGCAAGTGGAAGCGGAAAAAGTACACTTTTAAATTGTATTTCAACAATAGACAGAGTAACGTCAGGGAATATTAAAGTAAATGGAGAAGAAATTAAGCAGATAACATTTGGAAAGGAAAAGAAAGTTTATCCTATAAGAACTTCTTTTGGACTTAATATTTTAGAAGTAGATAATGATGGAGTTAGAGTTATCGAAGCGAGTTGTCCTGATAAACTCGATGTTAAGTTTGGAAAAATAAATAAAGTTGGACAAGCAATTATTTGTATGCCAAATAGATTGGTGATACAAATAAAATCAAGACAAAATAATGATTTGGATGTGGTAAATTAATGAAAGCAAAAAAAGTTATGGCATTAGTACTCTGTGCAGCAATGGTATCTGGTTTAGCAGCAACAACTGTTATGGCAGCTCCGGAAGATCAGTTTGAAGGACTTACAGCTAATGAAGCTTATGAGTTCCCGATGATGGTTAAATCTTTCCAGTCTACATACTGGGATGCAGCTCAGGAAGGTATGAAGAAAGCTGCTGATGAACTTGGTGTTACATACAAGGCACAGGGACCAAACAGTGAATCTGATATCGCTGACCAGGTTAACATGATCAACACAGCAATCGCTGCAAAGCCGGCAGGTTTAGGTCTTGCTGCATGCGATACTTCTTCCGTTCTTGATGCACTTCAGGAATGCGTTGACAAAGGAATCCCGGTAGTAACATTTGATACAGGTATCGCTGACGCTCCGGAAGGCTCTGTAGTATGTGAAGTTTGTACAGACAACGCACAGGCTGGTTCTGTTGCAGCTGAAAACATGTACAATGCGATCAAAGATGTTGTAGCTAATGCAGATGGACAGGTTATCATCGGTGAAGTTAACCAGGATGCTACAGGTCAGAATATTCAGCAGCGTGGCGGCGGATTTATTGACAAAATGATCGAACTGCTTCAGGCTGACGGAAAAACAGTTGCAGTTAAAGGTAACGAGTTCTATGTAAACGCAGCTAAAGGTGCAGATGCAAAAGAAGCAGACGCAGACGTTGTTATCCAGGTCGCTGTTCCTGCACAGACAACTGTAGAGCTTTGCTCAACAGAGGCTCAGGCAATCCTTTCTCAGGAAAACTGCATCGCTATCTTCGGTTCCAACCAGACAGCAGCAGAAGGTGTTCTTGCAGCTAATGCTAACCTGAACGTTCTTGGTTCTGACGCAGGAGCAGGCGATGTTATCGGTGTTGGTTTCGATGCTGGTTCTATCATTAAAGCCGCTGTACAGGATGGAACATTCATCGGTGCTGTTACACAGTCTCCTCTGATGATGGGTTACTATGCAATCTACGCTCTGACAGCAGCAGCTAACGGACAGGAACTTGAAGATGTTCCTACAGATGGATACTGGTATGATTCCACAAACATGGACAGCGAAGAAATCGCTCCTAACCTTTATGACTAATCGATAAGTAAATATCGAGAGGAAATGAATCCTTAGAATTAAGTATTAATTATTAATACAAATACAGACGCCGCACTGCCGTATGGCAAGTGCGGCGTTGTTGTTCAAACAATAAAACAATGATTGGAAATGATGATTTTATTAAGTTGTAAAGATACTTATTTCGACGATAGATTTCAAAATAGCAAATAAGGACACTTTTTCAGACAAACAAGGTTCTTATTTTGGGGAGTAAGTTGAGATAAAATGAAATCATCAGATATGAAAAGCGTATAAATTCATATATTGAGGAGGTTTTGCAATGGCAGCATATTATTTAGCAGTAGATATCGGAGCATCCAGCGGACGTCACATCATTGGACATATGGAAAACGGAAAAATGGTTCTGGAAGAAATTTATCGTTTTGAGAATGGAATGGTAAAGAAAGACGGAGAACTCTGCTGGGAATTTGACCGTCTTTTCAAAGAGGTAGTAAATGGTCTGAAGAAATGTAAAGAAATCGGCAAGATTCCGGTAAGTATGGGTGTGGACACATGGGGTGTTGACTTTGTACTTTTGGACAAGGATGATAAAGTTCTTGGAAATACGGTAGGATATCGTGACCACCGTACAGAGGGAATGGATAAAGAAGTTTATAAGGCAATTTCTCTGAAAGATCTTTATGCAAGAACAGGTATCCAGAAAGCTGATTATAATACGATCTATCAGCTGATGGCAGTGAAAAAGAAACATCCGGAATATCTGGAACAGGCGGAGACACTTCTTCATGTGCCGGATTATTTCCATTTCCTTCTTACAGGACAGAAAACCTGTGAGTACACAGAAGCTACGACAGGACAGCTTGTAAGCCCGATCACTAAGGACTGGGATTATGAACTGATCGATATGCTCGGTTATCCGAGAAAAATGTTCCAGAAGCTGATTATGCCCGGAACAGGCATCGGACATCTGTCAGATAAGATCAGGGAAGAAGTGGGCTTTGATCTGGAAGTAGTTGCACCTGCAACACATGATACAGGATCCGCTGTACTGGCAGTTCCTGCAAATGACGATGACTTTATCTACATCAGCTCCGGAACATGGTCACTGATGGGAATTGAGAGAAAAGAAGCTGACTGCTCTGAGAAGAGCTGTGAGATGAACTTCACAAATGAAGGCGGTTATGCAGGCCGTTTCCGTTACCTGAAGAATATCATGGGACTCTGGATGATCCAGTCTGTGCGTCATGAAGTAAATGATGCATACAGCTTTGCAGAAATCTGCGCAATGGCAGAGGAAGCAAAGGATTTCCCGTCAAGAGTAGACGCAAATGATGAGTGTTTCCTTTCTCCTGACAATATGACAGAGGAAGTTAAGGATTACTGCCGCAGAACAGGACAGAAGGTTCCGGAAACTCTGGGAGAGATTGCAACAGTTATCTACACAAGTCTTGCAGAATGCTATGCAAAGACAGCAAAAGAGCTGGAAGAGATGACCGGCAGGACTTACACCCGTATTCATATCATAGGCGGCGGTTCCAATGCAGGATATCTCAATGAGCTGACTGCAAAGGCAACAAAGAAAGAAATCCATGCAGGTCCAGGAGAGGCAACTGCAATCGGAAATATCACAGCACAGATGCTGAAAGCAGAAGAGTTTAAAACCATTGAAGAGGCTCGTACTATCATTCATGAATCCTTTGGTGTAAAAGTTTATAAATAATAAAAGGGGAACAGGGCATTGGCTCTGTTCCTTTTGTGTTACTGTTCACTCCGTTCACACAGTAACGAAACAGGGACTGTTACGAGTCAACGGCAAGGGAATATGTTGACTATTATGGGGTTTCAAAGTATAATGATGGCTGGTGAATTGGGCGGAAATACAGGGTGATTCATCAGAGGTAAGTGATTGATTTTAATAGATAAAGGCAGGTTATATATGAATACAATTAGTGTGGAAGAGCTGGAGAAGATTGATTCTTCTAAGATTACGATCGTGGATGTGCGGCCGGCGGATCAGTACAGCAGGGGATCTTTTCCGGGGGCAGTGAATATTCCGCTGGATGAGTTTGAGGAAAGAATGGAGTCTGTGGACAGGGAGAAGATGGTGTATGTTCTCTGTCATACGGGGGACAGAAGCCGGGACTGTGTGGAGAAGCTGAGTGATGCAGGGTATGAGGCTGTGAATATTGAAGGTGGATATCGTGCCTATCTGAGACTTTCTCTGAGCCGTTTTATGGAGAATGATGCTAAGGATCAGAAGGAACTGAAGACGAAGGAGATTGAGCACAGTATTATCAAGACGTTCAGAAAGACAGTCTGGAGACCGTTTACCAAGGCTTTGAATGAGTATCAGCTGATCCAGGAGGGAGATAAGATTGCTGTCTGTATTTCAGGTGGTAAGGACTCTATGCTGATGGCGAAGCTGCTTCAGGAGCTGAAGCGTCATGGGAAGATTCATTTTGAACTGGTGTTTCTGGTAATGAATCCGGGCTATAATGCGGATAACTGGAAGATTATTCAGGATAATGCAGAGCTTCTGGGAATTCCTCTTACGGTTTTTGAAAGTGATATTTTTGATACAGTGGCAGAAATTGAGAATAATCCCTGTTACCTGTGTGCGAGAATGAGACGTGGTTATCTGTATTCTCATGCCAAGGAGCTGGGATGTAATAAGATTGCGCTGGGACATCATTTTGATGATGTGATCGAGACAATCCTCATGGGTATGCTGTACAGTGGTAAGGTGGAGACTATGATGCCGAAGCTGCACAGTCAGAATTTTGAGGGAATGGAACTGATCCGTCCCATGTATCTGATCAAGGAATCTGCGATCAAGGCATGGAGAGATACTAATGGGTTGCACTTCATTCAGTGTGCATGCCGTTTCACCGAGAACTGTGTAAGCTGTGGGGGCGGACGTGGTTCCAAGCGTGATGAGATGAAAGAGTTGGTTGCACAGTTTAGAAATACAAGTAGTGTGATCGAGACGAATATCTTTAACAGTGTGCGGGATATTAATCTTCGTACTGTTATGGGATATCATAAAGATGGAGAATATTATAATTTCCTGGATGACTATGATCAGCGTGGAAATAAGGGCGTTGATAAGGATAAAGAATGATAACAGCAAAATCTTCATTTGTGGAAGAGAAATACACTGCTCAGTATTATAGTGGGAACGGTTGTCTGTATGTTTCTGGTGCAGGTGGTGTTCTAAAAGGAGGAATCCATGACCTTACAGGAAATTCTTGAAAGTGTAAAAAGTGGTTCGGTATCTGTGGAAGAGGCAGAGAGAATCCTTAAGAAAGAAAGTTATGAAGAAATGGGGTATGCGAAGCTGGATACAAGCCGTAAGGCAAGAACCGGTTTCGCAGAAGTAATCTACTGCAGTAATAAGGCAGATGAACATCTTCTGAATATTTTTGAAAGATTATACAGAGAAGACGGCGAGGTATTCGGAACCAGAGCTTCCCAACATCAGTATGAACTGGTGAAGGAGAAGTTTCCGGAAACAGAATATGATCCGATCTCACGCATCTTAAAAGTTGAGAAGAAAGATAAGAAGCGTATTGGTAAGATCGCCGTGTGTTCAGCAGGAACTGCAGATATTCCGGTTGCTGAGGAAGCTGCACAGACAGCGGAATATTTTGGCACAAATGTTGAACGGATTTATGATGTGGGAGTCAGCGGAATGCATCGTTTATTCTCCAGACTGGAGACGATCCAGAGTGCGAACTGTGTAATTGCAGTTGCGGGAATGGAGGGAGCTCTTGCCAGTGTGATGGGCGGTCTGGTGAGCAGACCGGTGATCGCAGTACCGACTTCTGTGGGTTATGGTGCAAGTATGCATGGTCTTTCGGCACTTCTTACCATGATCAATTCCTGTGCGAACGGGATTGCTGTGGTGAATATTGATAACGGCTACGGTGCCGGCTATCTGGCAACACAGATTAACCGTCTGGCAGCAGGTACAGATGAGAAAGGAAATTGATTATGGGAAAAACATTATATCTGGAATGTTATTCAGGGATAAGTGGTGATATGACGGTTGCGGCTCTTCTTGATCTGGGAGCTGACCGCTCAGTGCTGGACAGGGTGCTGAAGAGTCTTAAGGTATCAGTATTTGAGACAAAGATCAGCAGAGTTGTAAAGTCCGGAATAGATGCATGTGATTTTGATGTTGTGCTGGATAAAGAGCATGAAAATCATGACCATGATATGGAATATCTGCATGGACATCATCATGAAGGTCGTGAGTGCAATCACGCCCATGGCACAGGAACAGCGCAAGACCATCACCATCACGAACACCGTGGAATAAAAGAAATTACCTATATTATAGAGCATAGCGCAATGACTGAGAATGCAAAGAAGATCGCATTGCGTATATTTGAAATTCTTGCAGAGGCAGAGAGTAAAGCACACAATGTGCCTGTGGATCAGGTGCATTTTCATGAGGTGGGAGCAGTGGACTCTATTGTGGATATTGTGTCTGTGGCAGTCTGCCTGGATAATCTGGATGTTACAGAGGTGATCGTTCCTGTTCTCTGCGAGGGACGTGGAACTGTCCGTTGTCAGCATGGCATCCTGCCAATCCCGGTTCCGGCAGTTGCAAATATAGTAAGTGCCAATCATTTACATCTGAAAATGACAGAGGTAGAAGGTGAACTTGTAACGCCTACAGGTGCGGCGATAGTGGCAGCAGTAAAAACAAAGGATAAACTTCCGGAAACATTTGAAATCCAGAAGATTGGAATCGGTGCAGGTAAACGCCAGTATGAGTGTCCGGGAATCCTAAGGGCAATGATTATCTCACAGAGCGCAGAAATAGATGAAGAAAAGGCTCAGACAGAAGAATTCAAAAACGCGGAAATCGGAAATAATCCGAAAGCTGAAAATCAGGAAACCAAAGATACGATTATCAAGATGGAGACAAACATTGATGACTGCAGTGGAGAAGTTCTGGGATTTGTCATGGAACGTCTGATGAAAGCCGGTGCCAGAGATGTACATTATGTGCCTGTTTTTATGAAAAAGAACAGACCTGCATGGGTTCTGAATGTGATCTGTAAGGAAGAAGATATGGAAATGCTTCAGAATATTATTTTTGAAGAAACTACTACGATTGGAATTCGTTATAGCAGAATGGAACGTACGATTCTTCCCAGAGAAACGAGAACTCTTCCGACTCCATGGGGAGAAGTTCTGGCAAAGGTATGCACTTTGAATGGAAAAGAGCAGCTTTATCCGGAATATGAGAGCGTTGCACAGTTGAGCAGAGAAAAAGAGATCCCGTTTACAGAAATTTACCGTTATATTGTTTTGGCAAATAAAGAAAAATAATAACTTTCATATGTGAACCCTTTGGTTTCCCTGAGAGTACTCCACGCGAAATCAAAGGGTACTTTTGTCTTGAAGTAGAGTTGTAAGAGCTGTATACTGCATGTAGTATGAAAGGAGAAAAGAAATGTTTTGTATTGGCATTTGCGATGATGATGAAGGACTCTGCGGGGAACTGGAAAAAATGCTTTATGATTATGGAAAAGAGAATAAACTTCAGATGAATATTGATATCTGGTATCAGGGAGAAAGCCTGTGCCGGTTCCTGAGAGAAAACAAGAAGATTCTTGATGTGTTATTTCTGGATATAGAATTACTGACAACAAATGGAATTGAAGTGGGGCGTTTTATAAGAGAAGAACAGGAAAACATGGAAACTGCAATTGTTTACATTTCAGCGAACAGCAGTTATGCGATGGATTTATTTCGTGTACAGCCTACAGATTTTCTGATCAAACCTTTAGACAAAATAAAAGTTGGGAATGTCATGAACAGGATTCAGAAAATTTCGGAAGTCAGAAAAGGTATTTTCGAGTACTTTGGCAGTGGATATTATTTCAAGGTATTATATAAAGATATTCTGTATTTCAGCAGTCAGAATAAAAAAGTGCATCTGGTTTTAAAAGACGGACAGAAAGAATTTAATGGCAAACTGAAAGAAATAGCAAAGAAAATTCCGGGAAATTTCATTCAGATTCATCAGTCGTATCTGATCAATTTTGATTATATCGAAGAATGTTCTTATGAATCTGTGAAAATGAAAAACGGAGATACAATTCCAATCAGCCAGCCATATCGGAAATCAGTGAGAAAGCAACTGGCAGAGCGTGTGTGGAGGGAAGAGAGTAAATGTTTGCGTTGATAACTACATTAAGCACGAATCTTTTGCGTACATATATAATCTATCGCTTTATGAGGTTGTTCTTTTGGACAGATATTGAGGAAAAGAAAAAAGAAAGAGCCTGTTATGTATTGTTTTTTGTTTTGACAGCAGTGGTACATCTGATATTTTGTTCGCCAGGTATGAGTGTGATAACAAATATAGTGCTGATTTTTTTGATTACAGTGTGTTATGAAGGAGCATTGAAAAAGAAAATATTTGTGACACTACTTGTATATGGAACTAATATGGGATGTGATTTAGTAGCTGTTCATTTACTGACAGATTATTCAATAACAGGGAAAGTCGGTGAATGTGCTGCGTATATAACTGTACTATTATTGCTGATTTGCGATGTTATTTCAGAAAAAATCTTGATTAAGAATAAAGGAGAAGATAAAACTCCGCATGGGATGATACTGGCGGTTATTTCAGCACTTTGTCTGGCAGAATTGCTTATTGTTGAACAGGAACTAAAAAATCGTATCCTGCTGGTGTTATTTGGATGTTGTGTTTTGGCAGTTGTATTATTGATTTTCTATTTATATGATGTTCTGATAAGTGCGTATAAGAAACTGGAAGAACAATCTCTTATGGAAAAACAAATGCTCATTTATTCTCACCAGTTGGATGTGTTGATGCAATCGGAAGAGAAAGTAAAAGCTCTACGCCGTGATATGAAAAATCATCTGGGAGAACTTGCACTTATGGCTGGAAATCAGAATAATGAAGAAATTCGGAAATATATACAGGACATGGGGGAGTATATGCAGAACCAGTCTGAACTGGTCAGCTGTGGGAATAAGAATCTTGACAGTCTGCTGAATTATCTTCTGGGACAGGCAAAAAAGAAGTTGAATCATGTAGAGTATGAGGTACGGGTACCATCTGATTTGTGTATATCAGCATTTGATCTGAATGTGATTTTGGGAAACCTGACAGAGAACGCAATAGAAGCAGCAGAGCAAACAGAAGATAAATGGATGTCAGTGAATATATACTATGAAAAAGGTATGTTTTCCATGGAAATTAAAAACAGTTTTCAACATGAATTGGATGTAGAACAAAATAAATTATTGTCAACGAAGGAAGAAAAAGGACATGGCATTGGTCTTGCAAATGTCAGGAAGATGGTAGAGAAATATCAGGGATTTATGGATGTTTCGAATGCAAATCAGATTTTTACGGTAAGGGTAATATTATACTTATAAATTAATGAAAATACTGAAAGGTAGTGCAGATTTTTGATTTGTGCTATCTTTTATTTTGGGATAGAAAGACATCTGGAAATATATGGAGGTAGAAAATTACATAAGAACTACAATGTGTTCTAAAAAAGACGGATTTCGCCAATTTATATATGAATTTCGCCGCTTCAGAAAATTTTGTGATAAATATGTTATTATTTAAATACGAATTAAGAAACATTAAAAAATATTTAAAGGAGGACAATAAGAATGGATACAAGAATAAAACAGGTTATTTTGGAATTAGAAAACAGGCTAAAGATTATGGAAGCATAGTAGTATGTATTCCAGGATATCCAGCAGAATATTCCAGACAAATGTGGAAAGCCAAAGGAAGCATTATAGGTTCTTCGCAAAATTTATTTTCATATAAGCTTAGTACTTCGGCAGGACAAAGTGGATCACCTATTATGAGAGTATATTATGGACAATGGTATGCTTTAGGCGTTCATACGACAGGTGCTGAAAATGTAAATATAGGAACAAGATTTGGAAATTATTTATATAATTTTATTAAGTGTTACAGATAATCTATACGAAAATTAAACAGCTTCTATTCAGGGAAAAATCTGAAAGAAGCTGTCTTTTATGGGAGAAAATATTATGGTAAAAAAAATATTTTTTATAATTTTAACAGGAATAGTTTGCTGCAATGTATGCTTTTGTGAAAATGCATTTGCAAAAAATGGTAAGGCAAAGGTCTATGATATAGAAAAAGGGGCAACTGAAATTGCGTCTTTTACATATTTCGATAATGAAACGGATGAGTTTTTGCCTCCGTCAGAGGGAACAGGGGAAAGTATATCTTCTGCTCGGAAGGTGGTTATTTTTCATCGGGCAGATGGGACTACAGTAACAAAAAAAGCAGACAGTAATGGAAAAGTGACGCTTCCGGCAATCAGAAATCAGGCGGGGCAAGTGATACAGATAAAAAAGGCAACTCATTTATATACTGTTATGTATAGCTGGAAAAATGAACCAGATATTCAGGTGGGTAATCTGGATAATCAGTTATCAGCATATTCCAGAATTATTTTTGTGGGAGATTCCAGAACATATTTTATGCAAAAGACACTGATTCAGGAATATGGATCGAATGCAATTTTGAATGTATCATTTGTGTGTAAAACAGGGCAGGGATTAAACTGGTTTAAAACAACAGGTGATAAACTTCTGCGAAAGGAGATTGCCCGTTGTCAGTCTGGCGGGGAGAATAAGCCGGTGGCAGTTATTTTTAATCTAGGAGTAAACGACCTTTCTGATCATAATACCGGAAACGGAGTGGAATATAAAGGCGTAGCAAATGAATATATTTCATATATGAACAGCCTTGCTGAACAGCTTTCCGAGAGCAATTGTAAATTATTTTATATGTCTGTAAATCCGGTAAATACGGCGATGAAACCGACTCGAAAAGAAGCCCAGTTACGTTATTTTAATGATAAATTGCAAAGTGGACTAAATGGGAGATTTCAATGGATAGACACATATAAATATTTAATGAAAAATGGTTACAGTACATACAATGCGTTTAAGGAAAATATAGATGATGGTGTCCATTATTCTAGACGTACATATAAAAGAATTTATAAATATTGCCTGAATATAATCAAAAGATAAAATTTGGATGTAATAGCAATGAAATATTCAGATAGAAAAAACTTTAGTATAAATAACAAGTAGAAGAAACAGCCACATGACTGATTAAATATATGATATTCATCAGATGCAGGTGGCTGTTTCTTTTTATTTCCTGAGGAATTTCTGTTTTGAAAAAATGGTTGTTTACAGGGTGCTTACTCCGTCATCATCATAACGGTCATATTCAGCGCCTTCATATCCGATCATGCGGATCGTAGCCGGATCAATATCTTTTACTGTCTGTGCAACATCAGCAACCGGGATTGCTTTTCCCTTGCGGATGAACAGTGGAACTTCATTCAGGGCAACTTCTACATAGTGATGTCCTTTTTCAAGGATTTCCTGAGAGATGGTTCCATCCGGCAGGAATTTGATGAACATCATTTCTTCTGGCAGATATACGTAGCGGCCTTTTGCGTTCTGTGTATAAACAGGTGCGATCATGATTTCATTTCCAAGAAGCAGCTGATCTTCTACCTGAGTTGCGAAAGCATCGTCTGTGTAATCAAATGCCAGTGGGCGGAACATCATATCATCGTTTAATGCCGCTTTCATGTATTCACTGTACAGATATGGAACAAGGCGATATCTGACACCGATCACATGACGGAAGTCTTCGATATTTTCAAACTGGTAAGCTTCCTGTTCTCTGGTTCCCAGAGCGGAGTGGTTTCTCATAAGAGGTGTGAATACACCCAGTGCCAGCCAGCGCAGTACCAGGTCACGTGTGGTATCTGCACCGAATCCGCCCAGATCTGCACCTGTGTAAAGGAAACCGCACATATTCAGGGATGGAAGCATCTTTAAGTTCAGAAGGATGTGTGACCACCAGGATTTGTTGTCTCCCATCCAGATTCCACCGTATCTGTGCATTCCTACATAGGAAGAACGGGAGAACATCAGGAAACGTTTGCCAGGTGCGATTTTTTCAAATGCTTCACCTGCTGCACGGGTCATGTTATAGCCAAACAGGTTATGTACTTTGTCGTGGCGGATCTTCTGACCGTTTACATTGTGATAGAAGCGTTTGTAATCTTCCGGATTGTTTGCAAGGGCGTTTACTTTATCACCGAGTGTAAATCCAGGTGCTTCTTCCTTGTCCATGAAGTTGTCTTTGATGTATTCTTTTAATTCAGCAACGCCTTCCGGTGTACAGAACATTGCAGGTTCGTTCATGTCATTCCAGAAACCGTCGATTCCCTTTGAAATGAGACGTTCGTATTTCTGTCCGAACCATGCTCTGGCATCTGCATTCAGGACATCAGGGAAATGAGTCCAGCCCGGCCATACAGCGGAAACGAAATCACTTCCGTCTTCACGTTTGCAGAAGTAGTTCTTCTCAACGCCTTCTTCATAAACATCATAGCCAGCTTCTACCTTGACACCTGCATCGATGATCGGGACAAGGTGGATGCCTTTTTCTTTCATTTCATTGACATAGGCTTCAAAGTCAGGGAAGTTTTCCTGATTGACTGTGAAATCTTTGTAGTCTTCCATGTAATCGATATCCATGTATACCATATCGATTGGAATATTGTTTTCACGATATCCGTCAGCAGCTTTTCTGAAATCGTCAGCAGTTGTATATCCCCAGCGGCTCTGACCGAAACCAAATGCGAATTTAGGCGGGATATAGCTTCTTCCGATGATTTTGCGGAACTGTTTTACGATATCGTAAGGGGTTTCACCCTCGATCACATACAGATAAAGATCTGCATCCTCACAGGTGATCTTTAACTGGGAAGAGAGTGTGTAACCGATATCAAACTTCAGTTTTCCGGGATAATCAACGAAGAGACCGAAAGTCTGTTTTCCGGAGATTACGATGAAGTTGTGTGCTCCGTAGAGGGAGATTTTATCTTCTGTATGGTTTGGCTGGTCGGAACAGTTGCTTTCATAAACATATCCACGTTTGTTGATTCCGCGGCTTGATTCGCCCAGACCATAGACAACATCGTTGTCATCCATGTCATAAGTAAAAGAGAAGCCGTTCTCTGTGGAGATAGTTCCGTATGCAGGAGTCCCCTCAGAAGCCGGGATAGAAGTTACGATGGCATCGGTTTCAAATGGGGTTCCGTAAGTATATTTCTGAATCATTTTGTCATGTCCTCCTTAGGTTGAAAAGTGTTAAATTAATGACTGAAACGCTTAAGTACTGTTAGAAAATACATAGGTGTTTTCCTTGATTTCATATTTACAATAATAGAGGTTTGGGTGAGGAAATGCTACTGAAATTATGACAAATTTATACGTTATTTTGACTTTTGCTCAAACTGTGAAGTAGTGATATGGGTATGGCAAGCAGTGGAGCGGCTGATCGTATCTGTTTGCGCTGTTAACTTATTGTGCTTTAATGCTTTATCTTAATAGAATTTTTCTGTACATACGGTGAAAAAAGTGCTAAACTGTTATTATTACACGAAAGAAAGGTTTATTTAACATGCTTCAGACAATTGAATCCATCAATAACGTCGTAAATAATTTTATCTGGGGTGTCCCGGCTATGATCTGTATTATCGGCGTAGGGCTTTACCTGAGCCTGCGGACCGGTTTTGTCCAGATCCGCAAATTCCCGTATGCGCTTAAAACCACACTGGGAAGAATTTTTAAGAAAAAAGAAGCCTCTGACGGTTCCATGACACCTTTCCAGGCAGTCTGTACTGCACTGGCAGG
>ENA-OOZY01001565-OOZY01001565.1-human-gut-metagenome-genome-assembly--contig:-NODE-1565-length-13428-cov-2.263366_pt1 | contig 13428 bp, 10 predicted proteins | sample MGYA00241047_ERZ501410 | MGnify/ENA primary metagenome ERZ501410 (study PRJEB25962, sample SAMEA2042621) | human gut metagenome | biome: human gut; feature: human-associated habitat; material: faeces... | reverse complement strand
CTTATCCGAGTTGGATAAATATCCGAATCTGGTTGTTTTACAGACCTTTTCCAAGGCATTTGGGTGCGCAGCCATTCGTTTGGGAATGGCCTTTGCTTCCGAAGGGATTATCGCAATCCTGAACAAAATTAAATATCCGTATAATGTGAATCAGTTGACCCAGCAGCAAGCTATAGAGATGCTTCACAAATATTACGAGATAGAACGTTGGGTAAAAACGTTGAAAGAGGAGAGGGGATATCTGGAAGAAGCTTTTATTGAGCTGCCTTGCGTGTTACAGGTGTTTCCGTCGAATGCGAATTTTTTCCTGGCGCGTGTAACCGATGCGGTGAAGATTTATAACTACCTGGTGGGAGAGGGAATTATTGTACGTAACAGAAATTCCATTTCATTGTGTGGTAATTGTCTTCGTGTAACTGTAGGTACACGGGCTGAGAATGCCAGACTGATTGGAGCACTGAAAAAATATCAATAGGAAAAATGAAAAAAAAAGTACTGTTTATAGACCGTGATGGCACTCTTGTCATCGAACCTCCCATCGACTATCAACTCGATTCTTTGGAGAAGCTTGAGTTTTATCCTAAAGTCTTTCGTAATCTGGGATTTATCCATAGTAAACTCGACTTTGAATTTGTTATGGTGACCAATCAGGATGGACTGGGTACTTCTTCTTTTCCGGAGGAGACATTCTGGCCGGCCCACAATCTGATGCTGAAAACTTTAGAGGGAGAAGGTATTACGTTCGATGATATATTGATAGACCGTAGTATGCCGGCAGATCATGCACCTACGAGGAAGCCGCGTACCGGTATGCTGACTAAATACATTTCTAATCCGGAATATGATCTGGAAGGCAGTTTTGTCATAGGTGACCGTCCGACAGATGTCGAACTTGCCAAAAATTTAGGTTGCCGTGCTATCTATCTTCAGGAGAACACTGACTTATTGAAAGAAAAGGGATTAGAATCCTACTGTGTCCTTGCTACTACAGACTGGGACCGGATAACTGAATTTCTTTTTGCAGGAGAACGAAAAGCAGAAGTGCATCGTACGACAAAGGAAACGGATATTTGGGTAGCTCTCAACTTGGATGGTAATGGTGCCTGTGAAATTTCTACCGGATTGGGCTTTTTCGACCACATGCTTGAGCAGATCGGTAAGCACTCCGGCATGGATCTGAGCATTCGGGTGAAGGGTGATCTGGAGGTAGACGAGCATCATACCATAGAGGATACGGCCATAGCTTTGGGCGATTGTATTTATCAGGCGCTGGGCAGTAAACGTGGAATTGAACGTTATGGCTATGCTTTACCCATGGATGATTGCCTTTGCCAGGTATGCCTTGATTTCGGAGGTCGTCCTTGGTTGGTATGGGATGCCGAATTCAAACGTGAAAAAATAGGAGAGATGCCCACTGAGATGTTTCTACACTTTTTTAAGTCGTTGAGCGATGCCGCCAAGATGAATTTGAATGTCAAAGCCGAAGGACAGAATGAACATCATAAGATAGAAGGCATTTTCAAAGCTTTGGCCCGTGCACTGAAAATGGCATTGAAACGGGATATTTATCATTTTGAATTGCCATCCAGTAAAGGGGTATTGTAAAGAATCAAGGATTACCTTTGCTTTTTTGACATATAAATCCCCCTCTTATAATAAATGCACGTTTATTATAAAAGGGGGATAATAACTCTGTAACTTTCCTTATAGAACGTTTTGCGTAAGCTGAAAAAGAAGGATCTCTATTTCTTTTTCACGAACGAGTCCGGATAGGTGCAGGCATTTAGCTTTTCCGTATTTTCTTTCTCACGAAGCCAAGTGTCGAATTCCCGTTTACCTTCTTTAAGAACGATCATACGGCTGCCGGGTGTTTTGTCACCATAAGTGTTTTTACCGCCCGAAGCGCGTCCGTATCCCAAAGCGATATTGTAAAGTGTAGCGATGTAGTCGTTCACATGGTCATGACCGGCAAAAATTCCCATCACATCACCGCATTCCAGCATCTGGGTAAACATTCCGCTATTTATGTTTGGGCTGCATTCTTTCTCGTTGCGGTCGCCGTATCGTTTGGTATCAAATGACTCCCATGCCTGAGTATATTCCGGCAATGGAATATGGAGGAAAGCTAATGCGGGCAGAGGTTGTCCTCCGTTCTGCTCGGTATATTTTTGGCTTTCACGGGTATACCAGTTGATTTGTGATTGTCCGATCCAATCGTATCCTTTCACTGTTTTGAGTTTTGAGTAGGCATTCGTGTCCAGACAGTAGAGCAGTGCAGCTACTTTTTTGTTATCTGCCGAACCATAGATTGGGATAATGTGATTACCTTCTCCCTTAATACCTTCAGCGATGTTTTTTATCATACAATAAGGTTGTTGCTGGATGATACGTATAATCTCATCCCGTTTTACTGCATATTCATCATCGTGGTTACCCAAGACGGCAGTCCAGGGGAGCTGGCGAGTGGCGAGTTCGCCGGCTATGGCTTCCCATGCCTGGCTGACCTCGTCCATCGTGGTAATGTCTCCTGTGAAAACCACAAGATCCGGCTTTTCAGAGTCAAGTACTTCTTTTATCATGTCTGCTACAATCATGTTTTTTTCCTGGTCATGTCCCAGGTGCATATCGGTAAACTGTGCAATCTTGAATTCTCCGTTCTTATTGAAGTTTATTTTTTCTGGAGCCTGTTGTGCCTGTCCGCATAAGCTTGCCAGTAGCAGTGCACTGCTTAGAATTATTTTTTTCATCGTTATAACTTTTTTGAATTTGGGTTAGTCTTTTTTTTGCCACCAGGTGGTTTGATTGATTTTATCATTTCCTGTACCAAACTGCCGCATGATGGCCGCTTCTACGTTAGCTCCGTTGTTGTCGTACTCACCTTGCGGATACATCCAACGTTTAGGGATCTCTGTTCCGGCAGGCCGGCGGAAGTCCGGGTAACCGGTGCGCAATTGTTCGTAGAAAGAATCCCAGTTGCCTTGATAGAAGGTTACAAGGTACTTTTGCATAATGATGCGCTCTATCTGTTCGTCTACGTTGGCAGCTTTGTCGAAGGCGACCAAAGATTCCTGTAAGTATCGGTTGACCGCATCGGCATTGAGATAAGAGGCGTAGGCTTTGGCATGTGTTTCATAAAAGGAGAAAGAGGCACGGATACCATTCTCATAATATGTTTGCGCATTGCCATTGATCCATCCTCGTACGACAGCTTCGGCGAGAATCTGTTGCAGTTCTGCATACCCCATTAACATGGTTGGTTCTACAATAGGGTCTGTGCGGAAACGGTCATTGATAGGTGATATGGTTCCTTCACTTACTTTAATGATAGCATCACTGTAAGGAGCTGCCGGGTCACCTCCTTCGTAAGAGCTGAAATCGTCGATGGTCTTTCCTTTATTGGTTTGTGCGCTGAAGATAAAAAGCCGTGGATCCCGACGTTCACGCATTCGTTGGATAAAAGTATCATCCATGTAATAGCCGGACCATTGTGCGTTAAACTGAGGGTATCGATTCCCTTGTTGATCCAGATAAACCAGCTGCCCGTTGTCGGTCAGGCTTTCCATTAGTGGGCTGCCTGTTGCAATGGCCTTGAATTCGGAGGCAATATTAAGATTCCCCACAGTCGTATGGTTCGAAAGAGTCATCAGTACTTTCAACCGGAAAGAGTTGATCAGCTTTCTCCATTGATTGCCATTACCATTGTAAATAATATCACCATCAATTACAGAGGCGTCATTTGCCAGTATTTCATCTGCCTCTTTCAGTTCTTGAAGGATGCCCGTGAAAACATCTTCCTGAGTATCGTATTCAGGAGTATAGATCTCTTCTTTTTCTCCTTTTAAGGCTTGGCGGTAAGGAATGTCCCCAAAGCGTAAGGTCAGTTCGTAGAAGTAATAGGCACGGAAGAATTTGGTAAGCGCCGTATATACCGGAGCGTTCACACGTTCGGCTTCTTCACCCATTTTTTGTACATTTCTCAGGTTATCGTAGTAGCCAAAGCTTCCCCGTGTCCATTTGTAGTATTGGTCGGCACTTTCTCCGTCAGTCTGAATCACTTTTTTAGTAGCATACATTCCGTCGGTTCCTCTTTTGAATGCATTCATACTGATTTGTGTCAGCAAAAGTTTGGGATGGGTTTGAGTGGCGTTGTCCGGATCTATATTTATCTTTTCCAGGTTTCCGCAGGATACGCACATCCATATGGATGCCATAAATAATAATATCTTTTTCATTTTATAAATTCTTATTGGTTTCATAACATGTTTAGAATTTTATGTTGACTCCCATACCGATATAGCGTGCAGTAGGATCGTTGGCCCCTCCGTCATTGCTGTCTCCCGTATAGTCAGGATCGACGAAAGGAACTTTCTTCCATACAGCAAGATTGTTGCCGAAGATTGTGGCAGTCAGTCCTTTCACGGGACTTTGTTTTGAAAGTAATTTAGTGAAGTTGTAGGTCAGGGCTACTCGGCGCAATTTAATGTAACTACGGTCGAATACATTGGCAAACTTCGCATTCTCTTTGGATGACACATAAGCCTGATAAGGGTAATTCTGACACCATTGCTGCCAATCGACGGCTGTTGTATTACGTCTGTATGTACGGGTATCCGAGATGACATTTCCGTCAATGTCACGTTTCAGTTCACCTCCGGTTACCACTACACCGTTGGGCACATATACCGGATGTCCGGCTGCGTATTGTGCATCTCTGTATTCAACAGACTCCGGATGTTTACCACCCCACCATAACTTTTCGCTCAGTACGGAATAGATGACTCCTTTGTACGCACCATCCAGATCGACAGACAGGGTGAAGTCTTTATAACGGAACGTATTCTGCATACCCATACGGAAGTTGGGGTCCAGATGTCCCAGATATTGTTTGTAGGCGTCTTTGGTCGGCATGCCATTTTCATCGAGAATCAGTTCTCCATCAGCACTTTTTTGCCATTGTGAACCGTAGAATGCGTCGGCACGGTCGCCTACTTTCAAGTCACCGAATTTTTTTTGTCCACCATATATTTCTGTCAGCTTCTTTATGCTTTTGCTCCAGTTCAGGGCAAATTCCCATTGGAAATCTCTATTTTGGATTGCCTGTACGTTTGCCATGATTTCCCATCCGTTAGTGGTATATTGATTACCGTTCACTTTACGGCTGGTGAAACCCGAAGCATTCGATATGTTCAGGTCGATGATCTGGTTCTCGTCAATCGTGTGATAATATGTCAGGTCGAAGGAGAGACGGTTCCGGAAAAAAGAAGTTGATAAACCTGCTTCCCAAGAGGTCGTTTTCTGGGGTTTGATGTAATAGTTCACCAGAGACGAGGGATAGGAGATAGACGGGTTTGAACCATAGTTGGTATCTTTAGTGTAGGTAGATATAATCTGGTATGGAGACAAGTCGGTAGAAACGACTGCCCATGAGCCATACATTTTAAGATAATCCATGAATGTAGGTAGTTTGACATATTCAGACACCATTGTACTGATTGCTACGGAAGGATAAAAGTAAGAATTGCTGCCTTTTGCGAGAGTGGATGACCAGTCATTACGTCCCGTCAGGGTCAGGTAAGCATATTTATAAAGGTCGAGGTTGACAGAGCCATAAATACTGCGGATGGATTTCTCGTTCCGGTTGGCATCGGTAATGGATGGTCCTTGGGTGTTTTTGATACTGTATACGAAAGGAACGATCAAACCGTCGGTAGACTGGTACTCTTGACGGTAATTTCGGTAAAATACAGAGCTACCCGCATTCAGTGTAAAAAGAATATCGGGAGTAAGGTCTTGTGTATAGGTAGCCAGTATATCAGCATCCACATTGGTCTGGTGGTCATTCCAGACTTTGTAGTCGCCTTCACGTGAGTCACCATAGTTCATGTAAGTTTTGGGAACTTTCATTTCCTGTAGAATTGTCTTCTGACGTAAGGCTGCGCGTCCCTGAATGTTCAGGTTGGGCAGGAGTTGATAATTGAGACGTAGTTGACCGTTCACTACATCACGGTTTTCCGACTGCTGAAGCTCTTCGGCGGCAAAATAAGGGTTGTTGTACCATGCGTAGTTATAGCTGGCCTGGCGATATCCCTCCTGTCCCGGAACATATTTATGTTTACGGAGTTCTTTACCGTTCACATCGTCTCCCATCCATACAACAATGGTGTACATATGGTTTTTAGGTCCGTATCCATAGCGTGGATAGCTTGGAGAAACCACCTTGTTATACGCCAGATTGGCGTCAAGTTGCAGGTTTTGAGCAAGATCGAAAGTGGAGTTGAAGTTGACCCCTCCGCTGTGCATTTGTGTAGAGGGTACCTGTCCTTTTTGATAAGCATACTGTCCGGTTACAAAGTAGCGTGCTTTCTCTCCTTTATAGGCGATAGAGATGTTGTTGTTGGTTACTAATCCTGTTTGCAGGAAGTCTTTCAGGTTATCATGAGATACCCAGTCGATAGGAACTCGCTCGTAGCGTGATTTGTCATCATATTGAGTCCCTTTCACATCTCCCCACCAAGGAATTTCTTTCCCGGTCACTTTGTCTCGGATGGGGCTATTCCATTGGGCTACTTTGGTCCCGACGTTTAGTTTGGGACCCCATGTCATATCACCATCTGAGATACCACCGTCGGCACCGTCCCAAAATTCGTATTTGCCGTTCGAACCACTACCATATTGATGCTGTGTTTCGGGTAATACGGCAAAACCGGCAGTAATCATATTGTTGGTGGAAAAGTTGATTTCCAACCCTTCTTTCTTGGCTGTTTTGCTGGTAATTAAGATAGCTCCGTTTTTTCCGCGTGAACCATATAACGCCGAAGCTGCTGTACCTTTCAACACGTTGACACTTTCGATGTTTTCACTCGATATATCGAAAAAGTCCGTTTCTACCGGAACACCGTCTAATACAATCAAGGGAGTATTACCGCGTAATTTGAAACTTGGTGCCTGAAAAATACCGGTCGGATTGGCTACCAATAAGCCGGCTACTTGCCCGGAAAGTGCAGAACCGACATTCAGGCTGGGAGTTGCATTCAACACGTCACTGTTGATTTGCTGGGTGGTGTAACCGATCTTTTTCTTTTGTTGTTTGATACCGATAGCAGTTACTACTACTTCATCTATAGCCTGTACATCGTCTGTCAGTTCAACGTTGATCATAGGATTATTGCTTTTCACTTCTTTTTCTACCGTATTGTATCCGACGAAAGAGAAAGTCAGGATATCACCTATGGAGGCCTCGAGACGGTAATGTCCGTCTATGTCGGTGACCGTACCGTTCGTTGAGTTTTTTACCATGATTGTGGCACCGATTACCGGTCCCATTTTGTCTGTTACTGTTCCTGTTACTTTGATTGTCTGTGCAAAAGCAAGTGATGTGCACAAAAACATACAACAAAGAAACAGATAAAATTTACTGTTCATAAGTTATGTACTAATTTAGTGTTTGGGCATAGCAGATGCCGGGACAAGAGATTTACCATTGTCCGAGGCTTGCTACAAGTATAAGTTTACCTATTGAAAAAGTTTAAATATCGGTTAGTTTTACGTTTTGGAAAACGGAAAGAAGGGCGGCTGCATTTTTGCGATTTTGTTGTAAAACGTCTTCGAATGATTCGGTTTCAGAGTCGAAAGCAGAGATGGCTATTTTGAGTACATTTGTAAATTCGGCAGTTACTTGTTCCTGCCCCATTTTGTTACTTTTGAGTTCTCTGTTCAGTTGTTTTTCGATAGAACGTACGGCATTGTAGATAGTAGGTTTCCGAATGACGGTACGACGGGTAGGATCACCCAGAACTACTTCTTCCCTTACCACATAGATATTCATGAACTGGTTATAGAGATAACCGGCTTCTTGTCCGAATTTGTAATTAGTTACATTGGCCAGTGCTTCTGCCGATGGCTGTTTAATGGCAGAATAGAACTCCCATGTTGTTTTTACGACTGAGCTTACTTCCGCTTTATTCTTGTTGTCGGATTTGTCATCATCCGGCACTGAATTTGCAGCGTTCAGGGCAATACTGGATACAAATAGTACAAATGCTAAAATAAATTGTCTTTTCATAACTTTACCTCTTTTTAATATGACGTTGCAAAGGTCGCGACATCATATTAAAAAGAGGTATCGTCATTGTTACAATTCGGATACTTCTTTCAACCATGCAGCCGAACTGGCATCGCTTGGCATACGCCAGTCACCTCTCGGACTGATGGAGACACTTCCTACCTTTGGACCATCGGGCAGACACGAACGTTTGAATTGTTGATTGAAGAACCGGCGGAAAAAGGTTTGCAGCCATTTTTTTATGGTTTCAGCATCGTATATTCCGTTGAATACGGTTTGTGCCAGAAAGTATATTTTCGACGGGCGGAAGCCGAATCGCAGAAAATAGTACAGGAAAAAGTCGTGGAGTTCATAAGGACCTACCAGATCTTCCGTTTTTTGTTTGATTTCTCCATTCTCATCTGCCGGTATCAGTTCAGGACTGATAGGAGTGTCTACAATGTCCAGCAGGGTTATTTTAGATTTCCCGTCGACTTCATTTTCAGCTACCCATTGTACAAGATGTTGTACCAGTGTCTTGGGTATGCTTGCATTGACGCCATACATCGACATGTGGTCACCGTTGTATGTGGCCCATCCCAATGCAAGTTCAGAGAGATCACCCGTCCCGATTACTAATCCACAGATTTGGTTGGCTACATCCATCAGGATTTGCGTGCGTTCGCGCGCTTGTGAGTTTTCGTATGTTACATCATGTACGTTGAGGTCATGTCCGATGTCTTTGAAGTGCTGGATACATGCTTCCTTAATACTGATTTCGCGAATCGAAATCCCTAACGAGTTCATCAAAGCGATGGCGTTATGATAAGTGCGGTCGGTCGTTCCGAACCCCGGCATGGTTATACCTAAAATGTCTTTACGGGATAATCCCAGCTTGTCGAATGTTTTGACGCATACTAATAATGCCAGTGTAGAGTCGAGCCCTCCGGAAATTCCCACTACAGCTGTTTTGGCTCCTGTGTGTACTAAGCGTTGTGCCAGTCCGGCGACCTGTATGGAGAAGATTTCTTCGCAACGATTGTTGAGTTCAGCTCCTTGTGGAACAAAAGGGTGTGGGTTGAATGTACGGGTAAGATTCAGATCTTTACTGTTGGTATATTCCGTAGAGACTCTGATTGCTTCTTTACCCGGGCAATTGGCTTTGTTGGCAGCAAAAGTTGTATTAATACGGCGTTCGGCACGGATACATTCTACATCTATTTCGCTGATAACTAATTGCTCTTCCAGGCAGAACCGTTCACTTCGTGCAAGCAGGCCACCGTTTTCGTATATGAGTCCGTTTCCTGCAAAAACCACATCCGTCGTTGATTCGCCGAAACCACTGGATGAAAAAACATAACCGGAGAGGCACCGTGCGGATTGCTGGCTGATCAGAGAACAAAGATAGCTATGCTTGCCGATCCCTTCATCGTCGGCAGAAAGATTAAAAATGATTTCAGCCCCTTGCAGCGCCAGTGAAGAACTTGGAGGAACCGTAGACCAAAGGTCTTCGCATATTTCTATTCCAAAAGTTGTTTCTGCTGTTTCAAACAACAGGTTGTTGCCCATCGGAACAATTTGTCCACACAAACGTACACTGGTTTCCGAGACCTGCAAGGCAGATGTAAACCAACGCTGTTCATAAAACTCTTTATAATTAGGTAGATAGGTTTTAGGTACTACTCCCAGTATTTTGCCTTTCTGGATAGCGACTGCGGCATTGATAATCGTGGAATTGACTACTACCGGCATACCCAATATAGAAATGATGTCCAACTGGCGGGTATTGTTCAGAATCTGCATTAACGCCATTTCTGCTTGTTCAAGCAGAAGTTGCTGGGCGAACAAATCTCCGCAGGTATATCCGGTAATACACATTTCGGGAAAAGTAAGGATCTGCACCCCTTTGCCTTCGGCAATGGCAATAAGACCCTCCAGTCTTTCTGAATTAAATTTGCAATCTGCAACCTTTACGCGGGGAACAGCCGCCGCAACTTTTACGAATCCGTAGTTCATTTTCTATCAGGGTTTATCATTTCTACCGGCAAAAGTAGGCATTTTAATCGAATCTTTGTATTTTTGTCAAATTTGAATTGATACATTATAATATTAAATCGCACAAAAACATGAAGAAGATGCTTATGGCTGCCGGAATGGCTGCCGTGATGACTGCTTGCGGCACAAGTGCACAGAAAGCAGCCACCGATGCCGGAAACCCTTTTCTGGCTGAGTATTCAACTCCTTTTGGTGTTCCACCGTTCGACCGGATCAAAGTAGAGCATTACAAAGAGGCTTTCCTGAAAGGGATGGAAGAGCAGAAAAAAGAAATCGATGCTATTGTAAATCAACGTTCGGTTCCGGATTTTGATAATACTATTGCTGCATTCGATCAGAGTGGAGAGTTATTAAATAAGGTGAATACAGTATTTTATGGGTTGAACAGTTGTAATACGAACGATGAAATGCAGGCCCTAAACAAAGAGCTTACCCCATTGCTTTCGGCACACCGTGATGATATTAGTCTGAACCCTGCTCTGTTTGCTCGTGTGAAAGAGGTTTATGAACGACGCGAGCAATTGGGTTTAGATAAAGAACAGAATAAATTACTGGAAGAGACTTACAAGAAATTTGTTCGTGGAGGTGCTAATCTCGATTCTGTTGACCAGGCAAAGTTGCGCCAGTTGAATAGCGAGATTTCAATGTTGCAGTTGACTTTTGGGCAGAATCTGCTGAAAGAAACCAATGCTTTCCGGTTGGTTATAGATAAGGAAGAGGACCTTGCCGGATTGCCGGAAAATCTCGTGGCATCTGCAGCCGAAGCAGCTAAGTCAGAGGGGCTGGAAGGAGAGTGGCTTTTTACTTTACACAATCCGAGTGTGATGCCTTTTTTGCAATATGCAGATAATCGTGAGTTGCGTGAAAAGATATTTAAGGGATACATCAATCGTGGCAATAATGGTAACGAGACAGACAATAATGAAATTGTGAAGAAATTGGTTACTTTACGTCTGGAGAAAGCTAAACTGCCGATTATGCTTCTTATGTTTTGGAAGACCGTATGGCGAAGAACGAGGAGAATGTGTATCGTTTACTGAATCAGATCTGGACTCCTGCAGTTGCGAAAGCTAAGGAAGAGTTAGTTGACATTCAGGCTGAAATTAAAAAAGAAGGAGCCAACTTCACCCCTGAAGGATGGGACTGGCGCTACTATTTTGAGAAAGCAAAGAAAGCAAAGTTCAGTCTGGACGAAAATGAAATACGTCCCTATCTTGAATTGAATAATGTTCGTGACGGCGCCTTCTATGTGGCTAATAAACTTTATGGTATCACTTTTTCCGAAATAAATGACATACCAAAACCGCATGAAGAAGCACAGGCTTTCGAGTGCAAAGATAAGGACGGTAGTCATCTGGGGGTGCTTTATATGGATTTCTTTCCCCGTTCAAGCAAGCGAGCAGGTGCATGGTGCGGGACTTACCGCTCTCAAACCTATCGTGACGGCAAACGTTTGGCACCGGTAATAACAATTGTGTGCAACTTCACCAAACCCTCTTCGGGTCAGCCTGCTTTGCTCAGTGCAGATGAAGCCAGCACTTTATTCCACGAGTTTGGGCATGCATTGCACAATTTGTTTAAAGATGTACGTTTTTATGGAGTATCCGGAGTGCCGCGCGATTTTGTAGAGCTACCGTCCCAAGTTATGGAACATTGGGTATTTGAGCCGGAAGTACTGAAGGTATATGCAAAACATTATCAGACCGGTGAGGTGATTCCTTCTGCTTTGATTGAAAAACTTGATAAGAGTGGCAAGTATGGACAAGGATTTGCTACGACCGAATATCTTGCTGCTTCTTTGCTTGATATGGATTATCATGTGCTCAAAGAAATTCCCGGAGATATGGATATCGTTAAATTTGAAACAACTGTACTTAAAGAACGAGGGTTGCCGAATCAGATACCTCCCCGTTATCGTACTACTTATTTTAACCATATTATGAATAGTGGATATACGGCTGGTTATTATAGCTATATTTGGGCTGAAGTGCTTGATAGTGATGCTTTTGAAGCCTATAGGGAGACTGGAGATCTTTTTAATCAGGAAGTAGCATCCAGATTCCGTCGCTATATTCTCACTCCGGGAGGAATTGACGATGCTATGAATATGTATAAGAACTTTCGCGGAAAGGAACCGGGTATAGAACCTTTGTTACGGAACAGAGGATTGTAGATTGGCTTATACAGGGCTTTTACATTGTACTATAGGGGAAGAAACAATCTTCCCCTTTTATTTTTTGCTAAAAATAAACGCAGAAAATATAAAAAATACAAATAATAGTTATTATATTTGCAGCGGTTTATTGAAATAAACACAAAATACCAACAATTATTAACTATTAAAAGAATTAGAAAAATGAAAGAGTACATTGATGTTTTGAAGAAGTGGAAAGACTTTGACGGAAGAGCCAGAAGACGTGAATACTGGATGTTTGTCTTGTTTATGGCTATTTTCGCTATTGTTGCAGGTATTATTGATGGCATTTTAGGTACAGTTTGTGTATTTGTAGGGCTTTATTATCTGGCTATGCTCCTGCCTATGATTGCTGTTAGCGTGCGTCGTATGCACGATATCGGTAAAAGTGGATGGTGGTTGTTTATCACTTTTGTGCCGGTAATCGGTAGCCTTTGGTATCTCTTCCTGACTATCCAGGATGGACAGCCGGGCAGCAACCAATATGGTGAAAACCCCAAAGGAGTTTAATACGTACATATTATTGTCATAAGAAACGGCATGCAAAAGTCATTTTGTATGCCGTTTTTCTATTTTATCAAAAAAATATCCGTATTTTGTTTGCGAAAATAAAAGAACTCTTTATCTTTGCATCAGATTTAAAATTGTAATGAATACAATTTTGTAAAAGAGGAAGAAGATGGAATCATACAACCGATTATTAGAGCATAACATTAAACCGTCCATGCAGCGTATTGCTATCATGAACTATTTGATGGAACATAGGACACATCCGTCGGCTGATGAAATATACACTGCATTATCTCCCTCTATGCCAACACTTTCGAAGACAACGGTTTATAATACTCTTAGACTGTTTTCGGAACAGGGAGCGGCACAAATGCTTACTATCGACGAACGGAATACCAATTTTGACGGAGATACTTCACAGCACGCTCATTTTTTGTGTAAGCGTTGCGGACGTATTTATGATTTGAAGTGCCAGGTTGAAATGAAACAAGTAGAAGGGCTTCAAATGAATGGACATGAAGTAAGTGAAATGCATTACTATTATAAAGGTATTTGTAAGAATTGTTTAAATGATATACGTATTGACTAATTAATTTAAAATTAAGACGAAATGAAAAAGTTTAGATGT
>ENA-OOZY01001562-OOZY01001562.1-human-gut-metagenome-genome-assembly--contig:-NODE-1562-length-13442-cov-2.970867_pt1 | contig 13442 bp, 9 predicted proteins | sample MGYA00241047_ERZ501410 | MGnify/ENA primary metagenome ERZ501410 (study PRJEB25962, sample SAMEA2042621) | human gut metagenome | biome: human gut; feature: human-associated habitat; material: faeces... | reverse complement strand
TCAGCAGTTCATTCTGAGTTGCACATGGAAGAGCAACATCACATTTTACGCTCCATACGCCGCGTCCTTCATGGTATTCAGCGTTTGGTCTGTAGTTTTTGTATTCGGTCAGTCTTGCACGTTTTACTTCTTTGATCTCTTTAAGTGCTGCTACATCGATTCCGTCCGGATCGTATACCCAGCCGTTGGAATCGGAGCAGGTAACAACCTTCACGCCAAGCTGCTGCGCTTTCTGGATCGCGTAGATCGCAACGTTGCCGGAGCCGGAAACCGCTGCCGTCATGCCGCTGATCTCCTTGCCGTTGATTTTCAGAAGCTCCTGCGTGAGATACAGAAGGCCATAGCCGGTTGCCTCCGTTCTTGCAAGGGATCCGCCGTAGGAAAGGCCTTTGCCTGTCAGAACGCCCTCATACAGACCTCTGATCCTCTTGTACTGTCCGAACATATAACCGATCTCACGCGCGCCGGTGCCGATATCGCCTGCCGGTACGTCAGTGTCTGCGCCGATATATTTGCAAAGCTCTGTCATGAAGCTCTGACAGAATGCCATAACCTCTCTGTCTGATTTGCCCTTCGGATCGAAGTCAGAGCCGCCCTTGCCGCCGCCGATCGGAAGACCTGTCAGAGAATTTTTGAAAATCTGTTCAAAACCAAGGAATTTGATAATGCCAAGATTTACGGACGGATGAAGACGAAGACCTCCCTTGTACGGTCCGATCGCGCTGTTAAACTGTACGCGGTAGCCTGTGTTTACCTGTACCTGTCCTTTATCATCTACCCACGGAACACGGAATTTGATCTGTCTCTCCGGCTCAACCAGACGCTCCAGCAGGGCATCCTTTCTGAATTTTTCCTCGTTTGCTTCCACAACAACTCTCAGTGATTCCAGAACCTCTTTCACTGCCTGATGGAATTCCGGCTCTGCAGGGTTTTTCTTCACAACCTGCTCAATTACCTCATCAACGTATGACATTTTCATTCTCCTCCTTAAATCGTTTCTGGGATGCCGTTTATCCTCGCGGAAATAAACAAATGCAGGCGGAACAGGTCCGTCTGCATTTTCGACATCTTTGTCCATCTATTTTATTATATACTGACTTCTTTTTCATGACAAGAATTTTTCATGATTGTCAATTTGAATAATATAGATAACGTTTATTCATTTTTTTAATCAGAACACCGCTACGCACCAGTATAATCGTCCGCAGTGTAGTCTGCATCTGCCGTACCGTCATCCGTGCTTCCCGGAGCAAAATAATCTGCTTCGTCTGCCGCCTGCGCATCCTCCGCCGCGGAAAGGAATTCGCTCTTTATATACGCGGTCTGTCCGTTGTAGTCGATCACTGTCCATCCGTCGTCCGTCTCTCCTGTCTTTGTAACAGTTTCACCGATATACAGAACAGCCAGAACTTCACACTCCGTATTCGGCTCAGTACGGATATTGCACTCGTCAATCGCCACCATTTCATTGCCGGAGTTTTCACCGTCACTGCTCTGACCTGTCGCGCCCTCCTGCGTGCTGCCGTACTGGCTCATGAATTCCTTCAGCGCCGGATCGGAATTTTCCGCCTCATCGCATTCCTGTTTTACGGAAGCGATCAAATCCTGCACCTCAGACGTCTTGCGCGTCTCTTCAAGATATGCCTCCGTGTCAGTATCGCCGTCATAATCATAAATATAAAGGCTGCCCTCCTCATCACTCTTTAAATAAAACTGAGTCAGACTTGGCACCCGCGTGTCGATATTTACGACCTTTCCGTTGTAACAGACATACACCACATACTCTCCTGCTGCCCGTCCCTGCAGGGAATAAGTCCTGATATCCTCGTATTTTTCCACATAACCGTCTGTCAGCTCTGTGAGCTCCTGGTCTGTCAGGGAAGGATCAAGCTTTTTCAGAGTCTCCGTATCTCCGTTTGTGCGCGCTGAATAGTATGAGGTCATGACCGTCAGCACCCTGCCGTCATTCTCCTGAAGCGTTCCCGTCGATGCGGGCTGCGCATCTGTCTCCACGATCACATCCTTTGTCGTTTCGGATTCCGTTTCCGTCTGCTGCAGATCTGCCACCGGACTTTTTCCTGCTGCGATATTGCTGATCGCCCGAATTCCGATTACAGCAATCGCAAGGACAAGGATCAGTGCAAGTCCGAGAAGTATATAGCGCAGATTATCGGAAATCCACTCTCTGATATTATCCATTTACCCTTCCTCCGTCTTATAATTTCCTTGCAAATTTAAAACGCACCTGGAGGGATTCGAACCCCCGACACGTGGTACCGGAAACCACTGCTCTATCCCCTGAGCTACAGGTGCACGGTACTGAGCATCAGTACCTTTCAATACAATACTACAAAATGCACAAAAAGTCAAGGAAAGCATCCCTGACTTTTTATTTTTTCCGGTTCGGCACAGTCCGGCGACAGAAATCTACAGGCTAAGTTTATGAAATTCCCTCTGATAACGGTAGATTTCATCCGAAAGAAAATCCTCCGCGGCCACCTCATTGCGGTTGATCTCGCGTACCATCTCCTGCATCTCCTCTTTGGGCATTGCGGATTCCGCCGGGATAATGATACATTCGTGGATGCTGCTCGGAAGGATCCAGAAATCGTCCTCCAGCTTGTCCGCAATATCCTGCAGTACCGAATCAAACAACAGGCTTGCCGCTCCAAAATAATTTGTTTTGTTCGTCAGCACATACATCGGCAAAACGTTCTCCGTCTCCGCCTTCGCCTCCCCGCATCCCTGAAACTTTTCCAGCACGCCGTCCATACTTAAAAATTCCTCCGGCTGGATGTGCAGGGTGTTTTCCCGCGCACAGGCAAACAGCTCTTCCTCAGTAATTCCCCAGTTTTTACAGTGGCTGCTGTACACCAGGATCGTGCCCGTTCCAAGGCAGCTGTCCTCGAAATAATAGTATGTCACAATTGCAAGATCAAGAAAGATGCGATAAGGTACCGTTTTCAGCAGCTCCCGGTTTTTCTCCCGGTTGATCACACGACACGCCAGATGCTGCTTCACTTTTCCGAAATCTGCATAGAAAGTCGTGTCAAAAGGAACCGTCACCCTGCTTTTCCGGTAAAGCGCCTCCATCTGATCGGCAATGTCCGGAATCGGTGTCCCCTCCTGATATCCACGATAAAAGTCGTTCAGATAGATCGTCGGTGCAATTCCGCTTCCCTCTTCACTGATGGAAAGCGCGTCCAGAACCACAGAATTATTTTTCAAAATCTGATGGAGCTGTATCTGCACCTTCTCCCCCAGCCTTTCCTGCATCTGCGTCTGCATCATGCAGACAAAATCTTCATACTTCAAATAACCACCCTTTCTGTCATTTATTTATAAAACTCGGAGAATTGTGTGCGAACGCACCAGACTATTCAGAAGTTTTATGTCACTGATTATATCACATCGGTCACACAAACGCAAGTGTTATTTTAGAAAATACAAAAAGGATATTTTTCTGCCCGCGTCCTTATCGACTGCCTTCGCAGAAAAATATCCTTCCTTTTACTAAGCTTACTCTTCATTCATTGCCGACAGCTTTGCCGCCTGATCGGCCGCGATCAGGCTGTCCAGCAGCTCGTCGATATCTCCGTCCATGATAGAATCGATCTTGTAGAGCGTCAGCTTGATCCGGTGATCCGTCACGCGTCCCTGCGGGAAATTGTAGGTACGGATTTTTTCAGAGCGGTCCCCGGTTCCGATCTGGCTGCGGCGCAGCTCCGCCTCCGCGTCGTGCGCCTTCTGCTGCTCGATATCATACAACTTTGCGCGCAGCAGCGCGAATGCCTTCGCCTTATTCTGAAGCTGTGACTTTTCCGTCTGGCTGTATACCACGATACCGGTCGGGTAATGCGTCAGGCGCACCGCAGAGTCCGTCGTGTTGACGCACTGTCCGCCGTTTCCGGAAGCGCGCATAACGTCGATGCGGATATCCTTCTCGTCGATCACCACCTCCGCTTCCGGCATAACCGCCACAGACGCGGTGGATGTATGGATCCTGCCGCCGGATTCCGTCTCCGGCACACGCTGCACGCGGTGAACACCGCTCTCGTATTTCAGACGGGAGTAGGCGCCCTGCCCGGTGATCATAAAGTTGACCTCCTTCATGCCGCCGATGCCGATCTCGTCGGCATTCAGCAGCTCCACCTTCCAGCGGCGCTTCTCGGCATATTTTACATAGAGACGGTACATCTCCGCCGCAAACAGCGCAGCCTCGTCTCCGCCCGCGCCTGCGCGGATCTCCACGATAACGTTTTTATCATCGTTCGGATCCTTCGGGAGCAGCAGGATCTTTAATTCCCTCTCCAGCTCCGCGATCCTGTCCTTTGCCGAATTTAACTCTTCCTTTAACAGCTCGCGCATTTCTTCGTCAGACTCGCCCTCCAGCATAGACAGGCTGTCCTCAACAGTCTGCTTACACGCTTTATATTCCTTGTACGCGTCCACGATCGGCTGCAGATTGCTCTGCTCCTTCATAAGCTTCTGGAAACGAGCCGGGTCGCCCGCCACCCCCGGCTCATTTAATTCGTTCAGCAATTCCTCAAAACGGATCAACAAATCCTCCAGCTTGTCAAACATGGTTTCCTCCTATTAACACAGCCTGGCGGTCACTACCCTCGGCAGACCTGCCAGATCCTTTTTTACTATTATCTCCTGATAGCCTTCCTTTTCAAACATCTCCGGCACTGTCTTTCCCTGGTCAAACCCGATCTCACAGAAAACCCAGCCACCCGGCTTTAAAAATTTTTTCGCATCGGCCGCAATTCTGCGGTAAAACCTAAGACCGTCCGCGCTCCCGTCAAGCGCTGTAATCGGCTCATAGTCCCGCACCTCCGGCATCAGCCGGGGAATTTCCCCGCTCGCAATGTAGGGCGGATTGGAAACAATACAATCGTATTTCCCTTCCACCGCCTCAAAAAGATCGCTCTTAATAAAAGCTACGTCCGCCTGCAGTGCGGCGGCATTCTCCTGCGCGACCGCGAGCGCGCCCTCTGAAATATCCGCCGCAAAAGCACTGATGCGGCATCGCTTTGCCAGACTGATAATAATACAGCCCGATCCGGTGCACATATCAAGCACCGCCGCACCCGGACGGATTTTTTTCTCCGCCTCCAGGACAAGCAGCTCCGTATCCTGCCGCGGGATCAGCACCTGCTCATTCACGCGGAAAGAATACCCCATAAATTCCTGCTCGCCGGTAAGATACTGCACCGGCATATGCCGCGCCCGCCGTCCGATCAGCTCCCGGTAGCTCTCCGCCGCTTCCTTCGGGCAGCTTTCTGTCATTTTCAGAAAATAATGCGTGCGGTCGATGCCCGTCACGTGCTCAAGCAGAATCCAGGCGTCAGATGCCGCCTCCGTGATTTCCTGTGCCTTCAGCGCACCGATCCCCCACTGCAGCAGCCCGCAGTAAGAACATTTTTCCGCCTTCTCCTGCTGCATGTCTTCCTCAGCGTCCCGGCATCCGGCTTTCGCAGCTTCCTCCGCAGCATTTCTCATCCTGCCGCGCCCTCCGCAGCGACGCCCTGCTTCTCTGTCGGCGCGCTATCCTTCTCCGTCCGCTCCGTGCCCGGAACGATCGTCTCTTTGCACACGTATTCTTTCTCTGTAATTTCGTAATTTGTTCCAAAATTTTCATTTAAAAATTTCTTCCAGTCGAACACTGCTTCCACGGAAGCGATCGCCACCTCCACCATATCCGGCGTCGGCTCGCGCGTCGTCTGGTGCTGCAGCATCATGCCCGGCCTGCTCAAAAGATTTACAAGCCTGTTCTCCGATTTTCCGGCAAGGCGGATAAACTCATAGGAAACACCCGCGATCACCGGCAGCAGCAGAATGCGGATCACAAAGCCGAGCACGCTCGACTCCACGCGGATAAACATATGCACGATCACGCTGACGACCATGACGATCAGCAAAAAGCTGGTTCCGCAGCGCTTATGCTCCCTGGAGCTTTTCATCACGTTTTCCACGTTCAGCTCCATCCCGTGTTCGATACAGTTGATGCATTTATGCTCCGCGCCGTGGTACATAAACACCCGCTGAATATCCTTCATATTTGAGATCAGCTTAATATAAAGCAGGAAGATCGCAATCTTCAGAATACCCTCGCAGGTAACAATAATGTTGGTATTGTCCGTCACCTTCTGAAGAAGCAGCGATAGAAAATACGGCAGGATCATAAACACCGCTACAGCAAAGACCATGGAAACAGCCACCGTAATGCCCATCAGGATGTCCATGCCCTTCTTTGTGTTCAAAAAGCTGTCAATTTTTTTATCAAGCTTTGACGGCTCCTTCTCCGGCTCTTCCTCCTCTTCATCCTCAAAAAAGCCGGCGGAGTATGTCAGTGTTTTCATGCCAAGCACCAGTGAATCCACAAAGCTGAACACACCGCGCACAAACGGAAGCTCCAGCACCTTTTTTCCTTTGATAAATGCCGGAGATTCTTCCGTTTTCACGATAATCTCTTTATCGGGCTTGCGTACTGCCACGGCATAACGGTCGCCGTTTTTCATCATGACGCCCTCCATGACCGCCTGTCCGCCAATTCCAGAACCTTTCATACTGTCCTCCTTAAAAACGAAAGTCCATTCGGGATCTTCTTTCCCCACAAATGAAAGCCCCGGATTGCTGCGTGCTGACGCATGTCGACCGGGCTTTCATAGCAAAAAAGGTTGAGATTTGTCCAACCTCAACCTTACCGTTACCATTTCTATTATGCATTGATGCCGTATTTCTTGTTAAACTTATCAATACGTCCGCGGGCAGCCGCTGTCTTCTGCTGTCCTGTGTAGAACGAATGGCACTTTGAGCAGATTTCTACGTGGATGTCCTTCTTTGTAGAACCTGTCGTAAATGTATTTCCACAGTTGCAGGTAACAGTTGCCTGATGGTATGCCGGATGGATTCCCTCTTTCATGATTTTCACCTCACAATTCAGTTAAGCAATGCTTGGATTATAGCACATTCCGACTTTATTTGCAAGTACTTATATAAATTTTTGCTTCTTTACTGTCTGCACAAATTCACGGTTATCCCGCGTACGCACAAACAAATTGAGAATATTCTCTACCGCCTCGTCAGATTTCATGCCATTTAACGCCCGGCGCATGATGTAAACCGCCTCCTGCTCCTCGTGGTCAAGCAGCAGATCCTCCCTGCGCGTGCTGGATTTCGGAATATCAATTGCCGGGAATACACGCTTTTCGGAGAGCTTGCGGTCCAGAACGAGCTCCATGTTGCCGGTGCCCTTAAATTCCTCATAAACCACATCGTCCATCTTGCTTCCGGTATCCACAAGGGCCGTTGCAAGCACGGTCAGGCTGCCGCCCTCGCGCATATTTCTCGCCGCGCCGAAGAAACGCTTCGGCATATGCAGCGCCGCCGGGTCAAGACCGCCGGACAGAGTGCGTCCGCTTGGCGGCACGACCAGGTTGTACGCGCGTGCAAGGCGCGTGATGCTGTCCAGAAGGATCACCACGTCGCGTTTGTGCTCCACCAGACGCTTTGCGCGCTCAATAACCATCTCGGACACGCGCTTATGATGCTCCGGCAGCTCATCAAAGGTCGAATAGACCACCTCGACGTTGTCGCCGACGATCGCCTCACGGATATCCGTAACCTCCTCCGGGCGCTCATCGATCAGCAGGATGATCAGGTGAACCTCCGGATTATTTTTCAGGATCGATTTTGCGACGTCCTTTAATAGCGTCGTTTTTCCCGCTTTGGGCTGGGACACGATCATCCCGCGCTGTCCTTTTCCAATCGGGGAAATGAGATCCACGATACGCATGGACACGTCCCTGCTTCCGCGCTCCAGGCGCAGCCGCTCATTCGGGAAGATCGGCGTCATATCTTCAAAGTTGTAGCGCTTTGACGCCTCGCCCGGCGCCATGCCGTTGATCGACGTCAGATACAAAAGCGCGCTGAATTTCTCCTGCATCGTCTTAGTACGTGTGTTTCCGGTCAGGATATCTCCCGTTTTCAGCCCGAATCTGCGGATCTGTGACGGTGATACATAAACGTCGTTTTCCCCCGGAAGATAATGATTGCTGCGGATAAAACCGTAGCCGTCCGGCAGCACTTCCAGAATTCCCTGCACAACAATACCGCTGTCAAGCTGCGCGATATCCACGGGCGGCTTGTCCGACCGTTCTCCGGCCTCGCCGGCTTCCGCCGCTGTATTTTCTGTTTTTTCCTCTGCCGGACGGCGTTCCGTTTTCATTTCCGCCGCAGACGGTTCTGTCTTTCCCGCGGCAGCGATCGGCTCCTCCGCTTTTGCATCCGCCGCATTCTTCTGTCCGTCTTTCTCGTCCTCCGCAAGCATCAGTTCCACTACCGCTGACTTGCGCATACCGCCAGTTACCTTTAGTCCTCTTGCCCTGGCAATCTCCTTTAGCTGTACTGCCGGGAGCGATTCATACTGTTCTCTCGTCATAAAATTCCCTTTCTATTCTCACTCTGCGTATCTAACAAAAATACGAATATCCATCATCTGTACTTTAACATTTATAAAATGGGTATCTGTCGGAATTGACACGATATTATGTAGATAGCGGTATTATAGCACGTTGTTTTTCAAAATGCAACATTTTTCTATGCCAGCATTCCGCCAAGCATCCCTCCACCAAGGCAAAGCAGCATCGTTGTGATAATTTCCGCCGCCTTCGCATCAATGCCGCCGGATATCCAGGAAGCCGCAAGCAGCATGATAAAATAAAGCGTGCCCGTCACCAGTCCCCACAAAAATTTCCGGCTCCTTATCCCTTTTCCCGCCAGCAGCCCGCCACAAAAACTGCTGAGTACATAAATCACGAGGATTCCCACCGAAACCATACTCTGCTGCGGTTCCAGCCTGTAAAGCAGCAGCGCCGTAAGCAGCAGCAGAATCCCCGTAATAATATAGGAAATAATCAATGATTTCACCACGACCCGGATATTTGATCCTGCAAGCATAAGTTCTCCTCCCTCCTGTCTGTTGTTAATATATGCGGCAGGCCCGGAAAGTATTCCTGATAGCTGCGCAGCTGCAAACAGATACTAAAATTTATATAAAGTGTGCCTGTTTCCTTGATTTTTTTTTAGAAATACGCTATCATTATCAAACAAGTGCAGTATTTGATCTCTGCACCGAAAGGAGATGACATTTTGGACTCAGGCGAGGCCATACAGCTAGGCGTAATAGTGCTGCTGATTGCCCTTTCCGCATTTTTTTCCTCAGCGGAAACGGCTTTGACCACGGTAAACAAAATCAAAATCAAAACTCTGGCGGATGAAGGAAACAAACGCGCCGCCACCCTCTTAAAGGTGACGGAAAATCCGGGAAAGATGCTCAGCGCCATATTGATCGGCAACAATATCGTAAATATCGGTGCAGCTTCTATGGTTACCACCCTTGTCACCAGTCTGTTCGGAAACTGGGCGGTCAGTATCGGAAGCGGCGTACTGACGCTGCTGATTCTTATTTTCGGTGAGATTTCCCCGAAAACATACGCTTCCCACAATGCAGAAAAGCTTGCACTGTCGGATGCCGGAATCATTTACATACTGACAAAGGTACTTACACCGGTTATTTTCATTACAAACCAGCTTTCTAATCTGCTTATCAGGCTTCTTGGGGTCGACCCCAATGCCAAAGGCGACGTCATGACGGAAAATGAGCTGCGCACCTACGTAGATGTCAGCCACGAGGACGGCGTCATTGAGCAGGAAGAAAAGCAGATGATCTACAATGTGTTCGATTTCGGCGACACGCAGGCGAAAGATATTATGATCCCGCGGGTGGAGATGGTTTCCGTTGATGTCAACGCCTCCTATCATGAGGTGCTGAATATTTTCCGCGAAGAAAAGTTTACCCGACTGCCGGTTTATGAGGAAAGTACCGATAATGTCGTTGGCGTGCTCAATATCAAGGATCTGATCTTCTGTGACGAGAACAGCTTTGATCTGCGCGGTATGATGCGTGAACCATATTTCACGTATGAATATAAGAATACTTCGGAATTAATGGATGAGATGCGCCAGGCTTCCATCAACTTCACCATCGTGCTGGATGAATATGGCGCAACGGCAGGTCTTATTACACTGGAGGATCTGCTGGAGGAGATCGTCGGCGAGATCCGCGACGAATACGACAAGGATGAGGAAGATCTCATCAAAAAGATTTCTGAAAACGAATATGTGATTGCCGGTTTTATGAAGCTCGACGACGTCAACGATGCGCTGCATCTGTCGCTTCATTCGGAGGACTACGATTCCCTCGGCGGTCTGATCATCGGCGGACTTGACCATCTGCCTGCGGTTGGCGAATCCGTCACCACAGCGGACGGCATCCGTCTCGTGGTGGATGCGGTCGACAAAAACCGGATCGACCAGGTACATCTGTATCTTCCCAAAAAGGAAGAAGAAATAAGCGTTTAGAGTCAAAACAGGCTGCGTCCCGCTGATATTTAAGCAGGCGCAGCCTTTTCTTTTTTAAGTACCGGACAAGATATTTGATTACTGTTCACGCCAGCCTCAAACACTTGCTGTCTGTATTCTTTTTATTTTACAACCAGATTGACAATCTTATTCGGAACGTAGATTTCCTTCACAACGGTCTTGCCGTCCACAAGGGAGTGGATCTTGCCGTCCGCGAGCACCAGACGGATTGCTTCGTCCTTGTCACAGCCTGCCGGAAGCGCTACCGCTCCGCGCACCTTACCGTTGATCTGTACACCGACCTCCACCATCGCGTCGATGGTCTTGCTCTCCTCGTACTGCGGCCAGGACGCAAGCGACAGGAAGCCCTCGCCGCCAAGTGTTTCCCAGATTTCCTCGCAGATATGCGGAGCGATCGGGCAGAGCAGCTTGATCAGCGTGACAAGCTCATCCTTTGTGAGGGAGCCCTTCGCATAAATCTCATTTACCAATCCCATCAGCGCCGCGATCGCGGTGTTAAACTTCGTCTCCTCCAGATCGTTCGACACCTTCTTGATGGTCTTGTGGAATGACGTCTCCAGCTCCGGCGTCACACCCTCACCCGACACCATGTCGGTAAGCGCAGCCACACGCTCCAGAAAGCGTTTGCAGCCCTTCACAGAATTTTCACTCCACGGCGTTGCAGCGCCATAGTCGCCCATGAACAGCACATACGTGCGCAGTACGTCAGCGCCGTACTCCTCCACCACATCCAGCGGATCGACCACATTTCCCTTGGATTTGCTCATCTTATCGCCGTCCGGTCCGAGGATCAGTCCCTGCGCCGTGCGCTTTGCATACGGCTCCGGCGTGTTGACAGCACCGATATCGTACAGGAAATGGTGCCAGAAACGGGAGTAGATCATATGTCTGGTGACATGCTCCATACCGCCGTTGTACCAGTCGACCGGCATCCAGTATTTCAGCTTTTCCATATCCGCAAGCGCATCATTGTTGTGCGGATCGATGTAGCGCAGGAAGTACCAGGAGGAACCCGCCCACTGCGGCATCGTATCAGTCTCGCGCTTTGCGTCGCCGCCGCACTTCGGACACTTGCAGTTTACAAAGGAATCGATGCGCGCCAGCGGAGATTCGCCCTCCTGCCCCGGCTCGAAGTTCTCTACCTTCGGCAGACGCAGCGGCAGCTCCTCATAAGGAACCGGAACCACGCCGCAGTGCGGGCAATGTACGATCGGGATCGGCTCGCCCCAGTATCTCTGGCGGTTGAACGCCCAGTCCTTCATCTTATACTGCACGCCAGCCTTTCCAACGCCGAGCTTTTCCAGCTCCTCGATCATACGGGCGATGGAATCCTTTTTGTTGGTGTAGCCGTTGAGGAATTCAGAATTGATCATCTTACCGTCTCCAGCATAGGCAGCCTCCTCGATATTGCCGCCCTCGATGACCTGGATAATATCAATGCCAAACTTCTTCGCAAATTCATAGTCGCGGTCGTCATGCGCCGGTACCGCCATGATCGCGCCAGTACCATAGCCCATCATAACATAATCGGCGATGTAGATCGGAATATCCTTTCCTGTGAGCGGATGAGAAGCCGCAATGCCCTCAATACGCACACCGGTCTTATCCTTCACGAGCTGCGTGCGCTCAAATTCCGTTTTTTTCGCGCACTCCTCGCGATATGCCTGGATCGCGTCCATATTTTTGATCTCGGACGCATATTTATCGATCAGCGGATGCTCCGGCGCGATAACCATAAAGGTAACGCCGAAAAGCGTATCCGGACGCGTCGTGTAGATCTGGAAGCTGTCGTCCTTGCCGGAAAGCCTGAAATCCACAAAAGCGCCGGTCGATTTTCCGATCCAGTTCACCTGCTGCTGGCGGATATTCGGAAGGTAATCCACCGTATCCAGTCCTTCCAGAAGCTTGTCTGCATACTCTGTGATCCGCAGATACCATACTGTCTTTGATTTCTGAACGATATCGCTGTGGCAGATATCGCATTTTCCGCCCTGGCTGTCCTCGTTGGAAAGCACAACCTTGCAGGACGGGCAGTAATTTACCAGCGCCGTATCGCGGAACACAAGTCCCTTTTCAAACATTTTCAGGAAGATCCACTGCGTCCATTTGTAGTAATCTTCCTCCGTCGTATCGATCACACGATCCCAGTCGAAGGAAAAGCCAACCTTCTTTAACTGGTTCGTGAATTTTACAATATTTTCATCCGTGATCTTCCGCGGATGCTGTCCCGTCTTGATCGCGTAATTCTCCGTCGGCAGACCAAATGCGTCAAAGCCGATGGGAAACAGTACGTTGTATCCCTCCATGCGGCGCTTTCTGGAGATCACCTCAAGGCTGGAATACGCTTTGATGTGTCCCACATGCATTCCCGCTCCGCTCGGGTAAGGAAATTCTACCAGTCCGTAGAATTTCGGCTTGTCTCCATTATCTACTGCATGAAAAATCCCTGCTTCATCCCATTTTTTCTGCCATTTCGGCTCAATTTTTCTAAATTCGTGTCGCATAATCATTCCCCGCTCATATAAATTCTGACAGACTGCTCTCTAAATACAGCGGCAGTAAAACTATCAGACCTCATCATACCACACTTTTTTCCATTCTACAATATTCTTTTTACTCTGTGTTCTTATAATAGAAACTCCGCTAAAACATAGTTGCTGATATCCGTCCCGTATTCCGTGAGGCGCACTGCCTCTTTTGTGCACACGAGCAGCCCCTGCCGCTCTGCTTTTTGCAAAACCTCCCCGTAAACCTCTTCCATTTCCACTCCAAAGCTTTCACGAAAACGCGCAAAGGACACACCCGCGCGCAGACGAAGCCCAAGGAACATCGTCTCCTCGATTTCTTCTTCGCGCGTCAGATGCTGCGGCGCTTCCCCCGTCCAGCGTCCCGCCAGATATTTCCGCATATCTGATGTATTGGAAAAGCGCGTATGGTCCACCAGTGATGCCGCACCAAGACCGAAGCCCTTATACTCCCGGCGCTCCCCGTAG
>ENA-OOZY01001535-OOZY01001535.1-human-gut-metagenome-genome-assembly--contig:-NODE-1535-length-13605-cov-2.057565_pt1 | contig 13605 bp, 8 predicted proteins | sample MGYA00241047_ERZ501410 | MGnify/ENA primary metagenome ERZ501410 (study PRJEB25962, sample SAMEA2042621) | human gut metagenome | biome: human gut; feature: human-associated habitat; material: faeces... | reverse complement strand
GCGAAGTAAAAAAAATAGCTCTTGTTGTAACAAGCCATGAAAATGTCCGCAATCCATTTTCTGCTTCAGACAATGCGTTACAAGCTCCAGAAAAGGAGGAAGCGGATAACGTATTTCGACCGGTTCAAAATTATAATTGAGCTTATCACAGAGTCCTGTCAACGACTGTAGCGTAAACTTATCACAAAGATTTAAAGGAATGCCAAACGACAACGAGAGCAAGCGGCTTCCCGCCCTTACCTCCATTTTTATCGTGGCCATTTTAGGTAACAAAATGATTGATCCTGCCTGGAATTTTCGGTCTTTGAACTGATTATAGTTGATGACACATTCTCCTTCAAGCATGAATACGATATGATTCCATATAGTCTCCTTTTCCAGTATGACTTCATCTTTTTTAAACTCAATATATTTGAATCCATTTTCCAATTTCTCACGGTAATTTCTACATGACAAATGTTCTTGTATATAGAGCAATTTGTTCAGTGATGTTTTCTTATTCATAGACTTTTCTTTTTATTGTTTTTTTTCGTTTTGTTTCAGCAATGTTTCAACATCATGTCGATAATAAATTCATATAATATTGAAACACTGCTAATTCTATTTTTTATTAAAGTATATCTCTATAATTACTTAATATTCCTTCATAATAGGGAGCCTGTAACAAGCTGTTAATCATAGTCTTAGAATTGTTTTTATCGGAAATAAGTCTCTATTATAGAATAGAACTTTAAAAACAAACGAGAAAAATAGTTTGAAATATGTAAACATTATAATATTTATTAATTAAACATCAACCAATGAAAGTGAAAAGTTTATTATTGTCCATGTGTGCGATAGCGGCATTGGCAAGTTGCTCACAAAGCGACGATGAAATTCCCGGCGGAACTGGAAGCGATGCTCCGGAAGCGAAAGTTATCCTTAAATTAGAAGGAACCGGCGTACAGACAACCAGCAGGGCAGCGGGGATACCCGGCGATCTGGATGCAAAAAATGGTACGGTAAGTAATCTTACAGTGTTTGTCTTCAACCAGAGCGGACTCGTTATAACGAAGCAGTATATCGGTACTCCGGCAAGTGGTACCAATTCGATATCCACCACGACGGACGCCAAGAAAGTGGCAGTTGTAGCCAATACTGGAGACTTGACGACTTCAGGTGGGGCGTTTGCCTCTGTTGCAAGCGAGGATGCCCTGAAAGCTGTCCTGTCAGATATGCTTGTCAATCCGGATGATAAAACCGGTGCGGTAACCCATACGGATGCGAATCTCTATATGTCGGGGATAAATGATTTGGGCGCGTTCAGTGATGACGGTAATGGTGGTCAGAAAGCTACTGTAACAGTGCCGTTGCGCTTTCTGTCAGCCAGAATACAACTTAAGGAGATTACATTCAATGGTGGAACTGTTACGGACAATGTATATGCCCAGGCAAATGATTTTGCCACGAATGCCGATGCTAACTTTACCATCACACGCGTTTACCTGATGAACGCACAGAGATTGACACATTTCCTTCCTGCTACCACAGGTGGCACTGACTATATCACACAAGGCTTGAAACGGTATACCGGTGGTGTAGAATGGGCTGCTCCATGGACAGGCCAGGCACCTAATCAGTTCAAACCCAATAACGAGTACACCATAGAGGCCGGTACTGACAAATTTATCCCCGGGAGCGGTGCTGCACAGAATACAATTTCGGATATAGGACATTGGTATACCTTCGCAAACACCGGTGTTTCGGACATTGCTAATCATCCGACAGCACTTGTGGTTGAGGTGGAATGGAGAAAGGTAAAAGCCGATGGTGATGTCAGTGAAGAAAACCAGACCATGTATTTCACCACCTACTTCGGAGGCGGAGACAAGAATGAACTTGAAGCGGGTAAGGCGTATACTGTAAGCCTAAAATTGAATGGCAATTTTAAACCTACCAACCAAGGTGGTAGCGGTGGTGGTGGTACCGAGGACCCGACTAAACCGACAGTAAACAGTTCCGTAGAGGTAACCGTTACTCCGGCGACCTGGGATTTGGTACCGGATATCTCCAAAGAATGGAACTAATTCGCGCATTGATTATTATGATTGATATGTCCCTTCTGCAGGGCATGCATACTTATTAATAAATATCTGCCACGGCAGTCTCCGTGGCAGATATTTTAAACTACAAAAGAAATAAAATAAGAAAGAATCTCCATTATGACAGGTGCCTGCAAATTCCGGTTCATCCCGGGTATATTATACCTTATGTTCACACTGCTGTTGTTATCGGGGTGCATAGCCGAGAATACCGATGATTGTTTCAAGGGTATCCCGCTGAAGGTGAATCTGCCTGCAGACATACCGCAGGAAACGATAAAAGATATGAGCCTCTATGTATTTGATGACAAAGACTTGTTGCTTGACATACTCCCTGTGAACAGTATGGAACCTGTTACCCTGAATTATCCGGGTATTCCCATCCTTCATTGCGTAACCTTGTGCAACACGCAGGACGGTACGATGCTCGTCAGCCCCCTGAAAAAGGGCGATCCATGCTCCGACGGTTTCATATCACTGAAACCTTCTGCATCTACAAGGGCAGAACAGAGCATATTCACCTCTCCCTCCGATTTGTTTTATGGAGAGCTTAAAATAGAAAATAATACAGCGTCCGGTCATGTCGAAGAACGAATTATGGATATCTCCCGTATGACGGCGTCAATGAATATAACCCTGCGCGGATTGCAAAAACTCACAGGTGCGGAAGATGGAAATTACTCGCTCGTTATCCGTGAAACAAGCAGCCGGATGGATTTTAGCGGCAATTACGGAGGCGATCCCGCTTCTTATTCCCCGCCGATGACTCTTGCCGCGAACAAAGACTTTGAGGTTTCCATGTGCCGGCTTTTCCCTACAATAAACAGTAAGGGAATTACGATAGACATTTACCACAATCGGTCTTTGCTTAAAAGCGTAACGACTGACGGCAGCGGCAGCCCGATTGTCCCCATCGTTGGAAAAACCACTAATCTTTTATTAAATTTTGAAGGTTCTGTGGGTGTAGAGATCGAGATTACAGGTTGGGGGGAAACTGTTGTCTGGAAAGAATACAATTGATTCTTTTATCCTTGAAGAGATATAAAGGTTAAGAATATAATATGAAGATAAATAATAGATACATATTAAGACTGAACGGACTGGTAAAATTCCTTTGGATAATCATTCTGCTGGGAGCTTGCCAGAACGAGGACAGATACGGCATACAGCAGGACGGTCCCGTCCTTGTCAAGCTCTCCGTATCTGCTACCGATGCCGGCACGGCTTCAGGAAACGGTACGGGAACAGACGCGCAGATCACTTCAATTTATATTCTTCAGTTCAATGCTGACGGTGACTCTTACGGGGCTCTGCGTTACGTGGCGGAAGGAAAAAAGAATACCGGTGGAACCTATACCGCTACCTTGTTGCAGAGTGCGAACAGCAATGATAACTACAAGCTTGTTATTCTCGCCAATCTCCCTGACTATGGTTTTCTGTACGGACTGTACGGCAAGAGCTACGCGGAAGTACAACAAGCCAGCCTGAGCACGGCAACAGACGCCCCCCTTGTTTTCGATGACACTCATCCGTACCCCATGTTCGGAGTGGTGAATGGTGGCGCTTCCGTACAGGTGCAGGAAGGTACCGCTTATAGCGGCAATACAGAGTTGATCCGTGCCGTGGCACGTGTGGACATCGGTATCGGCACCAAGAAAACAAATGTGGACGGTACTGTCTCATGGACCAATACAGGCACCGGCAAACAACCTTTCGTTATGACTGAGGTGCAAGTATGGAAAGCAGGGCAGAAATATACCTATATGCCGGCACTGGCGAACTACCACTGGACCACTGCTACCACTGGCGGCATCACTTCAAACAAAATAGTGATAGACAACCCTTCCACCGCTTCCGGAACAACATCCACAAAGACTTATGACACTTCATACATAACGAACGGGACTTATTGTGCGGAAAAAATCTACCTGCCCGAAGCTGACTTGCAGTGGGGCAACGTCTATGATGGTCAGCATAGCAACCGCTTGGCAATTATCGTAGGAGGCTATTATAATAACTCTCCGGATATGTCCTACTATCGTGTGGACTTTACTAACGACAATTCCGGTGAAAAGATGAATATCCTGCGCAACCACGTATACCAGTTTACTATCAAGAGCGTGGCAGCTGCGGGTTATGCCACTGCCGAACTTGCGTACAAGAGCATGCCGAAGAATTTAGGCTTCGATGCCATTATTGAACCATGGACTACGGGTCAAGTGGCCTCCGTACCTTCCATTTCGGGATACTACCTGACTTATCAGGGATTTAATGGAGAGGTTGTAGACTGGAGTTATGCTGCAGGTTCTTCACAGAAAATTCCCAAGAAAAAATCTTATTGGGGTACTAATATATATCTTTCATTTGACTACAATAAATTTTATAAGGAAGGGAATAGCTTTTACTTTCCGAATATTTCGGGAGGACAAAACGGGATCTTATATGCTACGGTGGCAGATGCCTTTGATAATGAAGGTACCTTTCCCAATCTGATGGTTTCCGGCGATGATATGGTGGATGAATCGGGCAGCGAGAACGTTCAGTGGAAGACCGGAACTACGTTGACAGCCTTTGACTTATGTCGCAATTTGGAAGAAAACGGATACAACGACTGGAGACTTCCGCGACTTTCGGAACTGGCATTTATTTATGTGAATCAGGGAAGTTTGGAAAAAATGCGCGGGTTTACACCGCTGTCCGGTACTTATTGGTGCGGGAGTGAGTATCTGGAAGGTACAACAGATGAGCTAAGGAAAAAGTCCGGTTCGGCATGGGCTGTGGATTTTAACACTAATCCCGGATATGCATTACATTATAAGAAAACGGAAAAACTGAAAATTCGTTGCGTAAGGCAGAAATCGAATGATAAGTAATTGAAACGATATATAAAGATGAATATGGATATAAATAAGAAATATACCTTACCCCGGGCAATCATCCTGGCAGTGTGCCCTTTACTATTGGCAGTAGCTTGTGACAACTATGACGGTCCGGGCCCGGATACCCCGGCAGAGGAAGTCCCTCTGAATTTCAACGCGTCCATAGAAAAGACGGGGACCACCCAATCAAGGACTATTATAACGCCCACAACCGATTTTACCGGAAATTCCTATTCCTTTGGCATGTCCCTCACTAAAAGTGAGAACGGGAGTGAGATATTCAAAGGATCGTCAGACATGACAGCGACTATGGAACGCCCTAACTCCTCCACGCAGTGGAATTGGTATTTTACTGACAATTCCGATAATGCAACTGTCACACCCGCGGGTCCGGAAGGTAAGGCATTAAAGGTGGTTGCCTACTATCCGCCCGTCTTATCCGCTACGAAAGATGTCTATACGGACGGTATCCCGTTTGATTTCTCCTCCAAGACTGATCTCAAACAGACGGATCTGCTTTACAATACCAGCACCATCTATCCGTTCGTTCCATCCGGTGACCCTGTGGCAACTATTCCTTTAAACTTCCGGCATGCCTATACGTGGATCGTTCTTAACATCACGAAATACGTGGATAAAGGGCCGGAGTTCACGTTGAGCAGTGTCTCCCTGGATAACCTTGGGGGTAGCTGGATTAAGAACCAAGGAGCAATTGACCCGGAAACAGGTTTGAATCTTGCCAGCAGCAGTAGCGCTGTACTCGAAACGTACGGTTCTATGACTGAGGCCGGACTGCGTTTGAACCAACTCAATCGTAACGCTTCAATCTTCCACCCGGCTGCGGTTACGACCATGCAGTTGATAGATTATGCTGTGGAAGATGCTTCTTTCTTACGTATCAACAATATTACCGTGGGTTATACACTCCCCAAAACCTGGGTGAAGAAAGCGTTCCTGCAGAATGTGCGTATATATCTGACCGGATATAACTTGTTCTGCTGGACCAACTATACCGGTGCAGACCCTGAGGTCGATACCAGCAGTAAGCGCAATGCGCTGACACCGGGTGTCGATTATGCGGCTTATCCGAAAAGCCGTTCGTTTGTCGGTGGTATCAATATTACGTTCTAACTCTAAATATATAAATGTATATGAAAGCAATCTATAAAACCTTGATATTGTCGGCGGGAGTCATTTATTTTACTTCTTGCTCCGATTTCCTTGACCAAAGTTCACCGTCAGAGATGAATGATGAAACGGTGTTTAATAATACGTATTATACTAATCTCGCTTTGAATAAGGTGTATGGCGATTTGACACAGGACCAGACCTATTCGAGCTTTCTCCCTATTGTTTGCGGACTGAATACGGACTGCGAATTGGTGGACGGTTTGGGGGTGGATGCAAGCAATACGTCGAATGAGCGTGGATGTATGAACTATAATTGCAGTCCCGGTTGGTCGAGACTGGCAAATGTGTGGGATGCCATGTATAAGCTGATAGAGAATACCAATTTGGTGATTGAAGGCGTAGAGGCAAGTCCTTTGCTGAATCCCTCGGAAGATACGAGTGAAGCGCGGGCTCTTAAGAAAACAATGTTGTGCTATCGTGCTGAGGCGAAAACATTGCGTGCAATGGTTTATCTCGATTTGATACGTTTGTTCGGTGATATTCCTTTTAAGATGGAGCGTTCTCAGTCGGATTTGAGCAATGCTTATCTTGGCAAGACAGACCGTGATGAGATTATGGACTCGTTGATTACAGATTTGGAAGAGATTATCCCGGACCTTCCGTGGGCAGGTGAGGACGGATATACTACGGAACACGTTACACGCGGATACGCTCACGGATTATTGGCCAATATCGCGCTGACGCGTGCCGGCTTTGCTATCCGGGAGAAAGCGAAAGAGGGGTATATTGAAGGAGAGAACAGCGATCCTGTCTATCCGACCCAACGTTGTGACGACGAGACGCGTGCCAAAATGTATAAGTTGGCGGAGCAACATCTGGCTGCTGTCATCAACTCCATGAAGCACTCCCTGACCACTTCGGTAGAGGAGTATTGGCGACAAATGAATGTGTGTGAGTTGCAGACCGTACAACCGGAAAACTTGTTTGAAATCCCGATGATGCTGAATAAAAGCGGTGAGTTGGGATATACGGTAGGTTTCCGTGTAAGCGGAGCAAGCAGCTACTTCGGGCTGAAAGGTAATTCTTCCGGTAAGCTGAAATTGACGGCTCCTTATTTCTGGTCGTTTGACCACAGTGGAAAAGATACGCGGCGTAATATTACCTGCGCACTGTCGGAGTTTTCTACAGATAAAGATACGAAGGCGTTTCGTGAAACCCTTTCCGGTAACAAGCCGTTCTCTATCTACTGCGGCAAGTGGGATTACCGCATGATGGCGTGTAATACGTCATGGCTGGAAGCCGTACGTGCGGGAGATGCGTCCGCCAAGATTTGTTCGGGTATCAATGTGGTGAAGATGCGTTATCCGCATGTTTTGCTTATGTATGCAGAAGCGGTTTATGAAAATTACAAGACGGAATCGGCTCAAGGAGTGGATGCGGATGGAAATGTATGTGTGATGACTGCTAAAGATGCCCTGCTGGCTGTTCATAAACGGGCTTATGCCGATGCGGACAAGGCTGTTGGAGAAGCTTTCATTGAGAAGGTTATTGCCTATAAAGGTTTCATGGGTGCCATTATGGACGAGAACGCATGGGAGCTTGCCGGTGAAGGTGTACGTAAATTCGACTTGATTCGTTGGAACGAACTCAGTAACAAAATCGATGAGTTCAAAGAGGCTTATAAGGAATGTGTAAATCTTGCCGACCAGGCGGGGGGCTATCCTTCAAAGGTATATTACAAGTACAAAACCATTGCCGTATATGCCGACCAGGAGATAGACATGAATAGTATCAATTGGTATGAAAAACCGTCGAGTACAAGCGGCTTCGAGAGTAAGGATTTCTGGGGTAAGGAATTGAATGACAGTAAGGGACAGGAACAGTTGACGATTAACCTGCCGAGCATTTCATCCGGTTTGAACAAGGAGGTGAAGAACCGCTATTTATTGCCCATCGCTTCTACTACCATTTCTACATCGAATGGAAATTTGTATAACTCTTATGGCTACGCCAACTAATTTGCAGAACCTATAACAATGAGAAACATTATGAGAGATTTTAGATATATTATCGGTTTGGGAGCATTGCTGCTCTCGGCCGTTCTTAGTACGAGTTCTTGTACCGACGGTAATGATTGGGAGGCGGATTCGGCTTATGCTCGTCTTTTCGGTACGAAGACGTCCAGTTTCACGGTTACTCCCGCGGAAGATATTGCGCAGGCTGAAGTTTCTTGGCAAGGTACTCCGGAAACGAAAAATTATATTATAGAAATCAGTACTGCTCTTTTGACGGACGAAGTGGAGCCGGGAACCTCTGAGGGGAGTATTGTTTTCGGTAATGGGGATGAGCAGATAACGAAGACTGCTTATACGCTAAAGGAATTGAGCCCGAATACGGAATATTATGCACGTATCAAGTCGGTGAACGGAGATAAAGAGTCCGATTGGGTTTATCTGGAAGATGGGACTTTTAAGACTTGTAAAGAAGAACAAGTATTGGTGACTCCTTCCACCGATAACGGTGACATTGAAGAAAAATCCATCCGTATCTCTTGGCAACCTTGCAAAGTTGACCGTATCCGTATTTATACGGAAGACGCTTCTTATGATGAAACTATTGAACTTTCGGAAGCTGATATAGCGTTTGGTTCGTGTATTATTTCCGGCCTTACCCAAGGAACACGCTATACGGTTGAAATCTATAATGGAGAGACAATGCGCGGAAGCATTGAAGTAATGACCGGTGAAGGCGAGATGTTGCCGATTACAATCGGTAATGTCCAAACAAACAGCGCTACTCTTGGCTGGAATTATGTTGGCAATGTCAGAGCCAATGCATATACTCTGGTGGAAGGTACGGAATATTCTACTGCCAATCCGATTTCCTTTGATGGTAACAGCGGCCTTATGCTGAATAGTCTCAATGATTATACTACTTATACATTTGCTTTGCTGAACGGTACGGCTGTGATGGGATATAAGACATTTACAACAAAACGCGCTATTCCTGCCGGGTACGCGGTGATTGAGATAGGTTCAGAGGATGACTTTATCACTGAAGTAACAAAGAGCATCACTCGGAATACGGTATTTAAGCTGGCTTCCAATGCTGATTTTACATTGAAGAAAATGAAGGATGATGGCAGGGTGGATGACATAAAGATACCGAGTACTTCCGGTATAAATGTAATTGTTTGGGGTGAGGAAAGTGATGATAGTAAAGCTGTGTTGAGGTTGGCCAGTGCATTGGGAATCAAGGGAAGTTTCTATACGATAGAGTTCTTTAATTTGGAGATTACTACTACTGTCGAGAACGCCAATGGTCGTATATTTAATATTCAGGATGATTCCAATACATTTACGGAAATGAAGATAGAAGCCTGTGATATTTTAGACGGAAAAGTCCTGTTTAGAGTGAAACATGGAGAAAGCGGGGCAAATCTGGGTACGGTGACAATTAATAACTGTCTAGTCGGTAATTTTACAAAAGATGGAAGTTTGTTTAATCTGTCAGAAGAAAAGAGTGGTACATTGAAGAATATCAATATAAAGAACTCCACTATCTGGAATATGGCTGGTAAGGTTATTTATGCCAAGAATGCTTCAGACCGTACGTATACAATTAGTGGATGTACTTTCTACGATGCTCCTAACGATGGCAAAGCTTTCTTCGATGATAATGTTAATTCTGAATCTACGACTATTAAAATCTCGAATACGTTGTTTGGTGGTAACCAAAATATTGATTCGGCAATAAGAAATAAAAATACAGTAACAGCCGAGAATGTTTATTCCGCCAGTGACTTTACTTACGGTAAAAACGGGTGGCCTGCTTCTTCCACAGTTATGAATATTGATAAAACCAGTGCAGAGCTATTCCCGAATGCAGCGGCTGGAGACTTTACCGTAGCTCCGAAAGATTATAAGAAATTCGGTGACCCGCGTTGGAATAATTAAAATCAGAATCAAATAATAAAGATAGAATTATGAAAATAAAATATTTGTTGAGTTGCAGCCTTTTGGCGGGAAGTGCATTGTTTGCGTCATGTACTTCCATTGAGCCCAAATTGGATAATGATTATAAGCCTCTCCTTCCGGAAGAAATTCCGGAAGGTACCATTACCCAATTGAATTACGGTGAGCTACGTGCTTTTCCCGGAGCTGAAGGACATGGACGTGACGTTACAGGCGGACGTGGTGGTAAAGTCTACCATGTAACGTCATTGGAAGATGGCGGTGACGGTGACCAGGGTACATTCCGCTGGGCGGTCCGCCAAAGTGGTGCGCGTACTATCGTGTTCGATGTAGCGGGTACTATCCACTTGAAAAAAGCGTTGAAGATAGAAGCTGATAACATAACCATTGCCGGACAGACCTCACCGGGTGGAATCTGTATAGCGGATCAAGCCTTTACCATTGCCGCTAATAATGTTATTATACGCTTCATGCGTTTCCGTCCGGGTAACCCGGCGGATGATGTGGACGGTCTTGGCGGTATGGATAGAAAGAACATCATCGTAGACCACTGTTCTGTAAGCTGGAGTTCGGATGAGACTCTTTCGGTTTACGGTATGGAGAACTCTACCGTACAGTGGTGCATTGCTTCGCAGGCTCTTTACTTCACACAGGCAAAGGATGGTAAAGCGCATGGCTTTGCCGGTAACTGGGGTGGGCACAATGCCACTTATCACCATAATCTGATAGCACACTGTGACAGCCGTACACCGCGTCTTGGCCCTCGTCCCTCTACTTTGGAATTGGGCGAACAGGTTGATATACGTAACAATGTTTTCTACAACTGGGGTGGCGAAGGATGTTACGGTGGTGAAACACAGCATGCCAATCTGGTGAACAATTATTATAAGCCGGGACCTACCACCGACTTGTTAAGAGACAGAAGATGTTATCGTATCGCACGTATTGGCATTTACGGTCAGAATTATGATAACGGTGAGGGATTCGAGCCTTTTAAAGGAATATGGGGACGATTCTATATTGACGGCAATTATATGTTCGGCAATGCGGATGTGACTGCTGATAACTGGACAGACGGTGTTTATGCACAACAGGAAGACAATGACGGTAATGATTATACTTGGGAGTCCGAGGGTAAATCGGTCATCAATAACGGCAGTCAGGTAGTAGATGTTAAAGGAGTTACCACCCATACGGCTGAGACAGCCTACGATCAGGTATTGAAGTATGTAGGTGCTTGTAACTATCGGGACACTTATGACAAATTCATCATGGATGAAGTAGCTGAGCGTAAGGCAACGTGCAATATTCAAGGAAATAACCATAAGTTGGGTTATATTAACCATCCGAATGAGCTGGTAGGTATTGTAGAAGGAGTGGATGAAAATGGCTATCCTGTATTGGTGCAGGTGGCGGATAACGATTTGACCGATACCGACGGTGACGGTATTCCCGATTATTGGGAAACTCAGTACGGATTGAACAAGGATTATGCTGCCGATGGCAATTTAAAGACTGTTGATGAAAATGGTGAATATACCAATCTGGAAATGTATCTGAACAGTTTGGTACAAGACATTATGGATAAGTGTCGCGAGGGTGGCACGGTAGTCGAGTAATGGTTGTACCGGATGAACAACACGGAATATTTATTAATATCAAAATAACGGATAGTACTATGAAACTTTTTAAACTATTTACTTTAATGGCGGCCGGAACAATGATTACGGCTTGCAATAACGAGATTGAGAATCTTTCCCGGAGTGCGGATAACCGAGTGATGTCTTTGCAGACAGCTGGGAAAGCGTATACACGTTTCAATGATGTGACTAATACATGGGAAAATACTGATAAAATAGGTGTGTATATGTATGGTGCTGGTGCCGGGAGTACTGATATTCTGAATGGTGCCGATAACGTCTTGTTTACTACACAGGGCGGAAAAAGCCCTGTGTATTTTACTTCAGAGACCGGTATCCAGATTGCGGGTGAGAATGCCAAGTTTACAGCTTATTATCCGCAAAATGGAGATATTACCGGCGGTATTTATAAGGTTGCATTGGGAAATCAGGCAGAAGGCTATGTTGCTCACGATTTAATGTGGGCTATGAATGATAATGTAAGTAGTGAGGATGCTAAGAGTTTATCTATGACGTTCAAGCATCAGTTGGCAAAACTTGCCATTGAGATTACTTCTAATAGTGGTGAGACTGTACAGAGCGTATCTATTCAGGGAATATCTATAAGTGCCGATTTCAATATTGCTACCGGTGAGTTTTCTAATGAAGCAAAAGGTTATATCACCCCCTGCAAGACTGCCGACAATAAATATAGTGCATTGGTTTTACCTACTAACCCGGCTACAGCTCTCAGTATGATTATTACTACTGATGCAGCAGAGGATAATACGTATGAGTATACTTTCAATTCCGGTACTATTTCTGAATTGAAGGCAGGTTATATATACACTATCAAAATCGGTTTAGACGAATCTGTATTGGGCAGTGTAGACCAGATAGAAGGCGGTAACTCTCCGTATGAACCGGGTGGTGATGTGGACGGTAATGCTGAAGCTGTGACACCGGAAATACCCGGATATATGGTCGTAGAAGCACCTGCTGATAATGCGGAAGCATTGGCCGGTTGCCTTAATGGAAAACAAGGTCCTATTGCCTTGAAGTTTGTTGCTGGAAATACTTATACGGCAGATATGATTACCGTACCTGCAGACATTACGGATTTGTTATTGATTGGAAAAGAGGGACAGGCAAAGGTTACAATGAAAGGGCTGAGTGTGCCGGAAAGAACGTTGAATAAACTTACATTCCAAGATTTGGAAATTGAAGGTACTGATGCGAAGACGACAATCTGTGCAGCTGAGCTGAAAGAAGATGCAGAGTTAACAGTAAAAGGCTGTTATATTCATGGCGTGAAAGCAGTTTATGGACGTGGAAAAGACTTGGCGCAAAAACATAGTACTGATTTTTCAAGATTGTCATCTATTAAAGTTGACAATTGTATGATTTATAATGTTGAAAGTGTATTTGATTATGGTGTCGTAAGTGAAATAATTATGTGTAATTCAACTTTATATAACTTGTCAGGGATTGCTTTTAATTCTTTTAAAAATGATGAAGATATGACCTCTCAGTGTAGACCAATTCGGATCTCTAATTGTACACTAATTGATTTGAATAAGAATCTTCTTGAAACAAAAGGTGGAGGTGGAAGTGGCGTTTTGGTTGAGTACGTCAATAATATATCAGATATAAATTCAAATTCTTATATTGGCTATAGAATTGATATAAACGGAAATGATCCTGATAATAAACCATATGCGTGTACTTATACTGGTAATTATGCAGTAACGGACTCTTCTATCAAATTAAACGGTCATACATTTGAAGCTAATGCATTTATTTTTATGAGTAGAGATGAGCTTTTTAATTCTGAGGATATAATAGTAGACGGAATGAAAGGTGAAAAGAATTTTTCAACTTCTGTAGATGCAGGTGACCCGCGTTGGAAGAAATAACTAAA
>ENA-OOZY01001534-OOZY01001534.1-human-gut-metagenome-genome-assembly--contig:-NODE-1534-length-13605-cov-3.888561_pt1 | contig 13605 bp, 9 predicted proteins | sample MGYA00241047_ERZ501410 | MGnify/ENA primary metagenome ERZ501410 (study PRJEB25962, sample SAMEA2042621) | human gut metagenome | biome: human gut; feature: human-associated habitat; material: faeces... | reverse complement strand
CCTCCACAACGGCGGTGGCACCGCTGTTGCGCACGGCGAAGCGCTCACCGGCCACGCCGGAAATGAACGCCTTGCCGCTGGTAGCACCGTACAGGGCCACGTTGCCGGTGATAATGTTCTCCTCGGGCTTGAACGTGATGCCCTTGGGCGGGCGCACGACGATCTTGCCGCCGGACAGGCCCTTGCCCATGTAGTCGTTGCAGTCGCCCACAAGGTCCAGCGTCAGGCCGCCCGGGATGAAGGCACCAAAGCTCTGGCCGCCTGCACCCACACAGTGGGCGGTGTAAACATCATCCGGCAGGCTGTTGCCGTATTTGCGGGTGATCTCGCTGCCAAAGATGGCACCAAAGGCGCGGTCGGTGTTGGAGACATCCAGCGTCACGCTCTGGGCATTCTTGCTGCTGAGCTTGAACTTCTTCATCAGAACCTTCATATCGAGGGTGTTTTCCAGATGGAAGTCGTAGGTGTCCTCCTTCACGAAGTGAACATTGCTGTTCTCGATGGCAGGGTTGTGCAGGATGCAGTCGAGATCCATCTTGGAAGCGCGGCTGCCGGGTGCGGCAGGCTTGACCTTGAGCAGGTCGGTGCGGCCTACCAGTTCATCGATGGTGCGAACGCCCAGCTTTGCCATGTACTCGCGCAGCTCCTCGGCCACAAAGGTGAGGTAGTTGATGATGTATTCCGGCTTGCCCTTGAAGTTCTTGCGCAGCTCCGGGTTCTGGGTGCAGATGCCCATGGGGCAGGTATCCAGATTGCACACACGCATCATCACGCAGCCCTCGGCCATCAGCAGGGTAGTGCCGAAGCCGAACTCCTCTGCGCCCAGCATACAGCTGATGGCAACATCGCGGCCGGAGAGCAGCTTGGAGTCGCTCTCGATGCGCACGCGGGTGCGCAGGCCGTTCAGGATCAGGGTCTGATGGGTCTCGGCGATGCCCAGCTCCCACGGCAGGCCAGCGTGCTTGATGGAAGTACGCGGTGCTGCACCGGTGCCGCCGTCGTAGCCGGACACCAGAATGACCTGTGCGCCGCCCTTGGCAACACCGGCCGCAATGGTGCCAACGCCGGCCTCACTGACCAGCTTGACATTGATGTTGGCGCTGCGGTTGGCGTTCTTCAGGTCGTAGATCAGCTCTGCAAGGTCCTCGATGGAGTAGATATCGTGGTGCGGCGGGGGAGAGATCAGGCCCACACCGGTGGTGCTGTGGCGGGTCTTTGCGATCCACGGATATACCTTGGCACCGGGCAGGTTGCCGCCCTCACCGGGCTTTGCACCCTGTGCCAGCTTGATCTGGATCTCTTCCGCAGAAACGAGGTATTTGCTCGTTACACCAAAGCGTGCGGAAGCCACCTGCTTGATCTTGGAATTGCTCTCGCTGTGGTAGCGCTCTTCGGGTTCGCCGCCCTCGCCGGTGTTGCTGCGGCCGCCCAGACGGTTCAGGGCGATGGCAATGGTCTCATGGGCTTCACTGCTCAGGGCACCGTAGCTCATGGCTGCGCCCTTGAACCGCTTGACGATGGAGCTTACCGGCTCCACCTCTTCCAGCGGGATGCCGCCGTCAGGAGCATAGTTGAAGTCCAGCAGGCTGCGCAGATGCACGCCGTCAGCACCCATATTGTCCACGGTACTGGTGAACTGCTTGAAAGCCGAGTAGTCGTTCGTCCAGCAGGCTTTCTGGAACAGGTGGATGGTCTGGGGGTTGAACAGATGTTCTTCCTTGCCGCTGCGGAACTTGTGTGCGCCGCTGTCGGCCAGCTCCATGTTGATGTCCAGACCCAGCGGGTCGAAGGCTGCGTTGTGCTGGGCTTCCACATCGGCCTGAATGTCCGAAAGGGTAATGCCGCCCACACGGCTCACCGTGCCGGTGAAGTATTTGTCGATGACATCCTTGGAGATGCCCACAGCCTCAAAGATCTGGCTGCTCTGGTAGCTCTGGATGGTGGAAATGCCCATCTTGGAGGCAATCTTCACAATGCCGCTCAGGATGGCGTTGTCGTAGTCCTCCACGGCTGCATAGTAATCTTTGTCCAGCAATCCTTCGTCGATGAGCTGGCCGATGGTCTCATGTGCCAGATAGGGGTTGATGGCGCAGGCACCGTAGCCCAGCAGGGTGGCAAAGTGGTGCACCTCGCGCGGCTCTGCACTTTCCAGGATCAGGGCCAGTGCGGTGCTCTTCTTGGTGCGGATCAGGTACTGCGAAACCGCGGAAACTGCCAGCAGGCTGGGAATGGTCACGTGGTATTCATCCACATCGCGGTCAGAAAGGATGATGATGTTTGCACCCTCCTTGTAGGCGCGGTCAACCTCCAGAAATACACGGTCGATGGCCTTTTCCAGACTGGTATTCTTATAGTAGTTGATGGACACCGTGGCTACCTTGAAGCCGGGCACGTTCATGTATTTGATCTTGAGCAGGTCGGTGCTGGTCAGGATGGGGTTGTGCACCTTGAGCACCTTGCAGTTCTCGGGCTTGTCCTCCAGAAGGTTGCCGTGTGCGCCAATATACACGCTGGTGGAAGTGACCACCTTTTCGCGGATGGCATCGATGGGCGGGTTGGTGACCTGCGCAAAACGCTGCTTGAAGTAATTGAACAGCGGCGGATGCTGGTTGCTCAGCACAGCAAGCGGGGTGTCGGTGCCCATAGCGCCGGAAGGCTCTGCGCCTGCCCGTGCCATGGAGAGGATCATGGTGTTCACATCCTCATACTTGTAGCCGAACACCTTCTGCAGGCGGGTGAGCTGGTCGCCGGTATAGCTTTCCACCTTCACGTTGGGAATTTTCAGCCTGGCCAGCTCCACAAGGTTGCGGTCGATCCACTCGCCGTAAGGCTCACGGCTGGCGTAGAACTCCTTGAGCTTTTCGTCGTCCACCACTTCGCCCTTCACGGTGTCCACCAGCAGCATTTTGCCGGGGCGCAGACGATCCTTGACCAGAATGTTATCCGGCTCGCATTCCAGCACACCCACCTCGGAGGACAGGATCATGCGGCCGTCCTTGGTGATGTAATAGCGGCTGGGGCGCAGACCGTTGCGGTCCAGCACAGCGCCCATCACGTCGCCGTCCGAGAAAAGGATGGCAGCGGGGCCATCCCAAGGCTCCAGCATAGTGGCATAATACTGGTAGAAATCGCGCTTTTTCTGGCTGATGTTCTTGTTGTTCTCCCACGGCTCGGGAATGGTGATCATCACGGCCAGAGGCAGATCCATGCCGTTCATCACCATGAATTCCAGTGCGTTATCCAACATGGCGGAGTCGGAGCCGGAAGTGTTGATGATGGGCAGGATCTTGTTCATGTCGTCCTGCATGATGGAGCTGGAGATGCTTTCTTCACGGGCCAGCATGGCATCCGTGTTGCCCTTGATGGTGTTGATCTCGCCGTTGTGCAGGATGAAGCGGTTGGGGTGTGCGCGCATCCAGCTGGGGTTGGTGTTGGTGGAGAAGCGGCTGTGCACCATGCCGATAGCGGATTCATAATCCTCGTCCTGCAGGTCGGTATAGAACAGGCGCAGGTCGTGCACGAGGAACATGCCCTTGTACACGATGGTGCGGCTGGACAGGCTGGGCACATAAGTGCCGTTGCTGGCCTGCTCGAACACGCGGCGCACAATGTACAGCTTGCGGTCAAAATCGATGCCCTTGCTCACCTTGGCGGGCTTTTTGATGAAGCACTGCCAGATAGCAGGCATACAGTCGCGGGCCTTCTGGCCCACGGCATCCGGGTTCACGGGAACCTTGCGCCATGCCAGAAATTCGAGGCCTTCCTTGCGGGTGACCACCTCGAACAGCTTCATGGCCTGTGCACGCAGGTGTTCGCTCTGGGGGAAGAAGAACATGCCTACGCCGTACTCGCGCTCGTTGCCAAGGCTGATGTTCAGCTCTTCGGCCACTTTGGAGAAGAACTTGTGGCTGATCTGCAGCAAAATGCCCACACCGTCGCCGGTCTTGCCCTCGGCATCCTTGCCGGCACGATGCTCCAGCCGTTCCACAATGGCCAGCGCGTCGTCCACGGTCTGGTGGCTTTTGCGGCCCTTGATATCCACCACAGCGCCAATGCCGCAGGCATCGTGCTCAAACTGTGGATCGTACAGACCAAGGGTGTTTTTCTGCTCTGTAAAGTTTTCCATAGACTTTCCCATCCTTATCTAAAATCCTCACCGGTGCGGCACCCTCCGCATTTTGACAAAAAAGAAAAAGCGCCCCGCAAAGGGCAAAATAACCCCTTGCAGAACGCCTTTGTTCCGGTAACTATTATTATACTGAACGCTGAAAAATCTTCAAGTGACAGCTGCACCAAATATGACAACAGCTTTCCACTGCTTCTTGTGCGAAACGCCGCGTACGGCGGTCAGTTGTAGCTGCAGTGAGAACAGTGCAGGCTCAATGTCTGCCCAGAATGGCCTGCAGGTCGGCTTCCGGGGTGGCAATGGGCTTGAGACCGTACCGTTCCTGCAGGGTGCGCACCACCCCCGGCGAGAGGAACGGGGGCAGGGTAGGCCCCAGCCGGATGTTCCGGATGCCCAGCGCCAGCAGCGCGATGAGGATGCACACGGCCTTCTGCTCAAACCAGCACAGCACCAGCGAGAGGGGCAGGTCGTTGACGCCGCAGCCAAACGCCTCGGCCAGCGCCAGCGCAATGCGAATGGCGCTGTAGGCGTCGTTGCACTGCCCGCAATCCAGAACGCGCGGGATGCCTTCGATGCTGCCCAGATCCATATCGTTCAGCCGGTACTTGCCGCAGGCCAGCGTCAGAATCAGCGTGTCGGGCGGCGTCATCCGTGCAAAGTCCGTGTAGTAGCTGCGCGTCGGTGCTGCCCCGTCGCAGCCGCCGATCAGGAAAAAGTGGCGTATCTTCCCCTCCCGGACCAGCCGGACGATCTGCTCTGCGTGGGACAGCACCGCATTGCGGGCAAAGCCGGTCATGACCGTGCTGCCGCCGTTCATCCCGGTCATCGGGTGATCCTCGGGGTAGCCGCCGCATTCCAGCGCCTTTTCAATGACCGGGGTGAAATCCTTGTCGTCACCGATGTGGGTCAGCTCCGGGTAGGACACCACCGACGTCGTGAACACACGGTCACTGTAGCTCTGCCGCACCGGCATCAGACAGTTCGTTGTGAACAGGATGGGCGCGGGGATGTTGTGGAACTCTGACTGCTGGTTCTGCCAGCCCGTGCCGAAGTTGCCTTTGAGGTGCGGATATTTTTTCAGTTCCGGGTAGCCGTGGGCGGGCAGCATCTCACTGTGGGTGTAGATGTTGATGCCCCTGCCCGCGGTCTGGTCCAGCAGCAGCTTCAGATCGTGCAGGTCGTGGCCGCTGACCACGATGAAGGGGCCCTTCTCAATCGTCAGCGGCACCGTGACCGGCACGGGGTCACCGTATGCGCCGGTGTTGGCTGCGTCCAGCAGCGCCATACAGGCCAGATTGACTTCTCCGGTTTTCAGCACCAGCGCCAGCAGCTCGTCAGGCGTTTTCTCTGCGCCGATGGCCTCGAGTGCCTCATAGAAAAAGGCGTTCACAGCGGGGTCTGTTCTCCCCAGTGCGCGGGCGTGGTACGCATAGGCCGCCATGCCTTTGAGCCCAAAGAGGATCAGCGATTTCAACGAGCGCACGTCCTCCCCCGCCGCCCAAAGCGCGGCAAGGTCGTAATCGTCAAGCTGCCCGGGGCCGACGGCAGCCTTTTCCTTTTCGATTTCCGCCTTGCATTGCAGGATAGTTTCGTTGTTGAAGTTCACGTTCGTGATCGTCGTGAACAGGCCCTTCAAAATCAATTCATCGGTGTGCGGTGTCGGTGTCCCAGCCCGCGCCGCCCGCGCCAGCCCGATAAGTGCCCCGATCAGCTCATCCTGATAGTTGGCGGTGTCGGCCTTTTTGCCGCAGACACCGGCCTTGCCGTCGCAGCCGGTGTTATGCGCCGTTTGTTGGCACTGAAAGCAGAACATTTCTCGCATTTGGTTTCCTCCTGTCGGTAGAATCATCACCTTCTATTCTGCCCGCCAGGAGGATTTTTTATACCGTTCTCACGGCTGCGGTGTCGCGCCCTCCTGCTCCATCTTGCGCAGCGTTTCCTGCCGGATGGCCTCCCGCAGCGCCTGCATATAGGGCGAGAACTGCGACTGCTCCACGCCGTAGGTCAGGTTCAGCGCATACTCCTGCGGCTCCCAGGTCGCAATCGCGGACTCGTTGTGCTGGACGCTGGCCTCCATTTTATCCAGCGCCTTGTAGATTTTGGCCTCCGTCGTCTGCAAGGCAGCCATCTCCGCGTACAGCGTCCGCATCTCGGTACAGACCGGCTCGGGCAGTGAATCGACCCAGCGGGAAAGCAGTGTTTCCTCGGCGGCCTCGTCGGCGGCGGTCTTGTCAAACGCCGGGATGTCCCCGGTAAAGCACTCGCCCAGATCGTGGATCAGGCACATGCGGATGACCTTGTCCATGTCGGCCTGCGGAAAAATTCATCCCGCAGCCAGAACGCCATCAGCGCAATGCGCCAGCTGTGCTCGGCCACGCTCTCGTGCCGTCCCTTCGATGTATAGCAATGCCGCGTTGTGTCCTTGAGTTTTTCCGCTGTGTGCAGCGCCTCCAACAGCTTTTCCGGTTCCATGTACAGACCTCCCCTATTTTTACCGCTATTGTAGCAGATATAAAACGCAGTTGCAAGGCGGAGATTTTTTCTTTTTTTCGCAGAAAGTTTCTCGCAATACAGGACATTAAAAGTACAATTTGGAAACATTTAATTTACTATTACTGTTTGTAAATCATTCTGCCGTTATAAAACTCTGTAGGGGCGAGCATTGCTCGCCCGTGCCCGCGCGCTATGTGCAAGGCCTTCCCGAAAAAGCCTTGCTGCACCAGGTTGGCGGGCGAACAATGTTCGCCCCTACATTCTCTATATAACAAAGCAGGTGCTTTTTCTTACTTTTTCTCTTTTTTTAAGAAATTCTCTCGCAATACTCCTTTCTCTCCCCTGCCCTACCACAAACTTTCTATAAAAAAAGACCCGCAAATCCATTGCGAGTCCTTTTCTGTAGCAATTATTGCTTCTGTAATTCCTGCAGCAAGGGATTGTGCAGCAGCAGCCCCACGATTTGATAGCGGTAGCTTTTGACCGTCTGCCCCTGGGATTCCGAGTAAAGCCCGCGGACACAGCCGCTTTCCCGGTCAAACAGCGCGTCGATCAGCTGCAGCTGCTCCACTGTGACCAGCAGCGTGACCTGTCCCTTCGTGTCAAGGCCGCGGCCATGGGTCGGCATATACTTTTCGCGGCAGTCAAACGACGGCAGCATGTAATAGCTCTCGGGGTGCTTCTCTGCCTCGATGCGCCGCGCGGATGCTGCGTCCTCATCCCCGCACACGCAGTGGTCCAGTCCGACCTGCCGGAGCTTGGCCAGCTCCTCCTGCAAAATGCAGTTAGCCAGCGTACCGATCTTACTGTCCTGCCACAATGCTTCCATCTCAAGCAGGTCGTAAATTTTGCGGTGCAGGCGGATACGCAGCCTATACTTCCTGGGCTTCATCGGCGCTGCGCTCCACCTTTGCAATTATTTCCCGCAGCCGCGTGGCCGTGGCGATCATCTCGTCCAGCTCCTTCATGGCCTGCCGGCGCTCCTCGTGGGTATATTTTTCTGCAAGGCGCTTCTCGGGGTTTTTCCTGCGCAGCATCGTTTCCAGGCGGCTTGTCTGGCTGGACAGCTTGCCCGTAATTTTGCTCTGTGCCTTGGCACCGGCGGTCTTTTCCCTGACCTCCCGGATGACCTCTGTCTGCTCGACCTGCGCGGCGGGCTGCTCCGGCGGGATGGTCTTGACCTTTCGGATGGTCTCCTTCAGACACGCCATCTCCTTCTGGACCGTGAACACCGCAGCGACCAGCACCTCGTGGGCATCCTGCATACTGCTGGTGTCAGCCACCGTCCGCAGTGCATCCACGAACCGCCCGCGAATCGCTTTTTTCTCGTCCTGAATGGCTGCGCTGCCCGGGCCGTTGTACGCAATAGCATAGAGCTGCTGCAGCATTTGGGCAGCGATTCTCTGTTCTTCGGGCGTCATCCGCAAAAAGCTCTCCGCCTCGCTGCGCAGCACAAAGCCACGATCCAGCAGATCCTTGAGACCCTCATTCAGATTTTTTTCAATGCTCAGATCCTTATCGATCTGCCGCCCGTTGATGGGCGTTGCCTCCTTGATGGCCTTTTTTGCCTCGGCTGCTGTCAGGTTGTACGGCTCTGCCTGCAGGCAGGACACAAGCTCGGCAACCGCCTTGCGGCGGATCATCTCGTTGGCAAAGCCGCCGCGCACCTGCAGGTTGGCGCTCAGCAGCATGACCTTTTTCTCGTTGTCGCTCAGCGGTGTTGTGACAACACGGCAGTTTTTGACTGTGTTCCACTTTGCGTCGCCGCGCGCCTGCAAATAATTCAATGCCTTATAGCGGCGCTCGCCGGAGAGCAGAACGTACTTCGTCTGTTTGCCATCCGTCCGCGGATATACGACCAAATTGTGCATCAGGCCGTTGCGGTCAATGTCGTTGGCCAGTGTTTCCACATCCTCGTCGGTGTCCAGCTGGCGGAAAATCGCATTGTCCGGGTTCAGCTCGATGTCCTGCAAGGCAATTTCCCGCAGCTCATAGGCAAGCTCGGCGCGGTTCTGCGTGGCCAGGTTGGCAATCAGGCTGCCGGAGGCGTTGTTGTTTCCGGCGCTGAAAACCGCCTCGGTGGACGGAATGCCCACCTCGACCTTGGATCTGCCGGGCTTCTTTTTCATAGCCATCTTACTTTTCCTCCAATTCCGCCAGGCGCTTTTTCAGCTCCTCATACGCCGCCACATAGCTTTTGGCCGGAGGCTGCGTGCGGGCCGAGTAGCAGACCGGCACGCAGCGGTTGATGCTGTTATCCACACTCTTGCCAAAGGCGATTTCCGCGTTGAACAGCGTTGCGCCGAGCTTGGCCCGGCAGTCACTGCGGATGTCCTGCGAGGCTGCACTTTTCTGCACCATCGTCAGCATCACGCCGACGCCCTTGATGCGGGAGGTCTTGCTCTTGCGCATCTCATTGCAGAGCACATAGGTGCGGAACGCCGAGTCCTCCGAGAAGGAATCGCACTTCAGCGGGATCAGCACATAGTCCGCCGCGGCAATTGCGTTGGAGAGCAGCAGGCTGTCCCGGCTTGGCTGGGTGTCGATCAGGATATAATCGTACTCGTCCTTGACCTGGCGCAGGAAATAGTCTAGCACGTCGGTATCGCTGGCCAGATACTTCGGGTCGCCGCGGTCATAGTCCCGCTGGGCGTCCGTGTACAGATCTTCCAGCCGCTTGGACAGGCGCGGCGTCTGGTCGTTGGCCGGGATCAGGTCCACGTTTTCATATTCCGACTCGACGATAAAATTTCTGGTCTGTGTGTTGTAGCGGAAGCCGTCGATCATATCATACAGACTGCGGTTGGCAAAGGCCTTGCTGGTAATGGCGTTGCCGCCTGTCAGGGCAAACGTCAGGTTGCCCTGCGGGTCGGTGTCCAGGCAAAGCACCTTTTTACCCTCGTCGCCCATCAGATAGGCAAGGTTAGAGGTCGTTACGGTTTTTCCGCAGCCGCCCTTTTCCACCGCAATGGTTATTACTGTTGCAGCCATTCGCTTGTTCCCCATTTCATTATGTAGTTATAACACCGTGGCAAATTATTTTTTATGTCGTTTTTATCTATGTATAGTATACCACATTTGCCAGCATCGTCAACAGCACTTTTGAAGTTTTGGCAGGGCTTTTCTGCGACAGAAAAGTCTTATAACTCCGTGGCAAATTTCTATATAAAGAAAAAAGCATATAGACACGCCCATGCCGCAGCTTTTTGCGGACCGGGTATCCATACGCTTTTTGTTATGCCTTTTGGTCTTATAACTCCGTGGCAAATTTATTCATCAAAGACGGACAGATCTGCCTTGAAATGATCCGTTGCACCAGCGCTGCGCAGCTCGTCCCTGCCGCTCGGGATGATCGTAATATCCTCCATCGCGTTGTATACAATGGTCGCGTTGTACTGCGGCGACTTGAGCTGGCCGTGCTCCTTTTTGGTCAGCATCATCCGCGCCATGCCCAGCGCCCAGCAGGTCAAATCGTGCTGCTGGGCCAGGATGCGGTTCAGCGCGTCGCGGGTCTCCTGCGCCTGCTTTGCCCTTTTCTCGCTGTTGGTGTTGGTCAGCAGACGCGCCGTATATACCAGCACCGAGGACACCGCGCTGTACAGCTCCGGTGAAATTTTTTCCTGCAGGGTCTGGCTGCGCGCCCTGCTTTCCAGCACGCGAACAGCCCGCGTCACCGTCATAGTAAACAGCTCGTCCCCCAGCGGCTCTGCCGCGGACACAACTGCCGCGCTTCGTTCCGGCTCGGTGGTTTTCCGCGTCCTTCTGCGGCGCGGGACTTCCTCATTGCGAGCGCTTTTCTGCGCGTGCAGCTGGCGCACTGCGTCCATCTCCTGCGCGGATTTGTAGCGGATGAACAGGTACAGCCGCTCGTATTTTCTGCCGCCGCGGATGCGGACCGGGATATAGTCAAACCAGAGGTCGGTCATCTGGTTGATCTCGTCCCTGGCCTTGGTCAGGACGTAGCGCTCAAAATCGTGGAAGTTGCTGTACTTTTCGGTCAGCGGCTTTTCCTTGTCCTTTTTGCGCTTTTCCGGCGGGGGAGAGAGCTGCTCCTTCAGCTCCTGAATGTCAAACACCTTGTACTTGAAGCCGCGGATGTCCTGCGCCTTGTCCGGGAAACGGTCCAGTATCTCTTTTGTGACCGGCTGAAACACCAGGCCGTTCGTGTAGCCGTAATCGGTGTCTCCGTTGTCGTAGGAAAGCAAAATTTCGTAAAAACGCATGGAGTAGGTGCTGTTCATCGTCAGCAGATATTCCACGTTGTAGGAGGTATAGTTGCTTTTCAGCTGGGAAAGATAGGGGAGGATCTCCGGATTGAAGCGCACGCGGATCTGCTTGTCCCGGTCATTCACGGTGGAGCCGCGCTGCAGCCAGGACAGGACCTTGTACTGGTGGCCGTCGCTGGCCGGGTCCAGGCTCCAGAAGGAGCGGTCCTCCAGACTTTTGACGGTGTCCTTCAGGTATTCCAGATAGGTGTTGTCGTGCATATTGACCCCGGCCAGCCGCCCGAAGTCGGAAAAGCTCAACGAATAAACGCGGTCCGCATCCGGGGTCTCCTTGGGGTTGATCTGTGCCATCATTGCCAGCAGCACCTTTTGCTCCAGCTTTGGCAGGGCATATTTTGTCTTTTGGATCAGGTCATTACTCTTGGTGATGATCGATTCCGACGCGGGGTTGTACTTGGGTACATTGCCTGCAGAGCGGGTGCGGCGGTGCTTTTGTGGCGGTGTGTTTTCCTCCGCAGGAAGGTCTGGGTCATAGTATTCGCCTTCAATGATGGTGTCATTTTTCCGCTTTTCAGACATAGACCTACACCTCCACAAATACAGTACATTAAGCATACACGCAATTGCGGAAAATGTCAACGGCTTCTCGCAATAAAAAATAAATGTGCCATTTGTTTTTTTTCTTATAATTATTATTTATTATTTTATAAATTTATCTCTTTATATATAATAAGTAGATTGCGAGTTTTCTTCTGCTGAATTGAGAGAAAAATTCCTGTGAAAAAAGAGTTTTCTTCCCACGAAAAAAGAGAAATATTCTGCTGTGCTGAGAGTTTTCTTCTGCTGATTTTGCCAGAATAAAACTCTCAATTCGGCAGAAAAAAACTCTCAGTACGCAAGCGGCTGCGGGCAAAGCAGACAGCGAAATGCGAGTTTTCTTCTGCGCAGTTGAGAGAAAAATGCTGCGCAGTGAAAAAATCAGTTCGCGGCTTTTCCGGCGGAGCAGGGGAGAGCGCAGTAACAAAAAAGAGAGGGCAGAGGGGAAAAAGGCTTATTGAGAGAAATTTTCTGACAACAGAAGAAAAAACAGAAAAATTCTCCTTTTTGTATTGCGAGTTTTATTCTGAACAAAAAATTCTCCCGGAATCTTCGATAGTACGTAAAAGTATATGAAAAAAGCAAAAAGTATTGCGAGAAATCTTCTCCGCTGAAAAAATAGCATGAAAGAAACAAAGTGTAATAATTTATATATAATATACAAAATGGCAAATAAAATCATGCGCATCCGGGGAAACCGGCAGGGAAGGGGAGAGGGCCGGCAGGAGAAACACAGCTTTTCCAAAATGCAGACTGCCAAAAGGCGACGCAGAGCCGCAGGTAATTATTTTTATAAAATTGCAGAAAAAAACTCTCAATAGACGCCCGCGGTGGGACTATTGAGAGTTTTTTTCTGCAAAAAATAAAGAAAATTCAGAAAAATGCAGCCGTCCGCAAGGGCCGTCAGCACCCCCTTATTACCGGGAGCAGGTCACAGCATCTGTTGCCGTATAGTCAAACAGGCCGTCGTTTTTCTCCTCCAGAGCCTTGATCATGTGGTAGGTGTATTCGTTGTAGGGCGTCGGGATGCCTAACTCGCACCCCATGCGCATGAGCGCACCGGAGAACATATCGATTTCTGTGTGCCGCCCGGCGTCGAGGTCCTGCAGGGTGGAGTAGCGCGCGGTTGGCGGCACAGTGCTGCCGTGGGTGGAGGCCGCAGCTGCCTTGGAGAGGTCGATCCCCTTGGCGGCGGCAATGGCCTCCAGCTCGCGGCTCAGGCCGTCGCTGATGGCCTTTATATGGGCACTGTCGCAGCCGACGCCCGCGCCGAGGATCGCCTGCGGCAGATTGTTGCAGACGTTCAGCCGGAACTTGGACCAGATCTCCTCGCGGATATGCTCGGTTACACGGAAATGAATGCCCGTGTCCGCAAACAGCGCCCGCACCGCCTGCACCCGGTCACTGTCAAACGGTGCGGTCAGTTCCCCGTAGATGATGCCGATGGTCGTTTCCGGGTCAAACCGCACACCGTCCCCGGTGCGGTGGGAGGCCACCTTGATGAGCGCGGGCAGTACATGAGCCGCGCCGACCTGTGCGGCGATGAGCTCCTCACTGTCAACGCCGTTCATCAGGCTCATGACAACGGTGCGTTCGCTCACAATGGTGCGGATGCTGTCCAGTGCGCCGGGCAGTGCGCCGTATTTCAGCGCGACGATCAGCAGATCGACGCCGTGGGCCTGCTGCGGGGTCCAAACCTGCGGGTGATAGACCTGCCCGTTGATCGTGCAGCCGTTTTGCCGCAGCCGCTCGGCGCGGGAACCCTCCGCCACGACGCCAAGCTGCAGGCTGTTGGCAGCGGCCTTGTCGGCCAGGCCCCACAGCACATAGCAGCCGACGGCTCCGGCCCCCAAAATAGCAACAGATTGAATTTTCATCGTCTACATCCTCCCGTCAGCCGGCACGGCCCGGCTGGATGATGCGGATCAGCTCCTTATCCAGCTGCAGGGTGCAGTGCCACGGATTTACAATAATGCCCGCGATTTCCGGTGCGGAGAGCGCTGCGGCAAACAGCTTGTCAATATCTGCAAGGAAGGTCGATTTCACCGTGTCGGGGCTTTTCATCTGCTCCTCAAACGAGGTGAAGGCGTACCACCAGCTTGCGCCGTCCGCCGTCGTCACGACCCGGGGCTGCACCTGCCCGCCACCGGGGACAGGCTCGCC
>ENA-OOZY01001519-OOZY01001519.1-human-gut-metagenome-genome-assembly--contig:-NODE-1519-length-13711-cov-2.971002_pt1 | contig 13711 bp, 8 predicted proteins | sample MGYA00241047_ERZ501410 | MGnify/ENA primary metagenome ERZ501410 (study PRJEB25962, sample SAMEA2042621) | human gut metagenome | biome: human gut; feature: human-associated habitat; material: faeces... | reverse complement strand
CCATCCGCGTGACGCAGGAGGCCAAGGTGCTGCCCCCCTCCTTCTCGATGTCCTATGAAGGGGGAGAACTGCCGGCCGAAGGATTCGTCGCCGACTACAAGGGTTCCGCCTCCTTCCAAATCGCAGTCACGCCGGTGAACGTCATCTGGGACGTGAAGACGCAGTACGAATCGGGCGGCAACGACTGGCTGCAGGTCAGCAAATACGAAAGCGAAACCGTCAATCTCATCACCATCAACTTCAATCTCCGGAACGATTCGCCCGAGACACGCACCGCCACCATAACGGTCACCACCGATGCGGAGGGTATCGGCCCGTTCGAAATCAAGGCATCCCAGCAGGGAAAGCCCGATTTTCTGAGTACCATCACGGAAGATGTCAGCATGAATCTGACGTACTGTTACGCTCTGGTAGCGCCCAACAACGACTACCGCAATGAACCAAGTACCCTTTGGGATTTGCGCCTGTGGAGCGACGGCATCACTTACGATGAAACGAACTACCCGAACTACTACGTCGGAACGGGCGAGAAACTCTGCGTCTACTTCTACTCAGACCCGCTCACACTCAACGACGACAACGAATACTATCTTCCCGACGGGACTTACACCGTCACAGCCTTCGGCGACGGCGGTACGAGCCTCAACCCGGGCGAGATACGCGGAGGCGGCGAAACATGGAACTACGTCTTTCCGCAGGGGAGCTGGTATTCGCGTGTCGAAGAGTCCAACATTACGGAAAACGCACTGATATCGGAAGGTACCGCCACCGTAACGCGCAACGGCGAGGTCTATACCATCACGTTCGACTTCACGAGCGACGCCAAGTACAGCGTGACCGGTACGTTTGAAGGCGAATTCGAGATTCACGTACAAGGTTGATTCCCGGCAATGTACGCCCTGCAGGGCGTACATCATTCCGGCCGCCCCTTAAGGGGCGGCCGTTTTTCGTCCAGTTCTTACCGAAACAAACAATAAACAACAAACTATCAATTACTTACCAGCAAAAATCGCCGCCTCAGCAAATAACGAAATGTCAAAAGCTGCACAACGACACCCGCCTATTCCCATATTCCTGCAACAGGACACAGAAATACCGCAACATCACAACTATCTTTGAAACATCCGCGGCAAAAGATGCAAATTTCCCAACATATATTATTAATTTTATTTTATTATTATGTTTGTATCCGCACATAAAGTACTTTTTCCCGGGGAAAATTTGTTTAAGCAAAAAATTAACAAACCATCCAACCATGAACAAAAACTATCTGCACAAAAGCCTCGCCGCCCTTCTGGCTGCCGCGGCACTGACAGGATGTGCCAAAGACAAGGAAGAGTTCCATTACATCGACCTCAGTCAGGTGGCATGTACCTTCCAGGGCGAGGACAACCAACCCCTGACGGTCTCCGTCATCACAGCTCCCGCCGCATGGAGCGCTGCCCCGGACGCCTCCTGGGTAACGGCCGAAAAGGGACAGGACGGGGAGAGCCTGACAATCACCGTCGAAGACAACACCTCCGGAACCGAACGGGAGGCCCGCATCACCGTCTCCGCGGGTCAGGCCTCGCAGCAGATACTCGTCACGCAGCTCGCCGCAGACAACCTGTTCGCCCGTCTTCGAAAACTGGATACATTCCAACAGGGTGCCGTCATATCGCCGAGCGGAAATTATGTCGGAGGAATTATCCCTTCCATCGCGCCGGATGACTCGTGGCTCTATTCGCCTGTCATCATCGATCTCCGAACGGGCGAAACCTACCAACACGGCCCGTTTCCCGAAGCGCTTTATTACATGACCGAAGCGAGCTGCATCACCGACCAGGGACTCCTGTTTATCAATGACGGTATGCACGGTGGTCAGGTAGCCATCGACACCTCGGGCAATATTACCATTCCGGAAGCCGTACCTGCAGGATTCGAAGGTAAACCCAAGGTAGAGGCAACCTCTGCAGACGGCAAATACTGGGTCGGTTACGCAATGGACAAAAACGGTCATCTTGGCGGTCTCTATCATCCGCTGCTCTGGACGGACGGCGTACCCGAAGTGCTGCCCATGCCCGAAAAAGGATTCAGAGAGCAGGAGCTTACAACCGGCGTCATGGCCCGCGGCATCTCCGCCAACGGCGAAGTCGCTTACGGTACCTCCTGGGAGAACTACGATTTCGGCATGCTGTACTGGAAAAGGAATGGCAATGGCTTCGATGCACCGCAATGGGTAGGCAAAGATGTCCGGGAAATGGTCTCCGGTGTCTGGACCAGACCGGACGGCAGGGAATACGAATATACCTATGTGAACGGCATCATCTGCCAGGCATGGAATACGCAGGTCAGCCCCTCGGGAAAATGGATAGCCGGCCGTTACCGCAAGGAGTTCGACCCGGAAACCGAACAGCCGATTGACCAGGAACACTACGCCGCATTCTACAATACCGAGACCGAAAAGACCATCATCGTAGAGGACTACGGCGAATCGGGCGGACAGTTCGTCACCGACGACGGCATCGCATTCATCGGCATCGGTACTTTCGGCGTGTCCACCGGCCGGGTGTACGACCTCAACACGGGTATCGACCTGGGAAGTACGCAGGAGTGGGTATACAACAACTACGGCATCATTATCCCGTACGGATACATCAACTATATCACGGCGGACGGCTCCGTCATGCTCGGTACATCGGCTCAAGAGTCCGCAATGGGGATAAGTTTCATTAAATGGTACATTGCACCGCCTCTGGAAAAATAACCTAAAACACAAATGAATGATGAAAAAGATATTGTTCGTCGCAGCGGCATGCATACTGGCAGCCGCATGCAAGCCCACTGAAACGGAAACAACAACCGCTTCGCTCGAAATAACCCCCACATCGCTCTCCTTCGCAGCGGAGGATACCGCCCCACAGACGATTACCGTAACGGCCGTCGGCGTGGAGTGGACATACTCTCTCGCAGAAAGCGGAAAGGAGTGGGTGACAATCGAACGGCTGTCCGACAAAGAGCTGACGGTCGCCGTCGCCGACAACACCAAAGCGGAACAACGAACCGCCGCCGTTACCTTCAAGGCGAAGGACAACAACCGGATAAAAGACCGAAGCGTCACCATCATCCAACAGGGCGCCGAAAATCCGGAGGTCTATGCGCTGACGGTGGACCCGACGGTACTGACTTTCGAGGCCAAGGGCGCCGCAGGCCAGAGCGTGAAGGTGACCGCTTCGGGCGAGGGGATGACCTGGAGCGCCGCGGTGGAGGACGCCGCCAAAGAGTGGATAACCCTCTCTGCGACGGAAGGTGCCGAAGGAGAGACGACGCTGACCGTCACGGTGCAGGACAATCCCGACACGGCGGAACGTTCGGCGAACGTCACCCTGACGCCGAGTGCGGAGTCGGTAGGCCCGAAGGCCATCCGCGTGACGCAGGAGGCCAAGGTGCTGCCCCCCTCCTTCTCGATGTCCTACAACGGCGGAGAGATTCCCGAAGAGGGATTCACCATTCACTATAAGGGAGAAACCAGCTACGATGTGGACGTGGTTCCGGTGAACGTCGAATGGAACGTGAAAGTGGAATACGAAGCCGGCGGCTCCGGCTGGCTCGAAGCCAATAAGGTTGAGAGCGAGAATGTAAACAAAATCCATATTGCCTGCAATCTCGACAAGCGGGAGAACACTTCCTCCGACCCGCGTACCGCCCGAGTGGTGGTCACCACGAATGTGGAAGATATCGGTCCGTTCGAGATTCCCGTGATGCAGGAGGGTAAGCCCGAATTCCTCAGTACGCTCGAAGAGGATGTCGATTTCGGAGTGCTTACCCAGAGCCGGGTGCTGGTATATCCCAACAACGACTACAGGGAGATGCCCTATACCGAGTGGGATTTCATTTTGTGGGACGAGGGTATCTCATACGACGGGGTAAATGTGTTTACAGGCTCCGGCGATAAGATGTGCCTGAAGGTTGCCGGCGAGGTATTGACTCAGAACGATGACAACGAATATTATCTGGCGGACGGAACCTATACGGTAGTCGCCAACTTCGACAGCGGAACGATAACGCCTGAAATCGGTCAAATCAGCGGCGGTGCGTTCGGTTATTCCCATCCGCTTTTCCCGAACGGCTCGTGGTATATCCGGATGCAGGATGATGCCGTAACGGGTGATGCCTGCATCAAGGAAGGTACGATGACCGTGGCCCGCAGCGGGGAGACCTACACGCTGACGTTCGACTTTACGAGCGATGCCGGCTACAAGGTGACCGGTTCGTTCGAGGGTGCGCTCAATGTTCGTGCCCAATAATTGCAGACAATCCGAAAGTATTCTGCATGGAAAGGGAAGAGCCTTTGAGGCTCTCCCCTTCCGCTTTTATGCAGGATGGACGGAGATGGGATAATAACAAGGGGTAAATGCCGTGGCTGAAAGCTGCGGCATTTGTCGTTTACGGCCCTGCGGCGGAGATGCATTTTCGGGATGACCCCGGCAGCCCGTGTCATTCGGCGAGGTTGTTCCGGATGCGTGTCCGGGCATTTCTTGTTCCGATTGGCCGGCTGTCCGCTGCATCCGCCGTAATGCCGCCGCCGTCCTGTCCTGCATGGCATCGTATGGGGGCCTGTATATATCTATTTTTTTGCATATATGCAGAATTTTTCGGATATCGCCGGGACCATGGCGGCGGCGAAAGGTACCGCGACAATTGAATGCCGTGGAAAGCGTGAAAAAAGCGATGATATGTACGCTGTCTGTTGGATTTAATGAATGTTGTTGCGGGTAATTATACATAAATGTCGCTTGTTCGGTGGCGGTTTGTTTTAAAAAACTCTTTTTGGTAAATATGAAAATGTTATAACACCGAATATTATTATATTGTTTTATGATTAGATTTGCATTCGTAGGGTGACAACAGCGTCGCCTGCGGTTTAAGAAGAGTAACCTAACAAATTATTCCAAACGACTTATGAAAAAAAATGCAATTCTGATTCGATTGGCGGCCGCCGCCCTTGTGCTGTCGGGCGGTTGTACGACCAATCCGGCCGAGGAGGTTCATTACGTGAATGTCAGCCAGGCGGCCTGTTCGTTCCTGGGCGAGGGGAGCAAACCGCTCGCCATTGTCGTGGATGCGGCTCCGGCCCAGTGGACGGCCGAGCCCGGCGCATCCTGGGTGAAAGTGGAACGTACCGATGCGACTACCCTTACCGTTACGGTGGATGACAACGATACGGGAACGGAGCGGAGTGCCGATATTACCGTGCAGGCGGAAGCCGTAAGGCCAATCCGGGTTTATCAACTTCCCAAGGACAACAGCATCGCCCGTTACCGTACGACGAATACTTTCGACAACGGAACTGCGGTGGTCTCCCCGAGCGGCAGGTATGTGGGCGGCTTCGAATCGACGCTGCTGGAGGATGGCAATACGTTTGAGTTCTGGCCGGTCATCATCGATGTGGAGGCCGACGAACGGATTGTGCTCGGTCCCGTTCACCAGTCGCTCCACATGCTTCACGAGCCCCACGCGATAAGCGACCAGGGACTGCTGTTCATCGCCGACGGGCAGAACGGCGGGCAGGTCGCTTTCGACATCACGGGCAATTCGTTCGTGCCGGAGATTCCTGAGGGGTATAAGACGCTTCCCGAAATACAGGCGGTTTCCGCCGACGGCAGGTATTGGGTCGGCTATTCCAAAAACAACGACGGACTGCACTATACATTGGTGTGGGAGGACGGCGTATTGGCCAAACAGCTCCCCATGCCGGACAAGAATTTCGTCGGAGAGGATTTCTGGTACGGTATTCTGGGGCGCGGCATCTCCGCCGACGGTTCCGTCATCTACGGTACGACGTGGGAGAACTGGGACTTCGGCATGGTCTATTGGAAGGATTGGCAGAACGGCGGCCAGGCGGAATACGTCGGAAAGGATGTGCATGTGCGGAAGGTCGAGAAGGCACTGGACAGCCAGGGGCTCGAATACGATTACTATTGTGCGGACGGCATGATTTGTCAGGCGAACCGCACCAACATCAGCCCCTCGGGCAAATGGATAGCCGGGTCGTACCGGACGTGGACCCTCGCCGAAAACCGGATGGATGCGGTGACGTCGCAGGTTGCCGCCTTCTATGACGTCGAAACGGAAACCACCGTCATCGTGGACGAGTACGGTGAATCGACCGGAACGCACGTGACCGACGACGGCATCGGATTCATCGGCCTCGGTTCGCTCGGCATCTCCTCCGGTCGCGTTTACGACTGCAATACGCGGACCGACCTCGGTACGACGCAGGAGTGGGTGTACGATAACTACGGCATCATCATTCCGAACTGCTATGTCACCAGCATCTCTCCCGACGGAACGGTAGTCTTCGGCCGGTATCTGGAGTCTTCGGCCGGCGGACACATGAAGTTCCCCGGATGGTACGTGGCTCCGCCCGTGGCGGAGTAATGGAATGACGAAATGTTTTCATCGCTAACCTAATTGATTCGGACCATGAAAAAGTTTTTATATCTGGCGGCAGCCTGCCTGCTGGCCGCCTGCAACGGCGGGGATGAACCCGAACAGCAGCCGTCGCTGGAGGTAAAGCCGCTCCAGCTCGATTTCGCCGCGGCGGACGCGGCCCCGCAGGAAATCACCGTAACGGCGGTCGGTGTGGAGTGGGAGTACATACTCTCCGGAGGCGCTTCGGAGTGGGTGACGGTGGACGACAGCCGGGAGGGTGTCCTGACCGTTTCCGTGGCGGACAACCCCGCACAGGAAAGGCGCACCGCCTCCCTGGCGGTGAATCCGCAGGGGAATATCAAGGTCAAACCGCGCAGCGTGACAATAGCCCAGGCCGGGAACGATACGCCTGTCGTCTATTCGCTGACGGTGGAACCCGCCGCACTCACCTTCGAGCCTGAGAACGCTCCGGCGCAGGAGGTGAAGGTGACCACCGAAGGCGAGGGACTTATGTGGAGCACCGAAGTGGAGGAGGTCGCACGCGGGTGGATTACCGTTACCGAACGTGACGGCGGATTCACGGTGGTTGTTGCGGACAATCCCGGACAGGCCCCCCGTTCGGGGAACATCACCGTCGTGCCGGACAGCGAGGCAGCCTCGCCGAAGGTGGTGCGGGTGACGCAGCAGGAGCTGGTACTGCCTCCGTCGCTCGACATAGCGCTGAATAACGGCGCATCCCCCGAGGAGGGATTCGTCCTCGATTACCGCGGACAGACGGACGGCGATTACAATATTCTGGTCACTGCCGTCAATGTCGAGTGGCGTGTATCGGTACGGTACGAGTCCGGTACGGACGAAGGGTGGATTAACGCTAATGCCATTGATTTTGATGACGATACCCGTGTGAGCATTGTCGGTGGTATCGAGAACGAATCCCCTGAGCCCCGTGTCGGCTGGGTGGTCGTCTCTTCCGATGCGGAGGGGGTGGGTCCCTATGAAGTAAAGGTAACGCAGGAGGGAAAACCCGACTTCATCAGTACGCTGGAGGAGGATGTCGATTTCGGCCAATTTACCAAGAGCAGGATTATTGTCAGTCCGAATGACGACTGGCGTCATGACGAGGTGACCGCATGGGAGATAATGTGTTGGGATGAAGGCGTTGAATTTATAGAAAATCCGCCCTTCCCGGAGCAGCCTCGCTTCGAAGGCACGGGAGGCAGAATCTCTTTCATGTTAATCACGGAAGTGTTGGAGAAGAATGACGACAATGTGTACATTCTGCCGGACGGCATCTATACCGTCGTGGCGAACTTCGACGACAATCCCGACCTGAAGCAGCCCGGCAATATCAGCGCCGGCGTCGCAGGGACTTACCTGCACCCCATATGGCCGCGCTACGCATGGTTCGTCCGCATGGAGAACGGCGTTCACAACGGCGAGGCCTGTATCCGGAGCGGTACTATGACCGTGACGAATATCGGTGAGGATGAGTACGAAATCGTGTTCGAGTTTGAAAGCGATGCCGGATACCGTGTAGAGGGTTCCTATAAGGGAACGTTCGATATCCGGGTAGGTTGAGAGCGAAGTGTTAGTTAGTTGATAGGTTCTTTTCAGACGGCGCCGTACCGAGTGATTCGCTGCGGCGCCGTCCGTCATATCGGAACCGCACGCTTGCCGGGACAGCGTGCTGTCCCGGCGAAGAGGCGCTAACGGCCCTCCGTATAGCCTTTCATCAGCCGGGCGATGTATTTGCCGATGATGTCGAATTCGATATTGACTACCGACCCCGGCCGGATATCCTTGAAGTTCGTATGCTCGTGGGTGTAGGGGATGATGGCTACCTGAAAGGAGCCGCTGCGGGAGTTCACTACCGTGAGGCTGACGCCGTTCACTGCTACCGAACCCTTTTCGACCGTCACGTTGTCGCCGTGCTGTTCGTATTCGAACGTGTAGTAGTAGCTGCCGTCGGCACTCTCCACGGCGGTGCAGGTGGCTGTCTGGTCCACATGCCCCTGCACGATGTGTCCGTCGAGCAGGGCGTCCGGCCGCATGCTGCGTTCGATGTTCACCCGGTCGCCCGGCCGGAGCAGGCCGAGGTTGGATTTGATGAGTGTTTCGTATATGGCGGTCACCGTATAGGTGTCGTTCGCAATGGATTCCACGGTCAGGCAGACGCCGTTGTGGGAGATGCTCTGGTCTATCCGGAGCTCTTCGGCTATCTCGCTCCGCATGGTGAAGGTCTTGTTCTCTCCATCTTCCCGGATGTCCGCGACGGTGGCCATCCTCTCTATTATCCCTGAAAACATAATCGTATGGTTTTTTATCGGTTGTCGGGGTCGGCCGCATGCCATCCCCGTCGTCTTTGCCTAACGGTTGTAATGTATGTGTCCCCTGACGAGGAACAGTTTCCGCAGCCGGTACGGTTCCACTTCGATGTCGCCGAAAGCGGGATTGGCTGCGCGGAGACGGAGCGTTCCGGCCTCCGGATTGCGGAATACGTTGCGGACGGCGGTCACCCTGTCGCTTACGACGAGATAGGGATAGCCCGGTATCAGCGCACTCTCCTCCGTTTCCGACAGCAGTAGCGTGGCACCCACCGGAATTTCCGGTTCCATCGCCTTGTTCAGCATCAGTGCCGCGAATGTCACATGTTCCGCTCTGGGCAGCGAAAGGACGTATGATGCCTCGGGAAACCGTTCCATGCCCGCCAGCGTCAAGGCGTCGATGTCGTAGGCCGGAATCAGATTCCGCTCCTCCGTGTTGCCGATGAACATCCCGCCTTCGCCGGTGATTATCCATGCGCGGCTTATCTCCGGATACCTGGCCGCTATCAGTTCGGCGAGCTCCTTGCTGATGCCGTTGTCGCCCCGTTTTATCCGGTAGAGGTTTTCGCTCCTGTTCAGCCCGATACTCAGGGCGAACGAGTTGACCGAAAGTCCCGTCCAACGGACTATTTTCTCTATTCTCTGCCAGTCGTCCAGCAACATAACGGTGTGCGTACAAGTGGTGCGCCGGAATACGGCAGGCGGATTTTCCGCTTCCCTTACCCCGTCTCAGGGGCGTTTCCTGCCTCTTCAGGCCAAAATTAGGCAGATTCTCCCTATTTTTATTGGAAAATACCGGAAAAAAATCGCAAATTTGCAGACGCAATCGACTTCGGTCCCGTAGTTCAATGGATAGAATATAAGATTCCGGTTCTTACGATATGGGTTCGATTCCCGTCGGGACTACTTTTTTGAATGAGAAACCGCTGAATAACAGCGGTTTCTTTCGTTATCGGCGGAATCCTCGCCGAGTGTGCGTCGTTGTCCGGCCGTCTGTTCCCGTCCGTTCGGGGGTGTGTCCATCCCTGCAGGTCGTGCTCTCCCTTGTGTCGTATCTGTTTCGAGCGGCGGATGTGCATTTTTTCAGGACGTTTTCCGGCTGTTTTTCCATAGTTCGTTCCGGGTTCCGACGGCATGGCGGTATCGCATTTCCGGCATGAAAGAGATACGGCGCATGTTGCCCTATCCCGTTCGTTTCCTTGTACGATATGCCCGGTGTTTTTGAAAGGAACGCAGGCTCTTGTGAACGAAACGGTTCGTCGGTAATGTTTCCATTCATCAAATTTGCACTCGACGAACGGGGTGCTCCTGCTCGCCTGCGCGGTGGGGGACCGTGCAGACCGGCCGCGGACGTGGAAAAGGGGAAAGTTTGAGCGGGCGAGCACCCCCGCCGAAGCGGGTTTGTAGACATTCGAATCACAGGAGAAGGCGGGTTGCCTTTCCTATCGGTTTGCGAATATTATTGAAAAAACTGTACTGAAATGAAAAGATTGTTATTGCTTATGCTCCTTCCGGCGGTGGCTACCGTCTTGGGGGGATGCCGAAAAGAGAGGCAGGAAGCCATGACCTTGTCCATTACTCCGTCCGGGCCTATCGTGTATGAAGCGGAAGGCGGAACGACGAAAGTAACCGTGACGACGAATCAGAAGACATGGGAGGTACAGGCCGCTCGAAATCAGAAGTGGTGCACGGTCGAGGAGGTGGAAGGTTCGAGTTTCGTGGTGAAGGCCAGCGTCAATAAGAACAGAGAAGAAGAGAGGCAAACGAAAGTTACGGTGACTACTGGAACAGGTCGTGATGCCAAACGAGTCGTATTGGAGGTAACCCAACGGAAAGCTCAGGCGCCGTTTGATATAAAAATCACCGAGATTACCGATACGGAAGCGACCATAACGGTTGTGCCGCGCGATAAGGAGAACCGTTACTTCTGTGATATCATAGAAAAGAATTCGCTCCAGTATTTTAATGATGATATAGGTGAGTTTGTGAGTCAGTTGATGGATTTCGCCGCATCGTGGTATGGAAGCATGGAGGCCGCGGTTTTGATACTAACCGGTAAGGGCGAACAGACGAAGACGATTAATAAATTGCAACCGGGTGTCGAGTGTGTGGGTTATGCGGTCGGATTGAGTGAGGACGGTAAAATGAATACGGAGATAGAGAGCGTCGATTTCTGGACACAGAAAGCGCAGACGGATAAGAATGGGCAGCAGATAGAGGCTGTCGGTGATAGAATATGGTGGGAAAATAGAATCGGTAAAGAATAATTCGGTTGCTCTCGGCAGAAATTTTACGAGTGATGGCGGAAGGTCTCATTCGTGGAATGAGGTGGGTTTGGCGAACGCATCTGTCAGCAGCGAACGCCGACCGGTTATCGAGAGATTAGTTCTTTAGACGATAAAAACGGGAGTTGTCGTCCCGTCGGTGAATCTGCCGGCGTTCGGTTGCGTATGCTACGGTCCGGATAAGAAAATTGCAGACTTCCTATGGTGGTATCGCCGTTCCCGCCGGTTTCGGCGAAGGTCGCAGGGAATACATGCAGAAGTAGTTTTTTCATTTTCATGTTTTTCGGGCAATGCCCGAAGAGTTAATGGGTTAGTTGAAGGGAAGGGGATGGTCGTGATGACCGTCCCCTTTTGGTATGACGTTGCCTCTTTATCTGTCGAATGCACGGCGGTCGTATGTCGTTTCGTATGTATTGTTTGCATAATTATTGGCAAAATACCCCTTTTCGGGGGAAGATTTGGTCGGGAAAATGGAAAATTACTCCATAAAAGAGTCAGGAATGTTTGCAATATATGGTTTTATATATTACATTTGTTGTTGCAGGCGTAGGTGGGGAGAGCTGTTTGTTTTTTTATATACTTATAGACGTGTTTTTATTGCTAATCTAAAACCTATGGAAATGAAAAAAAATTTATTCTTTTCGACACTCTTGCTGGTGACGGCGGTCCTCATGGGAGGATGCCGGCAAGAGGAGCCAAAGACGGCTCCTCCGACCCTCTCCATCGAGCCTGCCGAAGCGCTCGTCTTCGAGGCGACCGGAGGGACGCGGGTGATTGCCGTCACGACGAATCAGGATACGTGGCGTGTGCTTTCCGACCAGACGTGGTGTGTCGCGCAGGCAGCGGATGATGCGAGCTTCACGGTGACTGCGGGTATCAACGAGAGTCCGGACGATATGCCGCGGGCGAAAGTGACGGTTACTGCGGGGACGGGAAACAATGCCAGGACCGTCGTTCTGGAGGTGTACCAGCGGGGTGTGGAAGAGGTGGTGCCTGAGGAGCCGCCTTTCGGGATAACCCTCTCCAACATTACGGCTACCGGGGGTGACATGCGGGTCGTTCCGCTCGATGCGGCGGGCAGCTATTACTTCGACGTAATCGCCAAGGCCACCCTCGACGAACATCACGGCGGAGATATAGGCCGGATGATGGAGCGTATGATGGCGGAGGCCGAGCAGATGTACGGGAGCATGGAGGAGGCGCTCGCCAACCTTGCTTCACGGGGGGAGCAGGAGCATTCCTTCACGAGGCTCTCGCCGGCCAGCGAACATGTGGCTTTCGCCGTGGGGCTCGGAGCCGACGGTGCGGTGAATACGGAGGTGGTCAGCGAACCGTTCCGGACGGAGGAGCTCTCCGATGCGGTGACTTTCGAGGTGGAGTTCACGAACCGTTATTACGACGGCGCGGACTTTACCGTGACGCCTTCCGACGATGAATTTCCGTACTATTGTACGATACGTCCCGCCTTCCAGTACGACGAGCTCTCCGACCAGGAGCTGCTCGAAAAGGTGGTCGCCGAGGACGGTTTCATGATAGATTTCTATGCGACGACAGGTGTTTACGAATATGAGAACGAAAACGTATGGCTGACCGATACGGGTTATCTCGTGTTGGTGTTCGGATGGGCCGACGGCGCAGCGACCACCAACATCCACCGTTTCCCGTTCCGTACGCTCGAACCGAATATCCCGCCATCGGAGTGCCGTTTCGACGTGGAGGTAACCGGACTTACTTCGCGCAGCGTGACCGTTGCGATAACCCCTTCGGACGAAACGTCGGTCTATATGTGGGACCTGATAGCGGATGCCGATTACCAACAGTTCAAAGGGAACATGAAACAGTATGTGACGGATTATGTGGCAGCTGATATCGAATCGCTCGACTACAACCGCGAACGCGGTGTGGGAGGCAACATCTTCTCCAAGATGCTTGAGCCCGGAACCACCTATTACGTCTGGGCCGCCTGCATCGACGAGTTCGGGAAGCCTGCGGCGGACGTCGTCGTCAGCGCCCCCTTCGAGACGCTGCCCAATCAGGTGAGCGATGCCGGGGTGAGCGCCGTTATCGGCAAATATTTCAACGGCGACGACCTTTATGCCCTCGATTCCGAAAAGTATGCCTCCGGTCGGGGAATGGCCTATGTGGAGGTGACGTTCAGTGCCAATGACGAGGCGGTGGTATGGTACGGCACGATGGTGAAGGAGGACCCCTCCGACCCGACAGGGGCCATTTCCGATGCTGAGATAGCCGAAACCCTCGTGGCGTCCGGTACCTGGTGCCCGACGGGCAAACTTTATTGGTGTGAATGGGATGTGGAGTACACCGTGCTCGGCGTGGCCATTGGCAGCGACGACAACAGCGGGCCCGTACTGCGGCTCGGCAAAACTTTCACGAAGGAGGGGGCTTCGCCCGTTTCCGAATTCGTGGAACCCGCATCCGCGGCGGCTCAGTATATTTACAACGCTCCGTTCGTGCGGTACGATGCTTCGGTGAAAGTCTACCGGGAACGCGCGCAGAGATAGTTTTTTCATGCGTCCGGGCAGTGCCCGGGACAGGTTGGGTTAAGAGGGGGGCGGTCTCAGCAGGCCGCCCCTGTTTTGTTTGTAGGGGGGCGCCCGGCTGTTTTGGTTATCTTCGGGCGTTGTGGTATATTTGTGCGGCAGAGGAAATAAGACGTAAACGGTTAAA
>ENA-OOZY01001504-OOZY01001504.1-human-gut-metagenome-genome-assembly--contig:-NODE-1504-length-13805-cov-2.447564_pt1 | contig 13805 bp, 19 predicted proteins | sample MGYA00241047_ERZ501410 | MGnify/ENA primary metagenome ERZ501410 (study PRJEB25962, sample SAMEA2042621) | human gut metagenome | biome: human gut; feature: human-associated habitat; material: faeces... | reverse complement strand
TGGACACCAACCGCCGCAAATGCATCATCGCCGACGAGGAAACCGGCAAGACCTCCAAAGACGGCGTATACGCAGGCGGAGACGCCGTTACCGGCGCTGCAACCGTTATCCTCGCGATGGGCGCAGGAAAAACAGCTGCAAAGGGTATTCACGAATTTTTAAGCAATAAATAAAACAGGGTTCCATGGGTGCAGAATATCGAAGGTAGGATGTGCCCATGGACTTTTTTAAACTACTTGAGTAGTTACACTGAAACAGGAGGTTAAAAATGGTAAGACATATTGTAATGTGGAATTTTGCAGAAACACTCTCCGAAGAGGAAAAGAAGGCAGCCGGGGCGAAAATGAAGGAGATTTTAGAGCCGCTTAAGGACGTGGTTCCGGGCGTTGTATCGCTAAAAGTCGTTGTAAATGAGCTGCCGTCCAGCAACCGCGACGTCGCGCTGATCGGTGATTACGAGTCCGTGGAGGCATTGAATGGCTACACGGTGCATCCGGCGCATGTGGAGGCGGGCAAGTTTGTAAGAAGCGTTACCTGCAACCGCTCCTGCCTGGATTTTGAGCTGTAATGCGCATCACAGTGATAGCGGTCGGGAAAATTAAAGAAAAATACTTCACAGGCGCGATTGCGGAATATGCAAAGCGCCTGTCGCGGTATTGTAAGCTGGAAATCATTGAGCTTCCCGACGAAAAAACGCCCGACGGAGCGAGCGCGGCGCAGGAGCAGCAGATTAAAGAAAAAGAGGGCGACCGCATCCTGAAAGCGATCCGCGAGGACGCCTATGTGGTGGCGCTCGCTATCGAGGGACAGAAAATGACGTCGGAAAAGCTGGCGGCTTTCATCGAGAAGCGCGGCATCGCCGTCTCCGTTCCCAAGTGGGACGCCGAGAAGTGCGTGCAGTGCAACCAATGCGCTTTTGTCTGCCCCCACGCCACCATCCGTCCCTTCGCGCTGACCGCCGAGGAGGCCGCCGCGGCTCCCTTGGGCTTGATGAGCGCGTTCTGCGGCGCGCCGATTACCTGCTCAGCTTTTCCGACATGACCTTCCCGCACCAGCTCATGCGTGTGATCCTGCTGGAGCAGGTATACCGGAGTTTTCGGATCATTCATCACGAGCCATATCACAAGTAATTGAGTTCTTTTATTGAAAGAGGTATACGTTATGGAAGGCATTATAATCAGAGAAGCCTCAGCCAAAGATGCTGAGCAAATGATAGAATATTTAAAAATTGTTGGTGGGGAAACGGATAATCTTACATTTGGAGAAGCTGGATTCCCTGTCACAGTAGAACAAGAAGAGCAATATCTTGAAAATGTTCATGATGACAAAACATCGGTATATTTGCTTGCCTGCAAAAATGGTGAGATTATCGGAGATGGCAGTCTGACCGGTCTGCCGCGAAGAATGTGTCACCGTGCAGAACTGGGGATCACTGTGCGGAAAAAATACTGGAATTGTGGTATTGGCAGTAAGCTTATGGAAGGGCTCATTGAATATGCAAAAAAAAATGGGATTGAAATCCTTAATCTGGAAGTGAGAAGTGATAATGTAAACGCGATCCATTTATACGAAAAATATGGATTCAGGCATATCGGAACATCACCGGCCTATTTTAAGATCGGAGATGACTATGTAGATTTTGAATTAATGTTTCTTGACTTACGGCAGTCAGAAAATCGAAAATTATGATAAAATTAACCTGAAAAATTACGGAGGATATGACTTATGAATCTGGAGAATTTTAAATGGACACGCCAGCCTCAAAGTTATAGTATAAAAGATAACCGGATAGAAATCATTACCGCCCCGCACACGGATCTCTGGCAGAGAACCTATTATCATTTCCGCAACGATAATGCACCGGTGCTGCAGATGGAAACTGAAGAACAGTTTTTCAGTTTTACCGTAAAAACGAATTTTTCGGAAAGTCATCATCGCTTTGATCAGTGCGGAATCGTGATGTATCTGGACAGCGAAAATTGGCTGAAGGGTTCTGTTGAATACGAAAACGAAAAATTTCAGCACCTTGGCAGCGTTGTGACAAATGGCGGTTATTCAGACTGGGCAACTACGGCGATTCCGGCGGATATCAAATCTATGTGGTATCGTTTCAGCCGCCGTGAGGATGACTATTGTATCGAATGCTCGGAGGATGGTACAAATTTTACGCAAATGCGTATCTGCCACATGCATAAAGGAAATGGAAAAATTCGGTTTGGCATTTATGCCTGCTCGCCGGAAGACTCTTCATTCAGGGCTGTCTTTACAGACATGGAGCTTACACAGTGTCAATGGAAAGCGCATGATGGACAGCAGCCGGATTAGGTACCTTTCATGGCGCAAAGGATCTGGGAGAGTGATTTTTGAAGATGGAGGAGGAAGCAAATGGCTGAAACGCCGTTTTATCTGGAAATAAATGTTTTATCAGAAAGATTTTATGTGCGGAGGCTGCACGAAAACGACGTGGATATGATATATGATCTGAGCTGCGAAAATAAGCTTTTTTATCAATATCATCCGCCCTTTGTCACAAAGGAGAGTATTCTGGAGGATATGTCCGCCCTGCCGTCTGGAAAAAGCTGCGATGATAAGTATTATATCGGCTTTTTTGAGGATGCGTTTCTGGTGGCGGTCATGGATCTGATCCTGGATTATCCGACAGAGAAGATCGCCTTTATCGGGCTGTTTATGACAAATATATTATATCAGCATAAGGGGATTGGCTCTGAGATTATTGGGGATGTTGTCCGGCATTTGAAATCAATTGGATACCGGGAAATCCGTCTTGGAGTTGACAGAGGCAATCCGCAAAGCTACTCCTTCTGGTCAAAAAACGGATTTTCCGTAACAGGCGGGAAAGAATATATTTTGATGGGACGGACACTTTAAAAACTTTCCACGATATAATTATTACATATGGAGACAAATATGAACATACTTATCAGAAACGCAAAACCGGAAGACTATGAAGCAGTCGAAAGCATCATGCGGCAGGTGCATCGGATGCATGTCGACTGGCGGCCGGATATCTACAAATACAATGAACCGGTGCTTCCGCAGGAAATGTATGCGCAGGCACTGAAGGACGAGACTTTTTTCGTTGCAAAATACAATGAAGTGGTTGCCGGGATTTTGTTTATCCAGTACCAGCGTATCGAAAATCCGAATTTGCTTACAAGAAATATCATTTTTGTGGATTCGATGGCAGTCGATGAGAACTATCGCGGAAGAGGCATCGGACATGCCTTTTTCGATTTCCTTAAAAAGTTAAAGCTGCAGAAAGGATGCGACGGCATCGAGCTGCAGGTAAACGCCCTGAATAAGGCTGCCTATAAAATGTACACAGATTACGGATTCAGGGAAAGCTCTGTTAATATGGAATTGTTATGAAAATCCTGTGAGACATCTGCAAACAGGACTGGATAAACGGGTCATACATATAATCTTGAAACAGAAGGAGGCTTCTATGCACTACAAATATATTTTATTTGATCTTGACGGAACGATCACCGAATCGGGACCGGGAATCATAAATTCTGTGCGCTATGCCGTGCAGAAAATGGGGTATCCGGTACTGCCGGAAGAGACGCTGCGGAAATTTGTCGGACCGCCGCTGGCGGATTCCATGCAGAAATACTGCGGCATGACGCCCTCAGAGGCCAAAAAGGCGATCACGCTTTACCGGGATTACTACACGTCGAAGGGCATATTTGAAAACAGCCTTTATCCGGGCGTGGAGGATATGCTAAAGGCGCTGAAGGATGGCGGCAAGGTACTTGCGCTTGCCACCTCAAAGCCGGAGCTGTTTGCGAAACAGATCCTGGAATATTTCCATATCGACGACCTTTTTACCGTGATCTGCGGCGCGTCCATGGACGAAAAGCTGGTGGAAAAAGCGGCGATCATCACAAACGCACTGCAGGCGCTCGGCATTGATGAGATGCACAAAAAAGATGTGCTGATGGTCGGCGACCGCGAGCATGACGTGCTTGGCGCAAAGGCGAACAATCTGGATACGCTCGGCGTACTCTACGGCTACGGAGATCTGCCGGAATTACAGCAGGCGGGCGCCGCCTATCTTGCACAGACGGCAGGGGAAGCGGCGGATATGATTCTCGGCGCTTCCGGAAAATCACAGGAAACAGGTAAGTGAGCATCATGAATAACTTGCAGAAAGAAAATGAAATAGACGACTTCATCAGTCAATATCCCGTCTGCCAGTACGCCGTCCTTGATGCGGCGGAGGTTCCCTTTTCCGAAAAGGTGCGGCACATCTGTAAGACAGAATGCGGACGCTACGGGAAATCCTGGTCGTGCCCGCCGGGTGTCGGAGAAGTGGCGCAGTGCCGCGAACGGTGCTTAAAATACGACAGGGTACTGGTCTTTACCACGCTCGCCGAGGTAAGCGACGCTTCCATCCTTTCGGAAACGCTCGCCACCCGCGCAGGACATGAGGAAATCACGCGCGCCCTCGTAAAAGAGCTGAAAGCGCGCGGGGCAGTCTGCCTGCCGCTCTCCAGCGAATCCTGCCAGATCTGTGAGCGATGCGCCTATCCGGAAGCCTGCCGCCATCCGGACTATGCGATCCCCTGCATCGAAAGCTACGGCATCCTCGTCACGGAAATCGCCGAAAAATGCGGCATCGACTTTCTGTATGACGCGCACACCGTCACCTGGTTCGGACTGATTTTTTTCTCATATGAAAACCAGTGCTAATTTCCCGCACCCCTCATATACTGTTTAATAAAAAGCAAAGATAGTGGGGAGTTCGATGAAGAAGCTTGCCTCGGCGATGGGGATTCCGGAGGATTTGTCCGATAAGGCGGTGCTGCTGGAGATGACCGGACAAAACGCCCTGCGGGTGGAAAATTATCTGGGGATTATCGAGTATTCGGATTCGCGCCTGCTGCTGCAGTGCAAAAACTGCCGTCTGGAAATCTGCGGACGGCATCTGTTTATCGAGTCCTATGCGCGGGATGAGCTGCAGCTTCGCGGATGTATCGAACAGATACACTATTTCTGAAAGGAGAGATTTGTCTGGTCAGACAGCTTCTCCGTCTTGGAAAAGGGTATGTCAGGATTCATATGTGCGGCGGCTCCTGTGAGCGTTTCCTAAATCTCTGCGCCAACCACCGGATTTTCCTGTGGAACGTCCGTCCGGTGCAAAAGGGCTATGAGGGGAATATCTCTCTGAAGGATTTCTTTTTGCTGAGGCCTCTGGCAGCAAAATGCCGCACCCGCGTGAGAGTATGTAAAAAATGCGGGCTTCCTTTTTTTCTGAACCGCCACAGGAAGCGCAAGGTATTTGCCGCCGGGCTTCTTGCCAGCGGATTTTTCATTTTTTTCCTGTCCTGTTTCGTGTGGAATATCTCAATCGATGGAAATGTGAGCATCAGCCGCCCGGTGATAATGGAGTACCTGATGCAGCAGGAGATCGGCTATGGTACGCCAAAGCGCGCAATCGACTGCAAGCAGCTCTCCGCTGACCTCAGAAATGACTTTCCCAATCTGACCTGGGTGTCGGTAAAGCTCTCCGGCACAGAGCTTTCCATCAACGTGCAGGAAAATACGGATGCCGCCGGCGGGACGGGGCAGTATCTGTCCGCAGCCGGCCAGTCTGACGGTACAGCGGACGACGACCCTTTTGCAGCCGTCCCCAGTGATCTGGTCGCAGACGAGGGCGGTACCATCGTGAAGATGATTACCCGCGAGGGTACGCCGCTTGTAAAAGAGGGCGATGTGATCACGGCGGGTGACAGCCTTGTCAGCGGAGAGCTGGCGATTACCGACGACAGTGATACGGTCGTTTCTTATCGCTACTGCACGGCGGACGCCGATGTCTACATCCAGACTACTCTGCCGTATCACGATGAATTTCCGCTCATCCACGATACGCCGGAGTACACCGGAAGGAAGCGCTACGGTTTTTACATAAAGCTTTTTGGCAGGTTTTACGGCGTCGATCTTGGGATAGATGCCTTTGAGACGGCGGACATTATCGGCAGGGAGCGTCAGCTTTGCCTTTTTCAGGACTTTTATCTGCCTGTCTCGGCAGGAATCCTGCGGGCGCAGGAGTACCGGATTTTTGCCGGAGCATACACAAAAAAAGAGGCATTAGACCTTGCTGAAGCGAACCTGCAAAAATTTCTAACAGAAAATGAAGAAAAAGGGGTTCAAATATTTGAAAATGATGTTAGAATAGAAATAAGTGCGACCACCTGTCAGGCAGACGGTACCATTACCGTTATCAAAAAAACAGGCAGGCATGTGCGCACAGAAAAAACGGACCTCCGACAGGAAGGAACAGATGAATGAGTATTGTGGAAACAGTTGTGGAGATTCCGTCCCGGCTTGAGAGCAACGTGTTCGGCCAGTTTGACCAGCACGTGAAAAAAATTGAAAAGACGTTAAACGTCACCGTTATCGCGCGGGAGGGAACCATAAAAATACTTGGAAGTGCACAGGCGTCGAAAAAAGCGGCGGATATCCTTACGCAGCTTCGCCGCCTTGCTGAGGCCGGAAATGTCATTACCGACCAGAATGTAGACTATGCGCTCGCGCTTTCCTTTGAGGACAAGGAGAGCGCTATCGTAGAGATCGACCAGGATATCATCTGCCACACCATCAATGGCAAGGTGATCAAGCCCAAAACGCTCGGCCAGAAGGAGTATGTGGATGCGATCCGCAAAAAAATGATTACCTTCGGCATCGGTCCGGCGGGTACCGGAAAGACGTACCTTGCAATGGCGATGGCGATCCAGGCGTTTAAGAACGACGAGGTGGGAAGGATCATTCTCACGCGTCCGGCGATCGAGGCAGGTGAAAAGCTCGGCTTTCTTCCGGGCGACCTGCAGAGCAAGGTCGACCCCTATCTGCGGCCGCTCTATGACGCGCTCTATCAGATCATGGGCCCGGAGAGCTTCCAGAAAAACATGGAAAAGGGGCTGATCGAGGTCGCTCCGCTCGCCTACATGAGAGGGCGGACGCTCGACAATGCCTATATCATTCTGGATGAGGCGCAGAATACGACGCCCGCGCAGATGAAGATGTTTCTCACGCGTATTGGTTTTGGCTCAAAGGTAGTCATCACCGGCGATATGACGCAGAAGGATCTGCCGTCCGGCGCGCAGTCCGGGCTGGATGTGGCGGTGAAGGTGCTCGGAAAGGTGGAGGAGATTGCTTTCTGCACGCTGACCAGCAAGGATGTTGTGCGTCACCCGCTGGTACAGAAGATTGTACAGGCATATGAGGAATACGAGAAAAAGCAGCGCCCGGAAAGAGCGCCGCGCGTGAAAAATGTGTACGCCGGGAACCGGCGGGGAGGCGGAAGATGACGATTTATATGGAAAAGGAATGCGGCAGAGAACTTCCGTTTGACTGGGAGGCTGCTGCGAAAGAGGTTGTAGAGGCTGTGCTGGACTATGCGGAGTGTCCGTATGAGGCGGAGGTTTCCGTCACGCTCACGGACGATGCTGAAATCCGCGTGATCAATCGCGAGCAGCGCGGGATCGACGCTTCCACCGACGTGCTCTCCTTTCCGATGGTCGACTATGAGATACCGGGAAATTTTGATTTTCTGGAGGATGAGCCTGCGGACTGCTTTCATCCGGAGAGCGGCGAACTGATGCTTGGCGACATCGTGATCTCGCTCGACCATGTATACGCGCAGGCCAGGCAGTACGGTCATTCCCTGCTGCGCGAGTACGCATTTCTGATCGCGCACAGTATGTTCCATCTGATCGGCTACGACCACATGACGCCGGAGGAAGCGGCGGAAATGGAAGAAAAGCAGCGGGAGGTTCTGGAAAGACTGAATATCACGAGGGATTAAACATAATTTTTTTAAGGAGGAAGTATCATGAAAAAGAAAATTTTCACAGCAATGGCAGCGCTTGGCATCTCGGCAGTCTGCATGTTCGGAACAACGGCAGGAGCTGAGGATTCCTTCAATCCGTCCTGGCGGGAAACTCCCACGCGCAGCGGGGCGCTCCTGGAGACGCCGGACGCAAACGGGCAGGTGCGAAGCTTCCTTACCGGAAAGCTGACGGACGCATCCATCGCGCAGGTCCGCCCGATGTCGGTGATGATCAACAACATTATCGACGCGATGCCGCAGGCAGGCATTTCCAGGGCCGATGTGGTATATGAGGCGCCGGTGGAAGGGGAGATCACGCGTCTCCTTGCGATTTTTGAGGACTATGCAGATCTGGAAAAAATAGGGCCGGTGAGAAGCTGCCGCGACTATTTCATCGACTTTGCGATGGAATTTGACGCGATCTACACGCATTACGGACAGGCGGTTTATGCCTATGATCTCCTGAATTCCGATATGCTGAACAACATCAGCGGTCTGCAGTACCAGGACGGCGTCGGCGAGATTTACGGCTACGCCGGAGAAGATATTTTCTACCGCACGGATGATCGTCCGGCTCCGCACAACGCCTACACCAGCTACAGCGGACTGATGACGGCGGTTGAGCGCAACGGCTACAGTATGCAGTATGCGGACGATTACAGCGGACATTTTCTGTTTGCGGAGGACGGTGAGCGCGTTTCCTACACAGACGGCACAGCTGCCTACATCCGTCCGAGCCTTTACAGCAATAATCCGTACTTTGAGTATGACGCCGCGAGCGGGCTTTACATGCGCTTCCAGTACGGCGATCAGCAGATCGACGAGCTGACCGGCAGCCAGCTCGGATACGACAATGTAATCATCCAGTACTGCCCGGTGCGCGCGTATGACGACAACGGCTACATTGATATCGACACCCATTCCGGCGGTTCGGCAATTCTGTTTACGAACGGCACCTACCAGAATGCCACCTGGAGCAAGGACAGTAACTACGGCGTTACCAGATATTACGACGCTTCCGGAAATCAGCTGAAGATCAACCAGGGCAAGACCTGGATCTGCATTGTACAGGATACGAAAAACGGTGACACACTGATCCAGTGATCGCCGCGCGGGAGGAAACAGGCAAGTGGAAAGTAAGAAAAACAAATCAAATTTTTTAGTGCAGGGAACAATCCTGGCGGTCGCCGCGATCGTTGCGAAAATTATCGGTATGATCTACCGCATCCCGCTTTCCCGGATTCTGGGGGACGAGGCGTACTCTTATTATGGAACGGCAAACGAGATTTACACGATCCTGCTCATGATCTCCACCTTCAGCCTGCCGCTTGCGGTGTCAAAGATGGTATCGGAAAAGGTCCATCTCGGCGAGTGGAAAAATGCACAGAAAATTTTCCGCTGTTCCATGAAATTCGCGCTCGTGAGCGGGGCAGTTATGTCGATTCTCTGCTTCCTGCTTGCCGACGTTATTACCGGGACCATTATGAAGGTGGGAAGCGCAGCCTACGCGCTGCGCGTGCTTTCCATCGCGATTTTTCTGTTCGCGATCACCGGCGTACTGCGCGGATTTTTCCAGGGACATGAGACGATGGTCCCGACCGCCGTTTCGCAGGTGATCGAGCAGATCGTCCACGCGGTGGTTTCCATCGTGCTGGCGGCTGCTCTTTTAAACTACGGGCGCTCCCTTACCGGCAAGGATGAGACGTATGCCTCCGCGCTCGGCGCGGCGGGCGCAACGGCGGGCACGGTTGCCGGCGTTTTAGTGGCGCTCATCATGCTGCTTGTCGTGTACGTCTCCTTCCAGAAATCGTACCGCAGGCGGATGAAAAGCGATACGACAAAGCATCTGGAATCTGACCGAGATATTTATTATGCGATCATCATGACGATCCTCCCGGTTATTCTGAGCACGCTGCTTTACAACATCAGTCCGTCGCTTGATCAGGGAATCTTTAACAACATTCTGGCGGCGCAGGGCTACACCAGCCAGCAGTACAATACCATTTACGGTATCTATTTAAGCAAATACCGCGTTCTGATGAATGTACCGCTTGCGCTTGCTTCGAGCCTTTCGCCCTCAGTGGTGCCTACGCTCACCGCCGCGATGGTGGACGGAAATTATAAGGACGCGCGCTTAAAGGTGCGCTCTACCATGCGCTACACTATGATCCTCACGATCCCGTGCGCAGTCGGCATGGCGGCGCTCGCGCATCCGATCATGGCGCTGATTTATAACGACTGGCGCGCGCTTCCGGCAGGCATCATGCAGGCAGGTGCACTGATGATCGTGCTTTTCGCGATCTCCACGCTTTCTACCGCTGTGCTGCAGGGCATCGGACGCATGAAGGAACCGGTGATCAACACCGCGATCTCGCTTGTCATCCACGTGATCGTGCTTGTCGTTCTGCTCAAGCAGTTCCGGCTGAATATTTACGGTGTTGTCTATGCGAACACGCTGTTCGCCTTTATCATCTGTATTCTGAATGGACTTTGCATTAAGCGTCACCTGCGCTACCGTCAGGAGCTGCGCAAGACGTTCCTGATCCCGCTGATCGCGTCGGCGGTGATGGGCGTTGCCGCATATCTGATCCACTATGCGATCAACAGTCTGATGAACATCCTGTTCGTGGACTGGGCATCAAACATGGTCGCAACCATCATTGCGATCCTTGCGGGCGCGACGATCTACGTATTTCTGCTGATTAAGCTGCGGGGCATCCGTGAGAGTGAGATCGCAAACCTTCCAAAAGGAGAGCTGATGGTGCGCATACTGCACAAAATCCATTTCCTGTAAAGACTACAACGACTATCAGAAAAGGCAGGAAGAAACTGTGGACTACAGAGAACGCTTAAAAGAAAAAAAACGGATCATCATCAAAATCGGCTCGTCCTCGCTTACCCATGCAGCGACCGGGGCGCCCGATCTTACAAAGCTGGAAATTCTTGTGCGTGAGGTGTGCAACCTGCGCAACATGGGCAAGGAGGTAATTCTTGTATCCTCCGGCGCGATCGCCGTGGGGCGCAGCGCCATCGGCATCAAAGAACGCCCGGACAGAGTGGACGTCCAGCAGGCGTGCGCGGCGATCGGACAGGCAAAGCTGATGATGATCTATCAGAAGCTTTTTGCGGAGTACGGGCATATGGCGGCGCAGGTTCTGATGACGAAATATACCATGACCGACCCCGTCAGCAGGCAGAACGCTTTTAACACGTTCCGAGAGCTTTTATATCTCGGAGCGGTTCCGATCGTAAATGAGAATGACACGGTGGCGACCTACGAGATCCAGTTTGGCGACAACGATATGCTCTCGGCGCTGGTGGCATCGCTGACGGAGGCGGACCTTCTGATTCTGCTTTCCGATATCGACGGCCTGTTCACCGACGATCCGCACAGCAATCCGGACGCGCGCTTCATCAGTCTGGTAGAAAATCTGGACGAAAGCTTTTTTCAGATGGGGAAAAATACCAGCAGCAGCGGCGTCGGTACCGGCGGCATGAGCGCGAAGCTGGCGGCGGCAAGGATCGCCACCTCATCGGGCGCGGATATGGTTATCGCAAACGGCGCCGATTTTCACATTATACATAAGATCCTGGAGGGCAGGGAGCTAGGCACATTATTTGCCGGAAAAAAAGATCCCTGGTTCTCCCTGGTGGATTATCTTGGAAGAGATCATCACTAAATAAAGGAGACGGCTATGGGCATCACAGACGAAAAGATTGCAAGGATCAACGAGCTTGCGCGCAAATCAAAGGCGGAAGGGCTGACAGAGAAGGAGCGCATGGAGCAGGCGGCGCTCCGTCAGGAATATATCGCCGCGATCCGCACGAATCTGCGCGGTCAGCTTGACAATATCAACATCCAGGAAAAGGATGGCAGCATCACCAACCTGGGGGAAAAATACGGAGCGCGGTCGGACTATGGAAAAAAAGGAAATTAGAAAAGTAGTTTTTGGAAGACGACGGGAGGCAGATCCCCGGAAAATGCTGGCAGACAGTGAAATTATCTGCAAAAAAGTAATGGAGACAGAAGCGTTTCAGAATGCTTCTGCCGTTTACGTTTATATGGACTGTAAGGGAGAGGTGTGCATAAGGCCTCTCCTTGAAACTGCCTGGAGGCTTGGCAAAAAGACGGCGGCTCCGCGCGTGACGGGACCGGGAGAGATGCGCTATTATTATATTTCTTCCTACGACGACCTTGCTCCTGGCTATTATCAGATACCGGAGCCGGTCACGCAGGAGGAGGCGCACGATGAGACGGCGCTTCTGATCGTTCCGGGCGTGGCATTTGACAAAAACCGGCACCGCTGCGGCTACGGACAGGGCTTTTACGACCGTTCCCTCGCCGCCCACCCCAGCCACCCGACGATCGCACTTGCCTTCGATTTTCAGATCATGGAGGAGGTGCCGGCAGACGCGTTTGACAGACTGCCGCAAATACTGATTACCGAGAAGGAGGTATTTCAATGAAGCTTTCACTGAATGAGATTGGAATGCGGGCAAAGGCGGCAGAGCAGCCGCTGCGCACGCTCGGACGCACGACAAAGGACGCCGCACTTTTAAAGGCGGCGGAGGAGCTGATCGCAAAGACTGACATACTGCTCGCAGCAAATGAACAGGATATCAGAAAGGGCGAGGAGAACGGTATGCGGCCGGGCATGATCGACCGCCTGCGCCTGACGCCGGAGCGCATTTTAGGCATGGCGGAGGGGCTTCGGCAGCTCGCCGGGATGGATGACCCCATCGGGGAGGTCATCGGCATGAAACGCCGCCCGAACGGACTGCTGATCGGGCAGCAGCGCGTTCCGCTCGGCGTGATCGGCATTATCTACGAATCACGCCCGAACGTAACTGCGGACGCCTTCGGGCTATGCTTTAAGGCGGGAAACGCCGTTATCTTAAAGGGCGGCAGCGACGCGCTGCATTCGAATATCGCCATTGTGCAGGTCATCCGTGACGCGCTTGCCTCCTGCAGCGTAACGCCGGATGCGATCCAGCTCATTGAGGATACCGACCGCGAGACGACCGCCGCATTTATGAAGCTGAATGAATACGTGGATGTGCTGATCCCGCGCGGCGGAGCAGGACTGATCAGGGCGGTGGTAAACAACAGCACGATTCCCGTGATCGAGACCGGCACCGGCAACTGCCACATTTACGTGGATGAGAGCGCCGATCTTACGATGGCGGTCGATATCATTTTCAACGCAAAAACGCAGCGCATCGGCGTCTGCAACGCCTGCGAGTCGCTTGTCGTGCATGAGCACGTTCTTGATAAGCTGCTTCCGGCCCTGAAAGCACGTCTTGATGAAAAACAGGTGGAGCTGCGCGGCGACGCGCCGGTCTGCCAGGTGTTATCCGACGCAAAAGCGGCGACGGAGGAGGACTGGGGCACGGAATACCTCGACTATATTCTCTCCATCAAGACTGTTTCTTCGCTCGATGAGGCAATCGCGCACATCAACCGCTACAATACAGGGCATTCCGAGGCGATCATCACGCAGGATTATGCGAATGCACAGCGTTTTTTAAATGAGATCGATGCGGCAGCGGTGTATGTCAACGCTTCCACGCGCTTCACGGACGGCTTTGAATTCGGCTTTGGCGCAGAGATCGGCATCAGCACGCAGAAGCTTCACGCGCGTGGACCGATGGGACTTCTTGCGCTCACCTCGACGAAATATATTATCTACGGAAACGGACAGGTGCGCCCATAGCCGCGTGTATGTACCGGTTGATACGAACGCACGGAAAAAGCTTTACTGCAGTTTAGAAAGGGACAGAAAATCAGAAAAGAATGTACAATAAAATCAATCTGGATGAAATAAATTTAACACAGGAACCGCCTGCCGCAGAACCGGAGAGACAATACTACTTTATGGCAAAATGCCGTGCGCTTGTGCAGTCGCTTTCCGAAAGGCTTGGCAGGCAGGCGACGGCGTGCACAAAAACC
>ENA-OOZY01001484-OOZY01001484.1-human-gut-metagenome-genome-assembly--contig:-NODE-1484-length-13926-cov-2.476822_pt1 | contig 13926 bp, 20 predicted proteins | sample MGYA00241047_ERZ501410 | MGnify/ENA primary metagenome ERZ501410 (study PRJEB25962, sample SAMEA2042621) | human gut metagenome | biome: human gut; feature: human-associated habitat; material: faeces... | reverse complement strand
TCAGCAATTGGAAGCACTTTATTTGTTTCAAAAGAAAATGTTGTAACTATATGTAAAAATAGGCTTGCGTTATTAACAAACGTAAATAAATGATATTGACAATAATAGAAATCGTGGTATAATCGTTTTAAGGACGGATATACCACTTATTCTATATTCAGGAGGTAAAAAGCTATGAAGTTATTAAACAGTAAAGTTATGTCATTTGAGGAAGATTGTGTTGAGTACGAAAACGAACAAGAATATTTAGAAGATCTTGATAGACGAAGAAAAGATGGCTGGACACAAGTGAAAACACCAGATTTTGAAAATGGAGTTATGAAACGTGTCAGCAAACAGTTACCAAACGGGCATTTTACACAACGTTATAAACGGTACAATGGTATTAAATTAAATGTTTAGGAGATAGATATGGGAGCTATATTTTCGTACACTGGCGAAGCAGCCAAAACAAAAGAAATGATTGAAGAAGGGCGAAAAGATATCGCTTTAAATACACTCTACAAGCATTCCAGAGGCTTTTATTGGAAAGTAAACAGCCGTGGTTATATTCATGTTGTATTGCCTGGTAAAGTGACTTTAAACGGCGAATTCAGCCATTATGAGGTACAGGATCATTTATTGACTCGATATAATACATTAAGAGTAAAGAGTACATACGGCAATTACAACACAAGAAAAGAATGCATAGAAGAGATTGAAAGAGAATTATAAGGAAGGAAAAATGGACGTAGTAGCATTAAAAGATGGAAGTATTGAAATAATTGGAAATCATAGAGATTTAGTTGATATTATCCGGGATAAATGCGGAGATGATATTGCTAAAAGGGTGGAAGAGCTTGATCCAGTATGTTATGACGAATTATATACAGCAAATTCTACAACCTGGGAAATAGCTGATATTTTAGAGAATAAGGACGAAGACGGAACATTAACAGCGGATCAAGTTGATAGCATAGAAAACAAGTTTGAAGAATTACAACATTGTATTTCTTCATGTATTTAGCAAAAACGCTTGACAATCAATCAATAATAATGTATAGTATAAATATAAACAAACACAACTTATAAAATACATTACGGAGGTATTGATTATGTCAAGTAATAACAACTATTATGAATTTAAGGATGCGAAAGTTGCAATTGCAATGGAGCTTGTAAAAAGAGGTTGGAAACTGTACGGTTTTCATGAGGATGAAAGTGACTGGATGACAGATTATTGGAGTCCGGCATGGTGGGAAGGAATTGCCACAAAAGATGGCTTTGTAGTAGTTGTTGATTGCCGTTGGAATGATAAAAGTGGTAAAGAAATCATTCAGCATATCTATAATAGTGAAGAAGTTATTCTTTCAGCGAAAACAAGAAGCCTGATTGAAAGACTTTCAGAAGTCAGACAGGATCGTGGAGCTTCCGCAGCGGAAGAACAGACAGCAAAAGCGAAAATTGAAAAGCTGAGAGCAAAAGCCAACAACCAGACAGAAAAGATAAAAGTAACAGACCATTACCCGGAATATCAGCCGAACCCACCTAGAATGTCATGGCATGTTGAAAAAGATGGCGTTATCATCGCAAAAGGTAACGGAGTCGCAAAGTTTTCTGATATGAAATACTTTGATAAAGAAGGTTATGAAAAAGACTTAAAGGAATGCGACAAAGACAGCTATAGATATGAAAGAGCTGAAAAACTTCTGAAACTGGCAAAACAGTTTGAAAAGTTCATGAATAAAATTGACTCTGCTGCCGGTTGCATGATCGGTGGAAATGGTAAAGCGTATGTATATACTAATGTTGAGACAGTGGAATATAAAACGGAAAATAAAGCCGTTGAATGTCCTGGATCATTAAGAGCTAATCAGTGTTTTGTCGTAAAATCATGCTTTAATCATGGTATTAGCAAAGGTTATGTATATCAGTTAAACGAGCATGAAGGTGTGAACGGCGAAAAGTATTATATTGCATACCGACTTGACAAGAAACTGAAAAAGCAGTTGACGGGAAACGCTAATCCGGCGAACTGTTTCGGATATATTTCAGGATCTTATAAAGAAAGATTTTTGAAATGGATTGAAACTGGCGCACTTGCATGGTGTGAGATTCAGGAAGTTAAAACGCCGTATAAAGTGCAGAAATGTGTTAAAAAGAAAATTGGATAAAACAAACTATAATAAATGAAAGGAAGATAAAAGAGTGGGAGAATACCCACTCTTTATATAGAGAGATGACAGCAAGAACAGCAAGGGTTTTATATGACACAACAAAAATAATCACTGTAGTAAGTGGCATTGTAGGCGGTATATTAACTTTTATCGCTGCTGGTATTTCAGACAATTATACATTAGTTGGGCAATCTGTTCCGGGAAATTATGATTTAAAGATAATGCATATAGCGTTTTTTATTATGGCTATTGCTATTTTAGGGATTTTTATAATGGATCACGCTTTATTTGATGCAATGTATGACCTGGAAAGAGTGCCGGTTAAATATAGTGAATATATTGGTTGTTGTTTAGAACGTAACCAGATATTTGATAGGCAGATAAAACAAGCACTTGACAGGTACTATAATTTGGATTGGGGTATGGTAGACCGTTTGGACTCGAAAATAAATGATGATGCGGTAGAAAATGGCTATGATCGTGTCCGTGGGATTTATCAAACCATATTAGGAAAAATATTTATCGTTACAGATTCAGAAAGATATGCAACAACTATATATTCCGAAAAAGAATATCTGAAAGAAATAAATTACTAAAGGAGATTGGAAAATGGAAAAAGACAAGAGCATTCATAAAACAAGTACAGGAAAGTTATTTCAGTTGATAGATTTAGAAGGGAATCCGATTGACTATGTAAAGTGTAAGGGTATTTTTACACGGTCATATATGGCAGCATTAGAAGTTGGTCAGGCGTTGAGATCTTCCGATAACGGTATGATGTTAAAACGTATTCAGTAGGAGGGTTTTCAATGTCAGCAAGAATTTTAGTTGCCGGTAGATCTGAAATATGCAGAGAATTATTTAATGATCCAGAAGCATATGGTTCACATATAGCCGATAGATTATCATGTATCAATAAGCCAGCCGGTTGTTTATGGGGTTCTACATTACTTCATAATGGAGGATATCCGTCTGATTGGTTAAGATGGGTAGCGAGTGAAGGGTTTATGCTTGATAAGTATAGCAGCATGGCGGTCAGCTTTAAATTGAGCAGAAAAGCCAAAATTTGCACGATTGACACAGTAGAAGATTATCATAGATTGATGCGAAAATATGCAAAACCTAAATATGAAAATAGTGAGTATAGCAGTTTGTTTAAAGAAAAAGTAATTGACTGGAAAAAGTTATCGAAAGATTACGATGCTTTTCATTTGACAGAACGGGCATTTTGGGAAATGCGATTACCACTATCTAATATATTGGAGTGTGAAGATGGTAGCGAATTATGTGATTTCTATTCATACGATTGTGAAAGTTGGATTCTTTTCAATTTAGATTGTATTAACTGGGGATCAGTTATCAATCAAGATGTGAAAATAAAGTCTTTGTATGATGACTAAGGAAGGAACAAGGAGGGAAATAAGCTATGGAAAAATGTGCAATTTGGAAAGATCATAAAGTCGTTGGTTATATTGATTTAACCGAAGAACAGAAAAGGATCTTGAATAAAGTTCCTGGAATTGGCGTATATTTTGGATTTGACAGAACAACACGCCCAGAGAAGTATGTAGAAAGTTATAAACAAACGTAAATAAAGATTGACATTACACAACTTATAATGTATAATAGGATTATAAGTTAAGGGAGGAACAAACACATGAAAAATCAGTTAGAAAACAATGGATCATATTTAGGCTTCACAGATAATAAGACAGCTTTACAGAAAGCAAAAATTGAGAGTTGCCTAGATAAAGTATTTAGATACAGTAATGGTATTATGGCAAGAAAAGATGCTATGCTTTATGGTCTGAGAAATGGCAAAAAGCCGGAAGTTGCCGATGAAGTAAGAGGAAACGGCACTGTTAAGAAATCATATCGCATGGCATGGGACAACCTTTATAATGACATCACGAAAACAGAATATGATTTTTGTATTTATCTGATAGAACATGATCTTGTTTCTGAGGAATCTGTAAATGCTTTTATTGAAGCAGAAAACCAGGAAAAAGAAAGAGCTGCAGAAGAACAGAGAAAAGTGGAAGAAGCAGCCAGAAAAGAAGAAGAGAGAGCCGAAGCCGAGAAAGAAGAATTTAAAATCTGGCTTGCAGAAACTTCTAAAATGTATAATGGTACAACCAGAGGAAATTTAGTTGAACGCATTTATCTTGATGTATACGGCGAATTTCGTTTCCCTTTACGAGCTTTTGAATTACTGGTTTGTATTGATAATATCGAAAAGTTATTATGTAGAGAAGAGTTAAAAGCACGTTTACATACAGATAATAAAGCAAGTCGAAAAGTATTTCAGTGTGTAACAGGTTTAAAGCTGCCAAACACAAATAGAGATACAATAGCATTTTTGAATAGTGTACAGAAGAGTGATTATCAGGATGCAGTTGAATATAAAACACGTAAGAAGCCAGAAAAGCAGCCGGAAGCAGAGAAAGAAAAGTTCTATGTGCTTATGACTACAGAAAAAGAGAAAAGAGAATATGTACCAGCAATAGGCAGTAAAATTGAATATCATGGTATAGAAATGTTTATTCATGAAACACCAGACGGTAAAATTGCTATTTCATCTATAAAATGTGGTTTACGGATGGCAACCGGCAAGAACAAGACAGAAGCAATTAAGGAAATGAAAGAACTTTTTAAGAAAATGGATATTGATACCATAAACAGTAGAATTGATGAGATTACAAGTTATTATGGTGTTAGCCCATACTTAAAACAAGCATAAATAAATGGAGGAATACAAAATGGGAATTACAGATAAATTCGGAAACTTTCAAATTAAGAAATCTGACAGAATCAGCCAGGAAGATCAAGCCTGGTTGACTCACAGAGAAGAATTATATAAACGAGCGATTGCAGTTTACAAGTCTGTTTATGATATCTATAAGGCAGAAAATGAATCATATTCAGAAGAAGACCGCAAAAATTACAAGTATTCTTCTTTTTTAGTCGGGAATTTTGGTGTCCCAAAATCGCTTTCTGATGTTCAAAATAGTTATATAAGTGGTATTTTCAGTTACTTTTCAAATAAGTATAATGTGCAACTTGAAAACAATTTTGATAGATATGATCTGGATAGAGAATATTACAGATACAATGACTCAGATCCTATCAAAGAGCTTGTTGTTGACTTCATCGACTACCATGCAGTGCTTGACAAAATTTTTGACCAGTTAGGCGGTATGAGTTTTGAAGAAAAGGCTATCAAAGAAGTAAAAGATAAATTGAAAGAAAAATGTTACAACGGCTATCGTGATACATGGGAAATTAAAGTAAAAGGTAATAAATTCACATATACAGGCGGTTATTGTAGCAAAGATAAATATTTTGATTATTACAATTTCGGTAGTACAGAATGGTTACGTGCTTTTATTGATGCGTTGGCATTTAACACATATGGAGAAAAAACACAAGTTTATTCACTGAATCATCTATATAGTTCTTATTCTATAAGACTTGAAGAGGATGATTTTCAAAATGGATTTTCAGCACCAGAGGTCGGAGTCAAGCATGTCAAACTCTTCAAGAATGGAAGGATTGATGTTACTTTTACAGATGCAGAATTTTGCCGTAAATTTGCAAGAGAATGGTGTGGTTATACACTTATTTAGGAGGAATCATATGCACGACTATAAATGGCATAAGGTCAGTGAAATGCTGCCGGATAAATGTGGAATTTATGATGTTAAAATCAAGAATTGCTATGATGAAATTGTAGAAGTCAAAGCATTATATACATATACAGTAGATGAAGGTTTTACATTTTGCCGGTATGGTAGCACGATAATAAATGTAATTGAATGGAGATATACAAGTCATGAAGTATAAATGTACAAATGAAGTAATCCCACAGGAAGTGAGGGGAGATATCAACACAAAAATTGAATATATTGTGAATAATGATCTACCAGAAGCGGAAACAGGTATTTCAAAAGATGATATTTTCAATGCATATACTGGATTAGGTGGGCTTCATGGTTTAGAGTTTGCTAACTATGATAGTTATTATGATTATCAGAGAGCGAAAGCAGATATTGAGCAAGGGCAGTTCTTTACACCTTATAAGCTGGTTGAATGGATTTATAATTGTTTGCATATTTCAAACACTGATTTATTAGCAGATCTTACTTGCGGACATGGTTCATTTATCAGTTGTGCGCCGGTTGAATCGAATTTTTACGGTTGCGAATTAGATGGGAAGCCGTACAGAGTAGCAAAATACCTTTATCCAGATGCAAAACTGGAAAATACAGATATTCGTTTTTATGAGCCGAAAGTTACATTTGATTATGTTTTGGGAAATCCACCATATAATCTGAGATGGAGAAAAGATGATACAAGCTATTTATCAGAATATTATTATTGTCTGAAAGCTGCGGAACTGTTAAAACCAGCCGGAATTATGGCTATCATCGTTCCTATGTCGTTTTGTGCCGATGATTTTTCTGATGGTGGCATGATTGACGGAATGAATGAGCATTTTAATTTTATCTGCCAGGTAGAACTTGACAAGAATACTTTTAAGCATTTGGGTGTTGAGAACTACAAGACCAAAATAGTATTCTTTCAGAAAAAATCTGAATATACGAAAGAAGTTCCATATAGTACAGAGATACTTTCCGGCGTTACTTCCGATGAAGTATGGGAGCAGTATTTAAAGCCTATTACAGAAGAAAGAGAACAGATTAAAAACAAGATTTTTCTGGAAACTGTAAGAAATAGTAAAGACGATGAAGTGTGGAGCTTTAAGGTTGAGAAACTTCTGTATGATATCAAACGAAATCCGAAAACATGCAGCCAGTATGCAGAATGTTGTGAATATGTCAATAGATATAAGACACAGAAAAAGCCGGATCATATCAAATGGGACGAGTGGGAACAACTTAAAATCAAGCCGAAAGACGTTATTAAGCATTTAAAAATGGCGTTACGTTCACAGAACCCAGGACTTGATAGAACTGGTAGAATTATTAAAAACAATTATACATTTGAGTATAATGGCGATTTTACATCTATAAATGATGTTGTGTTGCAAGGCTTTTCAATGGGGCATTTTCAGTCAAAATGGATTGATAAGATCGTGAATAAAAAGCGAAAGATGTATGATATCCAGAATATGCCATTTTCTGAAATGCAACCAAACAAAAAAATAGCAAAGTGGCTTGATGAGTTCACATTGACGGATGATGAAAGAACTATAAAACTGAATGATGCTCAGAAAGCGGATCTGAATCTATTTATTCAGAAACCGTATAGCTTCATACAGTGGGAACAGGGAAGCGGTAAAACATTCGCTGGAATTGCAATAGGCAAATATCGTTTGCAGCACGATCATGTGAAAAATGTATTTATTGTGAGTACGGCAATCTCAATCAAGAACAACTGGCAGGATGTATTGAATCAGTACGGTATTGATTTTGTTATGATTGAAAGCCTTGCAGATATTCAAAATATCAAAGAAGGTCAGTTTGTAATTATCACTTTAAATATGATGTGTAAATATCATAAATTCATCAAGCGATATGTAAAATCAATCTGCCAGAAAGCCGTTTTGATTTTTGACGAGTCGGATAATATGAGTAATCAGAACAGTAAACGGACAAAAGCCGTATTAAATGCTTTTCGCCGGTTGAAGTATAAAACACTGATGACGGGTACAAGCACAAGGAATAATATCACTGAAATTTATCCTCAGTTTGAATTATTGTACAACAATTCTATCAATATGTTGTCTGAATGTGAGTATATTATGGAACGCAACAAAGATGGAGAACTGGAAGACCAGATAAATGAATATTATTTACAGCCATATCCAGCATATCGTAAGGGTAGTAAATTATTTGCAGCGAGTCATATTCCAGAGAAAATCACTGTATTTGGCGTATCTCAGTTCACACAAGATATTCTTAATGCAGACATTTTGAAACAGATGATTGATAAGACGATTATCACACGTACATTTGAAGAAATTACTGGCAAACAGCTTTATGAGATTAAACAGATTGCTTGTGAAATGGGAGAAGAAGAGAAACGTCTGTATAAGGTTGCATTGGACGAGTTCTATAAAATGGAATATCTGTTTGCAAAAACTGGGAACAGTCGGAAAGATGCAATGTTGAAAATTTTAAATCAGTTGCTTGCACTTTTGAAGATTTGCGCTGCGCCTCAGACGTTGAGAGAGTACAATCAGTCGATAATGCCAGAGAAATTCAAAACTGTATTATCACTTTTAGACGAATTTTCTGATGAAAGAGTTGCTATTGGTGTGCGTCATATTTCAGTAGTAAATGCATATGCAAAGGAAATCAGAAAAGCGTTTCCGGGCAGACCTATATTTGTGATTACTGGAAATGAAACTACATTGAAACAGAGAAAGAAAATTGTCAAAGAGTTAAAAGAAACAACAAACGGAATTCTGATAAGCACACAGCAGAGCTTATCTGCAAGTATGAATATTGATTTTGTGAATAAGTGTATTATTCCAGAATTGCACTGGAACAACTCTAGCATGAGTCAGTATTATTTCCGCTTTATTCGTTATACTTCAACGGAATTTAAGCAAGTGTATTTTGTAACTTATGAGAATAGCATTGAAAGCAATCTGTTAAAAATGATTCTTGTAAAAGGCAACGGCAAAATCTTTTTGGATTGTTGCGTACCCAAGTAGTGGAGCAGCTTGATATGACAAGAGAGCTGACAGATGATGAATTATATGAACGTTTTGGAGTGGATAGTAATATGCTGCAGAACCTCATGTACAAAGAAAAAACGGAAGAAGGTTATGTGATAAGATGGGGAGATCAAAAAGTATCGTAAAGAAACAACCATATATAAGGAAAGAAATATATTCCATTGATGAAGTGTATAACGCCGTAAAAGACGGACTCTTTGAAGAGAAAAAGACATTTGTTGATATGGATGGAGATATGATTAAAGCAAATAGTCAGAGATATCAGACGTTTTTCACAAAAGGAATTAAGTGCTGCCGGTGTGGAATCGAAGGTAGATATTTTGCAAAAGAGAAAAATCCGAACGCAAGAAGATATCATTTGAATCTGTATGCAGTAGATCAAGATGGGGAAGAAGTGATGATGACAAAAGATCATATCATCCCCGTTTCCAAAGGTGGCAAGAATACGCTTGAAAATTACCAGACAATGTGCAGAAAATGCAACGTGCAAAAGGGGAATAAATTGGTTTGACATATGATAGAGAAAATATGCGATGGATAGAATACACAAAACTATCTAATGGGCAATCGGCGGTAATCTGCTTTGACAAGAACTATAGGCATGAAATAGGAAGTGGATATGATTATGCAGTTGCTTTTGCCATTGCTAATAAAAAGAAAGTTTTAAGGCAGTGGCTTAATAGTGACGGTTACGGCGATTTAGATATGACAACAACTGGGAAATGTGGTGTTGAGGGGTTATTGTGGGCTTTTAAAATGGTTCGTGAATTTATAGATAAGCATATGTATGAAAGCGATAGAATTATTGTATATGGTTCAGATGCAAGAAGACAGAAAGTATATAAACATTTTCTCACTACTAGATTAGGGTTTGAAGAAATACTTGATCCATACTGGGGAAGATGCCTTGCAAAAAACTTATAAACAAACCAAAATAAATGTTGACACAATAACAAAAATATGGTATCTTATATATAAAGAAAAACACAACTAATAAAAATTCACGGAGGTATTAAAAATGAAGAAATCAACAATCCCTTACACAGTTATGCAGTTAAAGAAAATGTATGAGAAATCTGGAATTCTGGATTTCGATTGCCCTATTCAGAGAAGATATGGAATGTGGGACGATTATAAAAAGAGTCTGTTACCACATTCAATGCTTGTCGGGTTTGTCATCCCACCACTGTATTTTACAAAAGAAAATAAAGGCACAAGAGATAAAAAGAACAGACCAGTATCTAACTATTCTTGCATTGACGGTCAGCATAGACTTCGCAGCTTATTCAGTTTCATCAATGATGAGTATGCGTTACATCCAGAAACACCGGAAGTTGAAATTGATGGAGAAACTTATGAAATCGCTGGATTAAAATTCTCAGAGCTGCCGGAAGAAATCCAGCAGATGATTAACGGATATGTTTTCCCGATTTACAACTTAGAAGAATGCACAGATGAAGAAATCGAGGAAATGTTCTTTAGACTGAATAACGGATCTGGATTAAGTAAAACTCAGATTGCCAACGTAAAACTTGGTATGAACCTGGCAAAATTTGTTAAAGAGATTCTTGCCGGAAAGTTCTTTGAAGATGTTTGTCATTTCACACCGGCTCAGTATCGTAGAGCAGCAGACGAAAAGACACTTTTACAGGCTATGATGCTGTTAGACGTAAAAGATGGAGATTATGAACTTACTTCTATTTCAGAAGGTCAGGTAACAAAGTATGCGGAAGATCTGCATGATTCTTATACAGATGAAAAGCGTGAACGTCTTCTTAAAATTGTCAAGTATCTGGAAGATGGATTCGACCAGAAAGAAAAATTTATGAAGGTTGTAAATATTCCGATTTTCATGTACATGGCAGATGAGGCAATCAACAACGATATTAAAGCAGAAGATTTCTACAAATGGTTTGAGATCTTTGCAGACAAATATAACCCGGATTGTGCCTATGCACAGTATTGTTCTACTGGATCTGTCAAGAAAGAGAAGGTGGAGGGAAGAATTTCTGTTATGAGTAAAGATTTCAGAGATTATTTCAAACTTAATGATAACAATAATGAGGTAGAAGAAACAGAAATGGAGAGATCTGATGAATCCGGCGAACAGGTTGCAGAGTCCAAAACTCCACTGACCGATGATTTTATGGATGATTTAGATAATGAACTTCCATTTTGCTAAACAGATTTGAGCGGTGTATGGTAGGTAAATCCTGCCACGCCGTAAAAATAAATTATAATCAAACAAAAATAAAGGAGAATACACAATGAAATTATTCAAAAACAAGAAAACAGGGAAAATGTATGTAACACTTTCAGAGGAAAAAGATTGCCTGGTGGGATTTGATGGAGTTCCGTATACAGGATCTTCGGACGATGTTGAGGAAGTTTCGACAACGGCATCAGCACAGGATTTTCGCAGATTACATATTGTTGAAGAGACTTTTTCTGCTGGTTGTGATAAGGATTGGCATTTAAAAGATATTCTGTATGTGCCGGTTGACGGAAAAGATGTGGCGTTCCGTGTAGAACATATTTCAGATGAAAAGGTTTACTTTGTGGCGGTTGGAAAATCTAGCATGACTAACATGAATGATTATCTGGATGCTTACTTAGCAAAAATGCCGGAAAGCCTTGTAAATATAATGTGCGAAATTGAACATTGCGCTGACGGAAATCTGGTTCGTAGAAGTAAGCTGACACTGTTATCGAGAAAGAATGTAAAAGACGATGAATTCAAGTATGATTTGAATGGTGCAGATGACATTCTTTTTGATGGATTACAGACGGAAGCTGAATGTTGCAAGAACCTTGACGGAGAAACAATGTATTACTGGCTTGACACTCCTACCAGTTCTCCGTATGCTGGCAGCTCTACGCACTTCGTGTTTGTCTACACCAGCGGCTATCCGGGCAACTACAGCAACGCTACTGGCACGGATGCGGTTGTTCCCTGCTTCTCTATCCGCAAGCAGCAGAAGGCTGATTGTGAATAATAACACTTTTTGCATTGGACTGGCTTCGCCCAGTCCTCTAGCAAGAGATTGATGAGGTAAAAAGGAATGAAGAAAATTCGTAAAATAATTTGCATTGCAGCTATTACATTGATGACTTGTTTCGCTTGTACGGCTTGTGGGACTACATATCAGGAAGCGGTATCAGAAGAATACGCCACAGATGATAGTATATGTGGAAACTATTTCACAACTATCACAGAATGGGATGATACCACGGCATATTACAAAATCGCATATGCAAAAGATACTAAAGTGAAATACCTAATTATTGTATCTGGCTATAAATTTGGAATAACACCATTGTATAACGCCGATGGTACATTACAGGTGTATGAAGAATAAATAAAATCAGTTTTTTATTGCAAAATAAATACAATATATAGTTTTAAATGCTGTACAAATACTATATATAGTACAAAGAGAGAGGCGATTACAATGACATTTACAGAACTTATGTTACAAAAGTTTCCAAACGCAGATTTGCGAAATTTATTTATTGATTGTTGTCCTTGTAACTTTGGTATTGAAACAGAAATGACAAGGCTTTGCGATAATGGTCACGGATGTTTTGAGGATTGTAAAATCTGTTGGAATAGTCAAATAGTTGGGGATTATATTACAACCAAAAAGAAAAATAATAATGAAACTTTGGTGGCAGTATGAGCGAAAGGAGAGCGAGAAAATGAAGTTAGGAAGAATCGTAACAAGTTTATTAGAGAACGATCTATATAAATTCAGTATGGGACAGGCAATTTATCATCAGTTCTCAGACTACAAGACAACATGGAGTTTCAAATGCCGGAACAAAGACGTACATTTCACAAAAGAAATGGTGGAAGAAATCAGAGAGCAGATTAAAGCATATTGTGAGCTGCGGTTTACAGAAGACGAACTGAGTTATCTGGACGGTATCAAGTGGATCAAAGGATCTTACATTGATTTCCTAAGACTCTGGAAACCACGATATGAAGATTTCATAATCACGGATGATGCAGAATGTGGACTTGTCATTGAAACTGCCGGTACATGGTTAAATACTTCTATGTACGAAATCCCGACACTTGCTATTGTAAATGAAGTGTATTTCAGAATGCAGTATGATTATGACGAGTTGTTAAGTAGCTTCAAGGAAAGACTGGATAACAAGTATGTAAATCTTCGCAATGGTCATTGGTATTGTGGTACATTTTCAGAGTTTGGACTTCGCCGGAGATTATCTGCAGAAGCACAAGAACTTGTTGTTGAGAAGTTCTCACACCTGAATGATACGGCGCATTGTGCATCAAGATTTATTGGCACTTCAAACGTATTTCTTGCGAAAAAATACGGAGTTACACCAGTTGGCACAATGGCACATGAATGGATTATGTGTGTAGGACAGGGAAATCACAAGCACAATCCGGCATATTCTAATTGGTATGCACTTGACGCATGGGTTAAGGAATATGGAGTTTTGAACGGTACAGCACTGACAGATACAATTACAACCGACTGTTTCTTGGAAGATTTCCAGCTTACATTCGCAACACTGTTTTCTGGTGTTCGTCATGATTCGGGTGATCCGTTAGTATGGGGCGAGAAGATGATTAAGCACTACGAGAAACTGGGAATTGATACAAAGACGAAAACGTTGCTTTTCTCTGATTCACTGGATTTTGAGAGAGCAGATAAGATTTGCCGACATTTCTCAAAGAAAGCAAAGGTCGCATTCGGAATTGGCACATACTTATCAAATGATACTTGCGTAAGTCCGCTCAATATCGTCATGAAGACTACAAAATGCAATGGTCAGGATGTGGCTAAAATTTCCGATGTTGAAGGAAAGGGAATGTGTAAGAATCCAGAGTATGTGGATTATTTGAAAAGATCAATTGATTGGAGAATGAATCAAAAAAAGATTTTACTTAACCGTTTCGTTGGATATTTGGAAGATAATGGTGAAGTTGTTTATCATAGCTGTAATAGCGGAAAAAGAATATAAGAAAGGAAATAGTTGATAATGGATTTCAATGCAAAAGAAGTAAAAGATAGATGCGTAAAATGGATT
>ENA-OOZY01001481-OOZY01001481.1-human-gut-metagenome-genome-assembly--contig:-NODE-1481-length-13957-cov-2.354194_pt1 | contig 13957 bp, 10 predicted proteins | sample MGYA00241047_ERZ501410 | MGnify/ENA primary metagenome ERZ501410 (study PRJEB25962, sample SAMEA2042621) | human gut metagenome | biome: human gut; feature: human-associated habitat; material: faeces... | reverse complement strand
CGACCGCCGCAGGCGCGAGAATGTGCCAAGGCACATTCTTTATTCTGCGAGTAGAGGAAAAACCACAGCACATGATGGACAGACAGGAGGAACAGTTTTTATGTGGTCATATGACAGTGTATTTTATCAGATTTCAACATTGGGATTTTGCGGGGCACCAACAGAAAATGATGGTGTTCAGGCTCATCGGATAAAGAAAGTGGAAGACTGGATTCCGCATATGGTAAAGCTTGGAGTGGATGCAATATATTTCTGTCCGGTTTTTGAATCAGACCGTCACGGTTATGATACCAGGGATTATACAAAGTTAGATGTAAGACTTGGAACCAATGAGGACTTTAAAGAAGTATGTGGAAAATTACATGACAACAATATCAAAGTAGTGTTGGACGGAGTGTTTAACCATGTGGGAAGAGGCTTCTTTGCATTTCAGGATTTACTGAAAAACAGAGAGAATTCTCCATATAAGGACTGGTTCACAAATGTGAATTTTGGCTGGAATAATAATTATAACGACGGACTTTCCTATGAAGGCTGGGAAGGACATAATGAGCTGGTAAAACTGAATTTGCGGAATGAAGAAGTAATCCGGCATATCTTTTCAGCAGTAGAAGGATGGATAAAAGAATTTGATATTGACGGACTGCGTCTGGATGTTGCGTATAGTCTTGATATGGATTTTGTAAGAAGATTACGTCAGTTCGTAGATTCGAAAAAGGATGATTTTTATCTTCTGGGCGAGATGATTCATGGTGATTATAACCGTCTTTTGGATGAACAGAATATGTTGCATAGTGTAACAAATTATCAGGCATATAAGGGAATGTGGTCCAGCTTTAATGACCGCAACCTCTTTGAAATCAATTATACCCTGGAGCAGCATTTCTGCGGAATGTATCAGGGCAGGCATCTTTTGAATTTCCTGGATAATCATGATGTGAACCGTCTGGCAAGCACTTTAAGGGAAAAAGAACATCTTCCACTGGTATATGCAATGCTGTTTGCAATTCCTGGCATCCCATGTGTCTACTATGGAAGTGAATGGGCTGCAGAAGGAAAGAAAGAAAATGGTGGGGATGAAGCACTCCGTCCGTCTTTTGAAGCACCGGAATGGAATGAACTTACCGATTATATTTCCAGACTGGCGAAGGTTCATAAATCGGAAAAAACACTTTGCTATGGCAGCTACCGCAAGGGATTTTTAACAAAACGGCAGATTGTATTTGAGAGAAGCTTTGATGGTGAGCGGATTCTTGTAGCAATCAATCTGGAAGAGAATCCCTTCCATGCATCCTTTGATGCAGGAGCAGCAGAAGCAGTTGACCTGCTGACCGGAGAAAAAGCAGCATTTCAGGGTGGTCTCGATATGCCGGCATTTTCCGCAGCTTATTTAAAGATAACCGGATAAAAAGACAATGCATAAGAATAAGAGATAAGAGCTATAAGGAGGAAGAGCAGTAATGGCAGAGAAACGTAAATCTTCAGAAAAAAATAATATAGGAAAGAAACTGGCAATTGGATTAATTGCAGTAATTTCACTTCCGATTCTTCTGGTTGGACTTGCCGGAATTATCATAATGCATCTGGTACAGAATACAGCATTAAATGCAGGTGTGGGAACGATTATTTTAATTGTGGTTTTAGCGGTATTTGTGGCAGGTTCCCTGTGGCTTGCAGTAGCAATTGCCGGAAAACTGAAAGCTGTAATTGGCAGTATGGATAAGATTGCGGATGGAAGCCTTCAGTTAGAAGAACCAAAACATAATGAAAAAAATGATGAAATCAGCAAATTATTAGGCTCTGCCAATGATATGGTAAGAAGCTTTGCACAGATTGTGACCGGAATCCGTAGAGCCAGCAGGGAATTAAGCGAACTGTCTACGACATTCAGCCAGTCCTTTGACACTATGAATGAAGCGTTGGATCAGGTGAGCGGTGAAGTTGCTTCCATTACAGATAATACCGTTTCACAGGCAGAGAAAACACAGCATGTACAGCAGAAAGTAGCAGAAATCGGCAATGCTATTGAAGTAATTGCCAGCAATATTACACTTCTTTCAGACAGTGCATTAAAAATGAAAGACTGCAATGAATCAGCAGAGGTGATTATGCAGCAGCTGGTGGAAATCAGCAGACAGAACAGGCAGTCTATTGATGAAGTGCAGAGCCAGACAGACAGAACCAATCAGTCTGCCTTACAGATTCGTACTGCAACAGAGATTATTGCAGGAATTGCAAGCCAGACAAATCTGCTTGCTTTAAATGCAAGTATTGAAGCTGCACGGGCAGGAGAACAGGGAAAAGGATTTGCCGTAGTTGCAGAAGAAATCCGTACCTTGGCAGACCAGTCCAGAGAGTCTTCAGAGCAGATTAATAAAATTGTTAATGAACTGATTGATAATTCTAATGTCAGTGTAGAGATTACCGGAAAAGTATCAGAAGCATTTGAACAGCAGAATACAAAGATTCGTGAGACAGAGACAATCTTTACTGCCTTGAATCATGAAATTGAAAGTGTCAGCACTTCTATTCAGGGAATCAATTCAGAAGTCGGTGGCTTGAATGAACATAAGAGTGCCATTGAAGAGAAAATGGATTCGCTTGCTGCAGTAGCAGAGACAAATACAACAAGTGCCAGAGATACATCTGAGGCAATGAACGAGTTTGAAGCTTTGGTAGAAGAATGTAAGAATGCAACTGCCAGAATTACTTCTGTAGTAGCAGAACTGGATGAAAATATCCGTAAGTTTAACGTTTCTTCCATGAAAGAAGAAGTAGAGAAAAACATGATGTAATAAACGGTATACAATTGCAAAGAGAAGGGTATTCCACAGGCCGAAGGAGTGCATATGGAATACCCTTTTGTGTATCTTTAAGGAGATTAAAATGAAAACAGAGATTTATACGATACCAATACAGGATGCATTTGCAGAGGAAAGCGAATGTCCGGTCTGCAGAATGTATCAGAAATTAGAAGAAAATGCTATCAATTATACCATTGGACCGGGTGCAAGTTACATGGAGGGAGATATCCGGGAGCAGAGCGATGAACAGGGCTTCTGTCAGAAACATTTGGAAATGTTATATGAATATCCGAATAAATTAGGACTTGCCATGATGTTAAAGACCCATATGGATAAGACAGCTAAGGAGTTAAAAAAAGCAATGAAAGCACCACTGCCTCAGGCAGCCGTACTTTTCAAGAAAAAGAGCCAGCCAGTCCATCCGGTGATTACTTTTGTGGAAGAAAAAGAGAAAAAGTGCTTTGTGTGTGATTACATTAATCACAGCTTTACAAATTATATCAATACCATTTACTATTTATATGAAAAAGAAGAAGACTTCCGCAAACAGTTTGCGGCATCCAAAGGCTTTTGTGTAAATCATTATAAAGTTCTGTTTTCCGGTGCTCCGGAATATATGGGTAAGAAATACCTGAATGAATTTCTGATGACTTTAAATAAGACTTTTATTAACGGATATGAGAGGGTGCGGGATGATTTAGAATGGTTCATCTGTAAGAATGATTACCGTTATAAGGAGCAGCCTTGGAAAAATGCAAGGGATGCACTGCAGAGAGGACTGGTAAAGGCAGGAAGTATCATGGAGGCAGAAGAAAAGAAGGAATAGGTAGAAGTAATAAAAGAAAAGGGGATAGAAGAAGACGTAAGAGCAACAGGTAAATAAAAACAGGAAAGAGAGGTATTTATGACAAGTTATATTTTACTGGTAGCAGCAGTGATTTTATTGTGCCTGTCATTGAATAAAATGTCCAACAAACTGGGAATTCCAATGCTGTTGGCATATATTCTTCTTGGCATGATGTTTGGAACAGATGGAATTTTAAAGATTCCTTTTGATAATTTTACGATTGCCGAACAGATTTGTACGGTGTCCTTAATCTTTATCATGTTTTACGGTGGATTTGGAACCAACTGGAAACAGGCAAAGCCGGTGGCCGGTAAAGCAGTATTATTATCAACAGTGGGTGTGATACTGACCGCAGTAACAACCGGAGCATTCTGTCATTTTATATTGAAAATGGATTTCTGGGAAAGTATGCTGATTGGCTCTGTAATCAGTTCTACGGATGCGGCATCGGTCTTTTCAATCCTTCGTTCCAGACGGCTGAATCTTAAGAACAATACTGCATCCATGTTGGAGGTGGAAAGTGGTAGTAATGACCCATGTTCTTATATGCTGACCGTAATTATATTAACAATAATGAGCGGAGAATTAAGTGGTTCTTCGCTGGTTGTCATGATATTCTCACAGATTACTTTTGGCATATTAGTGGGGGTAGTTGTGGCACTGGCAGCAGCATTCATTTTAAAAAAAGTGAATTTTGCAACGGATGGATTTGATACGATATTTGTATTCAGTATGGCGCTGGTATCCTACGCCGGAGCATCCATGATAAATGGAAATGGTTATCTGGCAGCATACATTGCCGGAATTATCCTTGGCAACACTCCACTTCATCACAAAAAATCACTGGTGCATTTCTTTGATGGAATCACCGGATTGATGCAGATGCTGATTTTCTTCCTGCTTGGTCTGCTGGCATATCCATCCCAGCTGCCGAAGATACTGCCGATTGCACTGGCAATTGCGGTATTTTTAACATTTGTGGCAAGGCCGGTTTCTGTATTTGCTATCCTGATGCCATTCCGCTGCCCGGTAAAGCAGCAGCTTCTGGTGTCCTGGGCGGGGCTTCGTGGAGCAGCATCCATAGTATTTGCAATTATGGCAACAGTAAGCCCGGCATATACGAAAAATGATTTGTTCCACATAGTTATTTTCATTGTCCTGTTCTCTATCAGTATTCAGGGTACATTGCTTGGACTGGTGGCAAAGAAGCTTGACATGATAGACGAAAATGGCAACGTCATGAAGACCTTCAGTGACTACTCCGATGAAATGCCGGTGGAGTTTGTTAAAATCAGCATCAAGGCGGGACATCCATGGGAGAACCGCAGGATAAAGGACCTTACTTCCCTGCCGGATTTATTACTGGTGCTGATTCTAAGAGGCGAGGAGCGTATCATTCCAAATGGCAACACGGTAGTGCTTGCCGGAGACAAGATTGTCTTAAGTGCTTTATCTCCGGAAGAAAATCTTGGCATCTGTCTGACAGAAATCCCAATCGAAAAAGACAGCAAGTGGATTGGAAAGCCATTATCCAGAATAAAACTGGGAGAAGAGAAGCTGGTTCTTGTTCTAAAGCGGAATGAGAAGGTTGTGATACCGAACGGAAATACTGTGATTCGTGAAAATGATGTGCTGGTAATCAGCCAGTTATAGATATGTTTTTTTGAATCTTGAAGAATAGCAGGAGTGTTCGCCGAAGTGCAGATGCATTTTAAGGGCTGTTAAGGGCACTTGGAATTTCGTTAGATATTAGGCAATGCCGGCACAAGGATGTGCCGGCAAGGTGCATAGGAACATGGATGTGACTTTGCACCGGTTGCCGGATATAAAAATGATTTTTCGAAATTCTTAGTGCCCTTTACAGCACTTAGACAGCATCTGTATTCGGTGAAGAGTACTGCTATTTTTAAAAATTTAAAAATATATGCAACAGAATGAAATTCAACGACACTATATATATGAGACCGGTCAAAGGAAAGGACTTAGGAAGGTATAGGGTGAGCATATGGAGCAGGAACTGCAGCTGGTGCGCAGGGCACAAAGTGGGGATACCGGTGCATTTGCACAATTATATGAAGGAGTTTATCAGGACTTGTATCGCTTTGCGTTATATGTGCTGAAGCATCCACAGGATGCACAGGATGTGGTCAGCGATACCGTGACAGATGCATTTGCACAAATCGGGGAGCTTCGAAAGACAGAAGCGTTCCGGGCGTGGATATTCCGTATTTTAAGTAATAAGTGCAAACGTAAATTAAAAGAGTATGCAACCCGTCCGGAAGAACTGACACCGGAGCTTTTAGAGCATCTGGGAAAATCCGGAATGGATGAGCATGCAGCAGTCCGGAGCCTGTTCTTTGAGCTGCCTTCCGAGGAACGAATGATTATCGCCATGCATTTATTCTGTGGGTATAGCAGTAAGGAAATCGGAAAACTGTTAGACCTTAACGAAAATACCGTCCGCTCAAAAGAGAGCCGGGGAATAAAGAAAATGGTGGAGAAATATTGGAAGTGAGAAACGAAAGATATGCAAAAAGTCTGGAAAACAACAGAAAATTCAGATGAGATGGAGGTGCCGGTATGAATGAACAGGAGATTTTAACCCAGTTAAGAAAAGCGGCGGAAGAGATAGAGATACCAGAGACTCTGAAACCGGAACAGATAGAAAAACAATTACAGGAACAGAAAGCAAAACAGCAGCAGGAAAATCAGCACTTGGAACCGAAAAAATCGAAGAAAATAATTCCATGGCGCAGACTTGGAAGTATGGTGGCAGTGCTGGCACTGGTAGTATGCAGCGGAATTTATATAACAGTGACCCGTTTCGATAAGAATTCCGGTACAGGGCAGACGGATTCCGTAGCAATGACAGATACGCAGCAGACTGTGGGAAAAGCAGGTGAAACAGGGTATGTGGATGTGGCAGCTCTTGGAACAATGTATCATCCTGCATCGGATTATAAGGAGGTATATCAGACTCTTCTTAAGGGGTATCAGCAGAACTGGATAGAAGAGGAAACAAGTGCAGAGACAAGCTATGCTGCATCGGGAGCAATGAATTCCGGCAGTGACAAATATTACTACAGTGATGGAACTGAGTACGGAAGTGCCGTTGCCGATTTATCGGAGGGCAGCAAGGAAGGCGGAAAAGATTATTCTACGACAAATCTTCAGATGGAAGGCGTAGACGAGAGTGATATTGCCAAAATTGATGGCAGTTACATTTACACTGTAGAGGATAAATATATTGTTATAACAGATATCCGGGATGGAAAATTAGAAGAAGTAACACGATTTTTACCAAAAGATTGTGGTGCGGCAGACCGGGTGATGGAAATTTATGTGGATGGAGACCAACTGATTCTAGTTGTGCAGGGCTATGAGACATCCTTGGGCGAAAGCAGCAAAGCTGGCTCTGATAAGGAAAACTCAGATAAAGAAAGCTCAGATGAAGAAATTGCTGTATCAGATGCTTCTGAAGACAGTGCATTCTGCTATAAAATGAATGGAAAAAGCACCACACAGATTCAGGTATACAGTATCGTAGACCGCAGGAATCCGGAATTTGAAGGAAGATTAATCCAGGATGGTTATTATAATACTTCCAGGAAAATCGGAGATGTAGTCTATCTTTTTACGCAGTATAATATGACATCTGATGTGACGAGTTATGTGGAAAAGAAGCATGGTGTAGAAGACTTGAAGGAAGGAAATGGTGTCAGCAGTCTGGCGGAAGCTGTGATTCCAAAGGTAAATGGAGAAAAGGTTGCCGCCAGTGAAATTTATCTGCCGGAGTCATCAGGAGAAAGTGGTATACTGGTTTCTTCACTGGATGTAAATAAGCCGGATAAAGTGCTGGACAGTAAGCTTGTAATCTCCGGATATGCCCAGACTTATATCAGCAAAGATGCCCTGTATTTATATGAGGAAGATTACGATGGAGCAATGATTACCAATATTGCGAAATTTGCACTGGATGAGGGCAGAATCAGTGGCGTGGCGGCAGCGGCAGTAAGTGGTTATGTCAGAGATACCTTTGCAATCAATGCCAGTGATGGATATCTTCGGGTATTGACCACCGATTATAGCACAGAGGATGAGGTGAATGCACTTTATATTCTGGATGAGAACATGAAATTAACCGGACAGTTGACGGGCATTGCACCGGGAGAAGAAATCTATGCCGCCCGCTTTATGGGAAACACTGGTTACTTTGTAACCTACCGGAATACCGACCCACTGTTTACCGTGGATTTATCAGATCCGGCAAAACCGGAAATTATCGGCGAACTCAAGGTGACCGGCTTCTCCGAATATCTGCATTTCTGGGATGATACACATTTACTGGGCATCGGTTATGAATCAGATGAGAATACCGGAAATATAGAAAACATTAAGCTTTCCATGTTTAATATAGAAAATCCGGGAGAAGTAACCGAAGAAGCAAAGCTGGTATTAAAGGATGTAGATTATAGCGAAGCATTATATGATTATAAGAGTGTCATCATTTCAAAAGATAAGAATTTAATCGGTCTGGTTTGTGAGGATTATAGCAGCAGCAGAACAAAGCAGACCTACCAGATATATTCCTATGAAAATGGAACCTTTAAGAAACAGGCAGAAATTCCGGACATTAACGGAGTCAATTACGAGAATGTCCGTGGAATGTATAGTGGCAATGTATTTTACCTCTGGATTAATGATAACATTACATCCTATGACATGACCGATGGATTTAAAAAGATAAAGGAGCGGGAGTGATTCTTGCAAAACTTTCCCGATAGCTTTATAATGACAGTATATGTGCCGGGTGGTGGTATGAAAATATCATCACCCGGCAACTTATGCAGAATCGGTAACTGCGAAATGGAGAAATGATAAAAACGATGGCAATCAATCCTAAGACACGAATATTTGATGATTGATACAGAATGTATTGTAATTCTTAGGATGCGTGTGTGTCTGATGTGAGGATGTCTTACCGCTGCTTTGACTGGATACGCCTTTTGTACGCCTGTAGCGAATACTGCTCCAGCTGCAAGGGGCTCTAAGAATTTTGAAAAAGCTATTCTATATATGGCAAACGGTGCAAAGTCACATCCATGTTCCTCTGCACCTCGCTGGTACATCCTTGTACCAGCGTTGCCGGATTTTGCCAAAATTCTAAGAGCCCCTAACAGTCTGCGCAAATGTATTCGCCTACAGGCGAACAGAAGGCAGTATCTTGTCAAACATTGGGAAGACAGACTCTCATAAACAAAGACACACACGCGTCATTAGAATTACAACATTCTGTAGTATAAAGCAAATATTTGCGTCATAGGATGAATGCGTATATTTATCATTAAACATTTCGCAGCAGCCATAACAACAAGTGCAAGGGAGAACAAACATGCAATATAGAGAAAATCCGGGAAACAAAGACCAGCTGTCCATCTTAGGCTATGGCTGCCTGCGTTATTCTAAGAAAGGAACCGCAATTGACCAGGAAAAGGCAGAGCGGGAGATGGCAGCGGCAGTGGAAGCCGGGGTCAATTATTTTGATACCGCATATACTTACGGTGGAAGTGAAGCATGCCTGGGAAAGTTCCTGGCAAAAGGCTATCGTGATAAGGTAAAAATTGCCACCAAGCTGCCACATTATTATATTAAGGCAGAAGGTGATATGGAGCGGTATTTTAAGGAACAGTTAGAACGCCTTCAGACAGACCATGTGGAATATTATCTGATGCATATGCTGAATGATATTGCAGCATGGGAGCGGCTGACTGCACTTGGAATACAGGACTGGATTGCAGAGAAAAAAAAGTGGTCAGATTGGAAATATCGGATTTTCTTTCCATGGCGGAGCCACTCAGTTTAAGAAAATCATAGATTCTTACAACTGGGATTTCTGCCAGATACAGTATAATTATATGGATGAGCATACCCAGGCAGGAACCGAAGGCTTAAAATATGCTGCAGCAAAGGGACTTCCGGTGATTATCATGGAGCCGCTGCGGGGCGGCAGGCTGGTGAATGCACTGCCAAAGGATGCCAAAGCCATATTTGCATCTGCAGAACCGCATCGTTCCCCGGCAGAATGGGGACTCCGCTGGATATGGAACCATCCGGAGGTGACAGTAGTGCTTTCCGGAATGAATGATATTGCACAGGTAGAGGAAAATGTAAGGATTGCATCGGATGCCACAGCAGATGCATTGACAGAGAAAGACTTGGAAATCTTTGAAAGGGTAAAGAAATCCATTAACCAGCATATGAAGGTACCTTGTACCGGCTGCGGCTACTGTATGCCATGCCTGCATGGAGTAGATATTCCAACCTGTTTTGCAGCATATAATACACGCTATACCGATAGCTTTTATTCCGGCATGAAGGCATATATTATGTGTACCACATTAAAGACAAATCCGACCAACGCTTCAAAATGCCGTCAGTGCGGAAAATGTGAGAAACACTGCCCACAGTCCATTGCCATCCGTCAGGAATTAAAACAGGTGGCAAAGAAGATGGAGAATCCGGTTTATAAGGTGGCAAGAGCGGTTTCGAAGCGCATTGGAAAGTATTAGAAAAAAATATTATGAAATTTTGTAAAAAATAAAGGAAATTTGAAGGTGGACACAGAATTATAATAGCAGGGGTCGAATGACGTCCTCACAATGGTAAAGATGATGGCAGTGCATTTACATCATGAAATGGTGATGTGACAGGAAGGGAGAAGATAAGGATATGACAATTCGGGAACGGATGGAGCGCATGGAGCATGAGATGTTAAGCCCTTATGCAGCATTAAGCGAGAATTCCAAAGGACGGGATTATCCGGAGGCACCTTGTGATATACGTCCCGTATACCAGAGAGACAGAGATCGTATTCTCCACTGTAAGGCATTCCGCCGTCTGAAGAATAAGACGCAGGTGTTCTTAACACCGAAGGGTGACCATTATCGTACCCGTATGTCGCATACCTTAGAGGTATCACAGAATGCCAGAACCATTGCAAAGGCACTGCGGCTGAATGAAGATTTGGTGGAAGCCATTGCATTAGGGCATGATTTGGGACATACGCCATTTGGTCATGCCGGAGAGCGGGTGCTAAATGAACTTTGCTCCGGTGGCTTTAAACATAATAAACAGAGCGTACGTATCGTAGAGAAATTGGAAAAAGGCGGACAGGGACTGAACTTGACCTGGGAAGTGCGGGATGGCATTTTAAATCATCAGACCAGTACGATGCCGCATACACTGGAAGGCAAAATCGTCCGTTTCTCCGATAAAATCGCCTATATTCATCATGATATCGATGATGCGGTGCGTGGAAAGATAATGGTGGAAGAAGATATTCCAATTGAGATACGGAAGGTATTGGGAAAGAATTCGGCAGACCGGCTGGATACACTGATTCATGATATTATTACCAACAGCATGGATAAGCCGGATATCATTATGTCCGATGAAATTTTCCAGGCAATGCAGGATTTACGGAAGTTCATGTTTGTAAGCGTATATACCAATTCCATAGCCAAAGGCGAAGAGACAAAGGCAGAAGGCTTACTCAGCAAACTGTTTACATATTATATGGAACATCCGATGACAATGCCGGCGCAGTATACCGATATGATTGCGGAAGGCGAAGAGGAAGAACGGGTAGTATGTGATTATATCGCAGGAATGACCGACCAGTATGCAATTGCCAAATTCTCAGAATATTTTGTACCGAAGGCTTGGCAGGTGAATTAAGGAATGGCATATTATTCAGATGAATTAATAGAAGAAGTACGTTCCAGAAATGATATTGTAGATGTGATTTCCGGATATGTACGGTTGACAAAAAAAGGCAGCACGTATTTTGGACTGTGCCCCTTCCATAATGAAAAGACCGGTTCTTTTTCCGTATCACCGAATAAGCAGATGTATTACTGCTTTGGATGCGGAGCAGGCGGAAATGTATTTACCTTTCTGATGCAGTATGAGAACTTTTCATTCCCGGAAGCGATGGAGGCATTGGCAGAGCGTGCCGGAATCGAACTGCCGAAGCAGGAAATGAGTGCCCAGGCAAAGAAAGAAGCAGACAAACGCCAGATTCTGTTAGAGATTAACAAGGCAGCCGGCAAATATTATTATATGCTGCTGCGGAGTGAACACGGAAAACAGGCGTATGAATATTTTAAAAAGAGAGAATTATCGGATGCCACCATGCAGAAGTTTGGGCTTGGCTATTCGGATAAATACAGTGATGATTTGTACCGCTATTTAAGAAAGCTTGGATATGATGATGCAATCTTAAAGGAATCCGGTCTTGTGTCCATTGACGAAGTCCGGGGCGGACATGATAAATTCTGGAATCGTGCCATGTTTCCAATTATGGATGTGCATAATAAAGTAATCGGATTTGGTGGACGAGTCATGGGGGATGGCGAACCGAAGTATCTGAATTCGCCGGAGACCAAAGTCTTTGATAAGAGCCGGAATCTGTATGCATTGAACTTTGCAAGACAGACCAAGAAACCGCAGATGCTCTTATGTGAAGGCTATATGGATGTAATTGCACTGCATCAGGCAGGCTTTGACAATGCAGTGGCATCCTTAGGAACAGCGTTTACCAGTGGACATGCCAGTCTGCTGAAACGATATACGAAGGAGGTTTATCTTACCTTCGACAGCGACGGTGCCGGAATTAAGGCGGCACTTCGTGCAATCCCGATTTTAAAAGAAGTAGGGCTGACAGCCAAAGTCATCAACATGAAGCCGTACAAAGACCCGGATGAATTCATCAAGGCACTTGGAGCGGAAGAATACCAGAAGCGGATTGATGCGGCAGAAAACAGCTTTATGTTTGAAATCAGGATTTTAGAGCAGAAATATGATATGAAGGACCCGGAAGGAAAGACCGCATTCCAGACAGAAGTGGCAAAGAAACTGCTTGATTTTACCACGGAACTGGAGCGGAACAATTATATGGAAGCCGTGGCGGATAAATATCATATGAGCTTTGAAGCACTCCGGAATCTGGTAAACCAGCTGGGCACCCAGGGAGGACTTGTAAAAGAGCGGACACCGCTTAAGAGTGGGTTGAATGAGAAGAAGCATAAGAAAGAGGACGGCATGAAGCAGTCCCAGAAATTGCTTTTGACCTGGCTCATAGAATATGATAATCTGTACGATAAAATCAAAGATATCATTACACCGGAAGATTTTACGGAAGACATTTTCCGTAAGGTGGCAGAGCTTCTCTACGAGCAGAAGAAGTCGGGTACTGTCAATCCGGCACAGATTATCAGTTTATTTGCAGAAGAAGAGGAACAGCGGGAAGTTGCAGAGCTCTTCCATGCGAGAATCCATGAAGTGGATTCTGCTGCAGAGCGGGATAAGGCGTTAAAAGAGACGATTCTGCGGGTGAAGGATAACAGCATCTCCTATCGTTCGGCGCACTTAGAACCTACGGATATGCAGGGCTTGCAACAACTTGTGGCAGATAAGAGAACCTTGCAGAATATGGAGAAAATGCATATTTCTATAGATTGAGGACAAAATACTATTTAGTCCCGTTTATATGACGAATCATGAGAGGATGAACAAGAAAATGGATGAAAAGATGGAAAAGACTACGAAAAAGACAACAAAAGCTGCAAAAAGTGCTCCGGCAGCAAAAGACGAAAAGATGAGCATTGAGGAGAAAAAAGCAAAATTGCAGGAAAAACTCCAGGAACTCCTTGCACTGGCAAAGAAGAAAAAGAACAGCCTTGAGTATCAGGAAATCAGCGAGTTCTTCAAGGACATGGAACTGGATGCAGATGAGTTTGAGAAAATCTTAGACTTCCTTGAGACCAATAACATTGATGTGCTTCGAATCATGGATGATGACGATATCGATGACGATATCATCTTAGATGACGAAGACGAGGTAGAGGTAGAAAAGATTGATTTATCGGTACCGGACGGCGTATCCATTGAGGACCCGGTCCGTATGTATTTAAAGGAAATCGGTAAAGTACCTCTTTTAAGTGCAGAAGAAGAAATCGAGCTGGCAAAGAGAATGGAATTAGGAGACCAGGAAGCAAAGAAACGTCTGGCAGAAGCCAACCTTCGTCTGGTGGTAAGTATTGCAAAACGTTATGTAGGACGTGGTATGTTATTCTTAGACCTGATTCAGGAAGGTAACTTAGGTCTGATTAAAGCCGTTGAGAAATTCGATTACCGGAAAGGCTATAAGTTCTCTACCTATGCAACATGGTGGATTCGTCAGGCAATCACAAGAGCCATCGCAGACCAGGCAAGAACCATCCGTATCCCGGTTCATATGGTTGAG
>ENA-OOZY01001472-OOZY01001472.1-human-gut-metagenome-genome-assembly--contig:-NODE-1472-length-14034-cov-7.891766_pt1 | contig 14034 bp, 19 predicted proteins | sample MGYA00241047_ERZ501410 | MGnify/ENA primary metagenome ERZ501410 (study PRJEB25962, sample SAMEA2042621) | human gut metagenome | biome: human gut; feature: human-associated habitat; material: faeces... | reverse complement strand
TATGAGTTTAGGAATACATGAAATTAGTATTTTATTACTCCATTAAGATAGAGAGGGAGTATAACCTTTAAATATGATTGCCTATGAAAAATACGACAACGGCAAATATGCCATTTCAAAAATTCAAGTAAAATTAATGTTTAACCAACGCACTGGTAGCAGGACAAGAAATGCTAAAATACGATTTGTAAGTACTTGACTTACAGACTGGGAAGTCGCGGGTTTGAGTCCCGTTTTCCGCTCTGAATTACAGGTAGTTACGAAAGTAGCTACCTTTTTTCTTTTCCTGTTTTTCGTGGTTTCGAGCCATCTGTTTAAACCGGCAGATACCCATTTTGTGTTTCAATGACGAGCCCAACGACGAGCCTGTTTTAGGGCTATTATATGGGCTCATTTCCGGGTTCAATGGTAACCCGACAGCAAATCCATTTGGAAGCCCACTAACTGTCACGTCCGTGATCCCATTAAAAAAATAATATCTATCTTTAGAATAATTTTATTCTGATAAAAAAGCTCACTTTTCAAGGTGAGCTATAAACAAAAATACAATACTATTTTCTCTTCTTTGAAATGGTTTATTTCTATATTACACGAAGGTAGGATACTCTTGTTTTACATATCCCTGCAAAAGTTTCCCATTTTCTTTTTTATTTCGCTTAATTCCGTCTGCCCCCCATGTGCCCCATTGTTTGAAAAAGAAAGCAGACCCCTGAATCCGGCATTGCTTCTCAATATTTAAAACCCATTCTTCTTTCATAGGACGGGCATTTGTACCACTTTCCCCACCAACGATCACCCAATCAATATTGGTCAGATCCATGCTCCCCAGATCTTCCAATAAAGGTTCGCAAGATAAAAATTTCACTGTTGCAGGAATATCACGTAAATAATCAATTCTGCTTTTTACTTTTGGATTTTCAACGGTGACACCCAGCCAGACGTTAGTGGGCACACGACGGGTCGCAAAATATTGCTTCAATATATCTGCCCGCTTCGTTAAAACCTGATAACGATGCTGTGGAGTATGCTTTATGACTTCAAAAACCTGATCGATAAATTCGAAAGGAATATCTTTATGAAACAAGTCGCTCATCGAATTGACAAAAATTGTTCGCGACTGTTTCCATTTCAATGGTTCATTCAAAGTTTCAGGATGTAAAACCAATTCAAAACCCTCTCTGTATTTTTTTATACCCATTGCTTTCAGACGCAAGGCCATAGTGGCAGCATAACAGTGTCGGCATCCCTCCGAAATCTTCGTACATCCCGTAGTCGGATTCCAGGTACTATCAGTCCATTCAATTTTTGTTGTTTTCATTTTTAGCTACCTTAATAATTTTATCGGAGTTGTGAGACAAATAAAAAGCTCCGCTTTTCCGCTTGTCTCCTCCCTCTACACAAATCCTTCTTTCCTTTTCCAATTTTCTCAAAATATCTACTGTTTTTGAAATACTGATTCCCGATTCCAACGAAAATTTATATATCTCCTGATTTGTTCTGGGAACAGAAAAATAATCCAGTAAATGTTCTTCATAAGATTCCAGTTTTGTCTTGAATGTACTGATTCCGGAAACCTCATCGAATAAATTCATAAACGAACCTTCGTATTGTTTCGTTTCATCTATCTCATGATTAGCTTCTCCATTATTGACATCAATACTCCACGAAGCACTCAGAAATTTTTCCAATCCTAAAGGATGATGCGAACCAAAAATCAAGCCGTAATAATTAGTTACTTTCTTGATAGAGAAACGTCCTAAATAGTAATCACCATTAATTAATGTTTTATAATAGTTATAAACTTTTTCATGACATTCATATGGTTTGCTTTCTTCAAACTGTATCTGACTCACTTTTATTTTTTTATTAATGCCTTCATTATCTTTAAATCTCCTGATGGTTGCAGAAGAAATAAAGAACAAAAAATCTGTTCGGGGAGCATCTACTAATTGCCTGAATACACTTTCTGTCACTTGCGATACCCCATATTGATCTATTAATAAAAAAGTAGGGGTATCCTGTTTTATTACTTGATATTCAGCACTGAACAAATTCTGAAAAGCATCATTTTTAACCTCTAAAGAGCAATGATTACAAGCTCCGCATTTTTCTTTAAAAGCCTGTGTCAAAGCTAATAATTTCTCCGCTTTTTTCTTATCATAATCATTTAAAGTTATAAAAATCTTTTTGTTTTTATTCCTTATATCTTCACAATATTGCTTTAAACAATCCATTATAATCAACGGGCTTCCTTTTTCTCCATAAACATCCTGACCTTCACCTGCAAAAAAATCATAAATAAGAATTTTTTCAAATGGTGAACTATGAATGAAAGTTGGTATCCAGGATTCAATGTACTTTCTGAAAAGTAATAATTTTATTTTAGTACTTTCATCAAAGCCTTTTTCAAATAAATCTTTCTTAGCCATTTCGTCGAATGAATATTTCAATTAATCATAATGATTGCAAGATAGATAATTATTAGTTTAAAACATAATTTATAAAAACAAAACACACCATACAAAGGATATGGCATTAATATCCCCCTTCGAAAATTGGATATTTAACAATAATTCTTTTTTTTGCTGTATAAACAGACGCAAGAGGTGTCTGTATATTTTGAAATATTTTATGTTGCGTTGTATAACATGCATCCTGATCAAGCAAAACTGGTAATTTTGGTGTAGTTGGTAGTGAAGAAGGAACGGTCAGAATGATTGTGAGCAACGTTCATGAATATGGTTCGTATAGGTATATCATATATACTATACTTATCAGAAAGTGGGCGTTCTCCTTTCGTTCGTTCCGGTATACCACTACCTGCTTGGGCGTTAAGGTGATATAAGTCCCGCTTTCTGTCTTTACAGATGCAAAGACTTTTCTTCCTTTCGCTGAATTAAAATATACAAGAGCTGTGCGAATGAATTTTACAACTTAACAATCTTATAAAATACCTATAGTAAGATACATAAAGTTCAACAACATGAAATATCATTCTATTTACCTGGGATACAATCTCCTATTTTCCTACGTTTTTATAAGCAGAAGGATTAATACCTTCATGCCTTTTAAAGAATTTGGATAAATGGCTTACATCTGTAAAACCAAATTCATCCGCAATTTCTTTCAACTTGATTTCTCCGGTTTCTAATCTGCGCTTGATGAGTTGTAATTGCATCTTTTCGATGTATTCTTTATAACTTATCTCGAAATTCCGCTTGAAATAAGTACTGAAATAAGATGGCGAAATATTAAAATGATTAGCAATCATATGGATGGAAATACAGTCACGGTTAGATATATTCTCTTGAATGTATGCTGCTATATGAGCGTTAGTTGGAGTTTTCTTCTTTAATTCAATATTTCGGTTCTCAATGTATTCTTTTATCATTCCGAAAATGGAAAGAATATGATAATACACAATAGACGAACGAAGTACGTTAATCGTTGAATTATATAGGATAATATTCTCAAAAATATTCTTCAATATAGTCTGGCAAGGTTCACTCACCGTTATCTTATCCTCTTTCAGCCATTGAATTTCCATGATGGAAGTTGGAGTTATTTCTCGTGAAAAGGACTTATAGGAGCGGTCATAAGTCTCAAAATAGCTTGAAGTAAATTTAATATAGGTAAAGCGCGTTATAGTTTTTACTGTGAAATAATGGCGGTCACCGGGTGCAAGCAGAAATAAATCCCCTTTTTCATATGGAATTGTAACTTCATTAAAAAAATGGTCCCCACACCCATAATGAATATAGATGATTTCAAAATGGTCTTGGGCATGTAATTCGCAAGAATATTCTTCCTCAATTACATCTATAATCTTTAATGATTCAAACTGGCTGCACTTTCTCATAGCGTAAATATACAAAATAATATAATGTGAATACAAGTATTTCAATCCTATTTCCGCCTACCTTTGCAAAATAATCATTAACTAAATAGCAGAAAATGAAAAAGATAACATTATTTCCAATGATTTTAGGTATATTTTTAATTACTTCATGTATGGAAAACAGTAAAAAATCAGACAAAGTAGTCTTCACACAGAATGAAGACAGCACGAGTACCACGGGTTGGCAATCTCATTACGACCGGATGGAAGCAACCGACCTTCCTGATAACGTAATAGACTTAATAGGTAAGCAATGGATGCTGGTGACAGCAGGAAATAAAAGTTCTTATAACACAATGACAGCAGCGTGGGGAGGGGTTGGCTATATGTGGAGCAGACCATCTACTTTTATTGTAGTTCGTGATTCAAGGCATACTTATCAATTTTTGCAACGGGAAGAAAGTTTTACACTCAGTTTTTTTACAGAAGAATATCGGGGAGCACTTCGGATTTGTGGAACAAAATCGGGACGAGATACTGATAAAGTGTCAGAAGCAGGGTTGACCCCATTGGAAACCCCTTCCGGACTAATGAGTTTTGAAGAGGCCCGAATGATTATAGAATGTAAGAAAATGTTCGTTCAAGAGATGGACTATGCAAATTTGACTCAACCTTATAAAGAGAAAATTATGGAAGAATCTTATAACAACGAGCCTTCTAAACACCAACTCTTTATTTCAGAAATAATCAATATATGGATAAAGAAATAACAAGCAGATTACGGATAGGGAATTTGTTCCGACGGTATTGCAGGACGGTTCATTTTCATCTATCCTTTTTCTTTATGGGAGTGGTTCTTATTTATGCAGTATCGGGCATAACGATGAATCATTTAAAGGATTTTAATCCGAAATATTATATAACTGTAAATAATTATACAGTGAAGGGGGTATTCCCTACCTCCCATAAATTTAATAAAAATGAAATAATACAGTTGTTAAAAGAGGTAGGCGAGCAGGATAATTATATCAAACATTTTTATCCGAATAACTCAACGGTAAAAGTTTTCTTGAAAAGTGGTTCATCCTATGTTCTTGATACTCAAACAGGAAATGTTGCTTATGAAGGAATAAAGAAAAGACCGGTTTTTTATCAACTCTCATTTCTCCATTATAACCCAGGAACATGGTGGACCTATTTCTCAGACCTATCTGCGGTATGCCTTATATTGATATGTATAAGTGGTATTCTAATGAATAAAGGTAAACGAGGTTTGTTCGGAATAGGGGGAATTGAATTATTGGCAGGTATATTAATCCCTGTGCTGGCTTTAATTTTATAGATAAATTATATAAGTCCCCCGACTTATGTAGTTATTTTGTTATATCATTTAATTTCAGCTTGTTATGTCGGGTAAAATGTATAACTAATTTTGATGTAGTACTTAATAAAATGGATGCAAAATTCAAAGGTTCAATTTATGGGATTATTGCAGCAATCAGCTATGGGACAAATCCACTTGGGGCATTATCTCTTTATGAAGCTGGAATAAACGCTAACTCTGTATTATTTTACCGCTTCTTACTTGCGGCTTTTTTTCTCGGTGGGTTAATGTTTATACAAAATAAATCGTTCAGGGTTACACGAAAAGAATTAGGAATTTTGGCAGGGTTAGGGATTTTGTTTGCGGCATCTTCGCTGACCCTGTTTCTAAGTTTCCATTACATGGATGCAGGAATAGCGTCTACAATTCTGTTCGTATATCCTGTTATTGTAACTGTCATCATGGCTATTTTCTTTAAAGAAAAAACATCTTTAATTACGGTTTTATCTATTCTTTTGGCTATTGGAGGCATAGGACTGTTATACAAAGGGAATAATGGTAGCGTGTTAAATGCAACGGGAGTATCGCTTGTTATGCTATCCTCCCTTTCTTATGCACTTTATATAGTTGCTGTAAATAAATCCTCTTTAAGAATGTCATCTATAAAGTTAACGTTTTATGTGCTGCTATTTTGTACATTAACTATCATGGTTCAATCATTTTTTGACGGCAACAACCATTTACAGTTACTTACAACCTCTTCTATGTGGATGTTTGCTATAATGCTTGCATTGGTTCCTACTGTTATATCCTTAGTATTTATGGTAATTGCAGTACGCCAAATAGGTTCAACACCTACTGCTATCATGGGCGCATTGGAACCACTCACTGCGGTGGTTATCGGTATTACTATATTCAATGAAATATTCACTCTACGGTTGGCTGTTGGCATTATGATGATACTAATAGCTGTAATTCTAATAATAATTGGTAAATCAACTCAAATCAGGACATTAACCGTTGCTATTATTTATATAGGACAAATACTTCATAAACCTTGGCAACCGAAATGAAATTATCTAAATTGTAAGTGGATTAAAAGTTTCTATTTTCTATATACGATAGTACTCTATCACAACTTTAAAATAGCAAAAACGAGTGTATGATTATTTAAATGTAATTCTTATTACAACGCAAAACATGTTAGAAAAAATGTCAAAGCAGAGATTTCCCGCTTATTATCGGAATACTCGCAGCGCAAAGTTTCCGCATCTGAAATTGTAGAAGCTATTGAAGAATTGGCTAATCATTTAGCCGATTTTAGTATCAACGAACAGGATTATAGCGTTTTACTACGCTATTTTTCTTTCGGATTACATAGGCTTAAATCGTATCGTATGCGGTTTGAACAATAAAAAAATGCCCTATTTGTATTTAATTGATGAAGCAATAGGACTATTAAACATTGAAATACGTATTGTCAAATGGCGCATTAAATATCCTGAACAATTCCAGCAACATGCAAACAAACTGTTTCTTTCCCCTCTCCACTTGGATGACAAAACAGGCCTTGTCAATATCATGGAAATAGTCAGCGGCTTATTTCTTTCCAAGCGCATAGTATATCAGAATGGCAAACCCGTTCACCTGACGGACTTAGGCAAAGCCTTTGAATGGCTCTTTATATAAAATTAGGGGACTATTACCAAAAACATGAAGATGTTATAAAGCGAAAATCTACCAAACTAACGGAATTTCTTAATGGATTAATAGCCTTTATCCGAAAGGAACACGAAGATAAGGGGTATAGATAATCAATGACTTAGCATCAATTTATACAGGGTAGCATATACTACCCTGTAATTTCTTTGCTTCCATTTTCAGAACTTTGCTTCATCAATCGATTGGTAATCATATAAGTATAACCTGAAAAATGGAGCAAATATGTATGTAGATAATTATGAGTTTAAAGACTGGATGCAAAGACTACTTGATAAACTGGAAGAAGTTGGAAAAGATGTAAGGAGTTTGCAAATCAATCCCGAAGTAATGCTGAATGACAAGCTATGGGATAATCAGGATTTGTGCCTGTTGTTCAAAGTGAGTACCCGAACATTACAGCGATTGCGAAGCAAGAAACTACTACCCTTTATGATGATTAGCGGAAAAGCCTATTACCGAGCTTCAGATATACGAGAGTTCATAAAGGAAAGGTTTGATGTGGGCACGCTCCGCAAGTTTGAAAAACAACACGGAACGGACAACTAAGAAAGAAACTATCCCGAAGTTGTACACGTAGCAATTTCGGGATATTTCTTTTTGGCAAGTTTTTGTTGTTCGTCCGCCGATTTGTACTTTCTATTTAAAATATTGGGATAAAGGTCTTATTGACTTTGCTTAGAATAATGAGCTTCAAGCTTATGCAATTGCTGTATAAATAGATTAGTCTGCTTACTGTTTTCTACCTTATCATATAAACTAACCATTATATATTCTTGCAATAAATCTTTGTTTGTTATGCAGTGACTGAAATCATATACTTTTGTATCAGGGTCTAACTTTGTTATATCTTGAACATTAATGTGGTCGGGCATATATCCATAAACATTGGTATAATATGTGGTTTTACTCCATTTCCAAGTATAAGTACGAGATCCTCCAAAACTATCAGAAGTATATGTTTTAATAAAATATAGAATTCGTAGCTTTTTATATAAATATGATACAAAAATGATAAATCCGATGACTAAAACTATTATCCACAATGATATTCTATAGTTTAGATATGAGGATGGGATACTAAATAGGATTTCCAAAATTCCTATTAAAGACAAGATTCCTCCAATAATCGGATTAGTAAAAAATAGTATCAACTTTTTCATATGCTCAATTATGGGTTTTCACTTTTATGATAAACAAAAGTAGTCATTTCTCTACAATTATTTCATTTTCAAAGGAGAATAATTATCTTTGTTAAGATTATATGATAATATAAGAATGTACTACAAGTAATCCTTTGGGGAGAAGATTATAATTTGCTGAATACAGTATATGATTTTAAACCCGTTAGTCTTATATTAAAGCAAACAACTAAAATTAGAATTCATCCCGAAGCTGTACACGTGGCAGTTTCGGGATGTTTTTTCTTTTGGCAAGCCTGTACTTACTTCTCTGCCGATATTATCCCCTTTTCCTTATAAGATGCTTCAAACTGTTTGGTAAGCGCAATAATCTGTTGGTTCGTCTTTACCAATTCAACAGTGTACTGTTCCAGCTTGTAAAGCAGGGCAAGTGCTTTCTTTTCCGCAAAATTAGAATGGAGTTCTTTCACCGTTTGGTTATAAAGTATGCCTATGCTTCTGAATTGTGAAAACAATTGGGAGAGTCGAATGTAATAATCAACCTTGCTTTTGTCAATCCTAAGCACTTTAAACGACTTCCCAAAGATACAGTTCTTAATGAAATGCGCTTTGATAGTGTAACCTGACCTATCAAAAAATGACAGGAATTTGGCGTTCTCTACATCGTCCAAATTGAACGAATACCGATGTGTTCGTGGGTCAAGTTTAGGCTTTCGACCGCTTTTGTTAAATGACTTCTTTTTCTGTTCCATAGAGAAGAACGTATGAATATTGTAACTATTGAGGAACAAACCTTTTAACAGGTGTGCGGGCGGTTCTCCGGCTTCGTCAGTCAGGTGGAACGGATTTGTAAAGAGAATACCCGTCAGCCGGATAAATGGCTGTCAGGTCGTGAAGTGTGTGCCCTGCTCGGTATCAGCATTCAAAGTTTGCAGAACTATCGGGATAGTGGCAAGCTGGGTTATTCCCAAATCGGCAACAAACTATACTATAAATCTGCCGATATTGAAAGACTGATTGCAGAATGTACGGAAAACAAGAAAGCGGATTATAAATCAAACAATAAATATTGCCCTATGGAAAAGAAAGAAGAAAATAATACGGGAGTAAACCAATCATTCAAATTGTCTGCTATTGTCGGAATATGGGAAAGTTTAAATCTTCATCCTACGGTGATGATATACCAAAGCAAGAGAAAGTATTTCCTTTCGATGCTCCATGTATCGGATAACGGACAGGCAAAACCAGCCGTTTACGAGATACAGAAAGAAGATAACCGTTACTTTATCGTTGAAGGCTTTAAACGGCTTTATATCAGTTATGATGTGGTAAAAGATAGTATTTCCATATCCTACTATGGTGAGTATCTGCGTAACTGACACGTGTATGTATGTCAATCATTCAAACCAATTATAAATCAATAGATAACAATATGGAACTTATAAACAGCAATAGTGAGATAATTAAGGATTTCTTTCAGTCTGTGGATAGAATGTTAGATGGTATCAGCCGATTGGCAAAGGAAAACAAAGCGTATTTGAACGGTGAAAAGTTTCTAAGTAACAAGGATGTAGCCAAATGTCTGAAAGTAAGCATCCGCACGCTGCAAGAATGGAGAGATACAGGCGTTATCCCATACATTCAGATAAAAGGAAAGATTATCTACCGTCAAAGCGACATAGAACGACTTTTACAAGCCTACTATAATAAGGAACGGCAGGAATAACCTACCGTCCTCAAAACAACACATTTTTTCCGAAACAGACTAAGAACATTAGCTGTATTAGTGTAGTATTCCGTCTGTGCAAGCCTTTGGAAGAAAATACTACCCGAACATCTTGAGGTGTGGAGATTTTCTTTCAAACCCGTAGGGCTTGGGCTTGAACGGACGGAATACGGAGCTTATCTTTGTTAATGTTTTATTTAGCATTCAGAAATGCTATACCCCATCAAAGATGTTAACTGCAACAACTTACTTCTATAAAATAGAAGAATATCTTTATCTATAGTAACAAGCTTTCTAACAATAGATTCATATCTTGTTCTTGACATTCTCAATACATCAACTATATCTTTAATGATTGGAGTTTCCCTTATTGGATACCGACTTAATAAAGAATCTAATTCTGCTGTTTTAAGATATTCGTCAAATAAATTCTTTTCTGCATCTAATTTGTTTTTAATATCTATATTTATAGATAGATTTTGTAAATCTTTGATTTCTGTATGACTAGGCATTTTCCCTTGAATTTCATTTCTAATTTTTCTTTCACATAAACGTGCACACAATCTATCTTTATGACTAGAAATACTACTCAAAATTTTATTTTTTATTATATCGAAAGCCGAAGAAAAATCTTCAGTTGATATTCCTTCTAAAGTCTGAATTACTTTTTTTATAACGAATTCATTATAATATAACCCCTCTATGGAATAACATTCAAGAGCAATAATTCCATGTTCTTTTAGTTTTTCTATAGTTTCTAGAGTTCTATCATCCGCATCAATTAAACCAAAAGCATTAATCCAATGTAATGCCTCTGTATTTCTAATACCAATAACTGCTTTTTCTACATTTGTACAACTCTTTTGAGATATAATACTTGTATTAGGATAAATCAATTGATAAATTTGTTTGTCCAAACTAGTTTCATTTCCCTCCACAAAAAGAATATTTCGTTTGGCTCCTAATATTTCTTTCTTTACTATAAATGGAATATCATTTGAATTCATTAATAAATCTGCATCCCAATAGGAAACTATGTTGTTGTTCCATTGGCAACTTCTTATAAGTAGAATTTTCGAATCATTACAATCAGTTGGCAGACTTGTATCATGAGTTGAAACAATAAACGAACAATCTCTTCTCTTTGATATTAAACTATTTAATAAAGGAGAAATTATAGACCTATGCAAATGTCTTTCAGGTTCATCAAGAAGCACCAAAGTATAAGGTTTAGCTGTCAATACTTCTGCTGCTATTAATAGAGCGTTGCGTTCACCATCAGAAAGTTCTGCAATGCTATATTTATGTCCATCTCTTATTGCAAATAATTCCTCATTTTCTCCCAGTTCAATTTTTACAGAAATATTAGAAATTTGAAATAATTCATTAACAATTTCAATAGGAGATTGATTTTTTAAAGAGATATCTTTCGCTTTATCTAATTGAACAAGATCTACAGCTTTAGCAATTTGCCGCGCACGTGTGTTTTCAGAGTTGATTAAATCAAATATAGAAATATCAGCTCGCTGTTGATAATAGTCATCTTTCCATCTCGATGAATCTTGTATGTCAAAATTTTGGATATACTCATTCATTTGTTTACGAGACGCTGGCGTTAAATCCATAGCGTTGCTTGTAAACCATGTTTTCCTATGGGCTGTAATCCACTTACTATCATCTTTGTGATTGGTATAAAGTCTATGCATTAAAGCAGACTTTCCTGTTCCGTTTGCTCCAAGAATAAATAAAGTTTCCCCTACTGATAAATTGATGTTTATATCCTCAGAGCAAGTTTTGACACTCAAATTAAAAATATTATTCATCGTTATATTATTTTTTTAACTATTTCATGCAAAACTATAAAAGTACGCCAAATATTATAACTTTTATCTGTATTAGATACATTTTCCATTGATACATTATTGGCGAGAAAAACTACGGTAGCCGCAGTATGTCTTGCAACATGAGTAGTTAGACGTTTGGTAATACCGCATAAATCAGCGATTTCTTTTAAGTAAGCATTCATGCGCTGATTACGGGCAAAAGTACTCCTTTCTTTATGCACTCTACATTATCTTCATATTTCCTCAATATCCTTTGAGGAATAGATAAAACGGGAACATTACACATCTGATTGGTTTTCTGTCGTGCCTTGCGTATCCACAAAGCACCGTTATTGTCTTTTATCAGGTGTTCACGGCTTAATTGCTGCACATCCACGAAAGCGAGCGCGGTAAAACAACAAAAGACAAAAACTTCTCTTCCCTGCCCCAACCGTTTGATAGTAAATTTTTTTTCATCAGAATATCCAGTTCTTCACGTGAAAGGAACTCTAAATTAACTTCATCCTGCTTAAAGTGGATGCCGTAAAACGGGTCTTTCTTTATCCAATCATTAGCCTAAGCAATACGGATAACCTTTTTCAGGTTCTTCAAATGTTTCAATGCGGAGTTATTTTGGCAATGCTTGCCGTTTTCAGCCAAAAATCAAAATTACGGATAAACTGTCCGTCTAGTTCCGCCAACATTATATCATCACAATGGTAACAACTACGGATATATTCTTTCAGACGGTTTATGGAAGTATCAAACTTGGTAACTGTGCTTTCCGTATATTCTTTGCCAATCAGGGCACGACATTTTTCGTTATGCTCTGCATACACTTCCAGCAAACTGCGTTGTACCTTATCCCGTCCGTAGAAACAATCCTTTATTATATTGGCTGTTATCGGTTTGTTGTCTATTTCCAGTTCACGGTGTATCTGTAATACTTTGGCACGAACCGTATTGATATAGTGATTCAGTTCGGTGGCTACACGGTCTTTTCCTTTGGAACATTCCTTTTTCTGATTCCATAAGTCTACGGGAATACTCCGTTTAATCATAATTTCGGCTACTCGCTTGTTTACGGTGATGCGCATACAAACAGGAACTTCACCGTTTTTCAGAAGTTTTGATTTCTTAATGATGAACAATACGCTTAGTGTGTTTCTTTTCACTGCTCCCATAATTCTTTGATTTTTAAGTGGTACAAAATTAGTTCGTTACACTCAAAAACCGATAGTGTTTCAAAAAGTGTGTATGCCTTCCCTTTTTATTCATTTCTGCAAAATTATTTATTTTTAATAAAATAGTTTTGATTCTAAAAAATTATAAATGGGGTATTTATAAATATCCGCATTCTGAGCCACTGTGCCCATCAGCAGAATGACGGCCTGTGGATTTGGCATAGCTCCTCTCATGTTAATGACTCTTTTATAATCCCTGTTGAGTCTTTCAATCCAGTTTGTAGTGTAAATCATTCCCCTGATTTCCCTTTCATATTTAAAGTATGTAAAGTAAAACCTGTATCTTTCATGTTGATATCTTTTTCAGTGGTGGATAGCTCTTCTGCCATCTTAGGATAAATTCTTTAAAGTTTTCAAATGCCTTTTCCGGATTGATATCCCATTGATCGGGGGCACATATTTGTTTAAGCTCTTCCATGACCTGTTTCTTATCCCTTGGCTTGACTTTACCTGCAATATTCCTTTTCAGATGAACAGTACAAAGTTGCAGATCTGCTTTTGGAAAAGTGTCTGCCAGGGCGTTTTCAATCCCGCTTAAACCATCACATACCAACAGATCAACAACACTCACCCCTCTTTCCTTGAGGTCTTCAAATACGTCTTTCCAGTTCGTTGCGCTTTCTGTGGGAAAGTTTACCACGGTCAATACTTCCCGGGTCCGGTCTTCCTTCACTCCCAAAACAGTATAATAAGCTTCATTACTGACTGACTCATCCCGACGCGTGAGAACATAAGTGGCATCGATGTATAAGATCGGATAACGAAAGTCAAGCCTACGGACAAGCCATGCATTAACATCTTCACGGGCCGTATTCAGAAGACGGCTGACCTGGCTTTTGCTGTAATGCTTACCGTAAAATTGCTCGTAAATTTTACCCACTTGTTCCGTGGTTAAACCGCTACAATAAAGACTGCTCACTAGCTTTTGGGCTTCTTCTTCCTGATCTTTCAACACACCTAAAAGCATTGGATAAAAGTTACTATTGCGACTACGAGGGACACGAAGTTCAAAGATTTTACCGCCATGACACACACGACGGCCTCGGAAACCGTTACTCACATCAGATAAAGCTTCATTATGAAGACTTCGTTCCGAAAGCATTAAACTCTCTAAACCTTGTTTGACTAAACCCTGAAGACCGGATTCTCCATTTGTGATTTCCGAAATTATTTCCGTAATTTGTTCCTGTGTAAATTCCATAATAATTCATTTTTGAA
>ENA-OOZY01001465-OOZY01001465.1-human-gut-metagenome-genome-assembly--contig:-NODE-1465-length-14102-cov-2.669609_pt1 | contig 14102 bp, 7 predicted proteins | sample MGYA00241047_ERZ501410 | MGnify/ENA primary metagenome ERZ501410 (study PRJEB25962, sample SAMEA2042621) | human gut metagenome | biome: human gut; feature: human-associated habitat; material: faeces... | reverse complement strand
CCAATGGTCTTGATGTATTTTGGAACCCTGGCCCCCGCCTGCACCGCCACCGAATTCATAACCGGCATTTCCGGCAAACAGTACAGAGGCATGAGCCGCTCCCTGGAATTGTGCCGATATTTCCAGGCCTTTCCAGATGATACCGGGAGTGACCGAATACATGATTTCGGGAATGCGGGAATAGCCGATGGCCACTTTGTCCGCTTCTGTCAGTGTGCCGTCTCCATTGCGGTCCCAGTATTTCAAGTCGCCCGGAATAATAGGGCCTCCTAAAGTTGTCTGGTCGGGAGAATGCTTGATTTCCTCTTCGTTCTGGAAGAATCCGAGAACTTGGTAACCTTTGAACTGGTCGATTCTGAATCCGGCAATTTTCTGATAATCGGGAGTTCCTGCGGGGTCATCATAGTTTATAACTTCATTTCGTGCAAAACTGTAATTGGCACGGATGTAATAATCTACTTTTCCGATGTGGTGGCGATGTGATAGTTCGAACTCATATCCCCAGTTCTTTACTTCACCCACATTCAGGTAAGGGCTCGACAAACCGATGATTTGTGGAGTGGAACGTCCTTGAAGAAGGATATCTTTACGATGTTCTTTAAAGAAGTCTGCGGTGAAAGTCAACAGATCGTTTGAAAACAGGCGGGCTTCCAGACCGATATTGCCTTTTAGGGCTGTTTCCCATGTAAGCAGCTTGTTTTCGTTTCTCTTTTCATAGATACCGCCATTGGTAGAAGGGTTGGTGGTTCCGAATCCGAAACTCGGGGTTCCGCCACCGGCATATATGCCTTGGGCAGCATATTCACCCATGTACAGGAAGCGGTCTTTGGATTTGTCATTACCTACCAGACCGATTGAACCTCTTACTTTCAGGAAAGGAATCATGTTTTTCACTTTTGCCATGAACGGTTCTTCAGAGATGACGTATCCCAATGAACCCGAAGGGAAGAATCCGAAGCGGTGTCCTTTGGCAAAGTTCTCCGAGCCGTTGTATCCTAAGCTGACTTCACCCAGGTATTTTTCTGCAAATCCATATTCTACGCGGGCGGCATATCCCATCAATGCGCTTGGTATACTGTTTCCACTGGTTGTTTTCTGCTGGTTATAAACCAATATGGAGTTGATGTTATGCTTGCCGAAACGACGGGCATACCCTACCTTTAATTGTAGGTTCGTGCGTCTCATCGGGTTGGTTTTCTTATCTTCTTTGAACCGGAACGGAGAATCTTCTCCCAACTGGTCGTAACGTCCGGAATTCGGTTCGTAATAATAAGTATCGATACCGTCCGTATAGACTTTGGTCGAACCGAAATTGTTGTTGAACGAGATGCTCATATCGAATGACAAGCCTTCGGTGATGAAACTCAAGTCGTTGTGCAGGGTACCTACCAGATCATAATAGTTGGTCTTCGAGTTTTCGTATCCGCTATATGCAATGGTAGAGAGCGGATTGCCCGAACCTTCCACACCGGCAATCGTGCCATCCGGATTATAGATCGGATGTCTCCAGGGTTCTTTGGCAATCAGTCCTTGGAAGAAGCTGCCCGATGCACCCGAGAATCCGTTCATCTCACCGGAACGGCCGGAGATATTGGCAGATACGGTCTGGTATTTGTCGATGTTCGACCGGAAATTGAAGCGGCGGTAGTATACCTCCGGATTATAATCTTTCTGTAAGTCGCCATATTTAAACATACCCCCCTGGTTCAGGTATCCCAATGAAATGAAATATCTTACTACTTTGGTACCACCGGAAATATTAATATTGTATTGTTGCTGGAGAGAACCGCTCTTGTTGACCATTTCGTCATACCAGTTTACATCCGGATACCGGTAAGGGTCTTGTCCGAGGCGGAAACCTTCCAATGATTCGTCTGTCAGCAATCCGTTGTCTTGTTGCAGCGGATCTTTACCGTCGTTTTCCCATGCTTTTTTGCGGAGCAGCAAATGTTCGTATGAACCTAAGAATTCCGGAATCTGCGTAGGCCGTTGTAATCCCCAGTTGGCGGTAACCGAAATTTTGGGCTTTCCTTCCTTCCCTCTTTTGGTCGTGATCAGGATAACACCGTTCGCACCTCGAATACCATATACGGCAGTGGAAGAGGCATCTTTCAATACGGAAAGGCTTTCGATTTCGTTGGCATCGAGTTGGGAGAATGATTCTTGTTCCACACCGTCGATAATGATAAGGGGAGAAGCATCGTTGAACGTGGACTTACCACGAATCAGAATCGTAGCAGCGTCTTCACCCGGACGTCCGCCCGGTTGTTGGGTGATTACACCCGGAAGTTTACCAACCAATGCATTGGTTACGTTCGCTACCGGTGCGGCAACCAGCTCGCTGCTCTTCATCATACTGACGGCGCCGGTTACCGTTTGTTTCTTTTGTGACCCATAGGCCACTACCACAACATCTTCCAGTACAATGTTGAACGAGGTCTTGTTGCCCACGATTACTTCGTATGTCTCGTATCCTACGTAAGAAATTACTAATACGGATTTGGGCGAAGGTACTTGTAATGTAAACTTTCCATCCAGATCGGAGATTGCTCCGATAGATGTCCCTTTTACGATTACGTTTACGCCGGGTAAGGTTTCTCCCTGGCTATCAGTGATCACACCCTGTATCTGGCGGGTCTGATTTGCTTCTGTCACAGCTCCGAGCGCGTGGCTCCAGCCAAGTTGCAGCAGCAATACACAGCAAAACACTTTTAGAAATTTAAAATGTAACGTTTCTGTGTTCATAGTCTTTTTAAGATTAAAAAATTAATGACTCGATAATTTTGCCGTTATGCGGGAAGGGCGGATCATACTCTCTTCCGAACGGTTGTGCAAATGAAATGCATTTTGTTTGCAATGGGTTGTACTCTGTGTACCGGTAAAATGGTATAATAGTGTATTCGGACAAAAATGCCCCCTAATAAAGACAATATATACCGGTTTTCAACAGAGTACAACCAATTATTACTATTTTATTCCAATGTTTCCACTCCTTGAATTACTCCCGGTTCTGTCTGGTGCATATCAAAGATGATAATTTCGTTGGTACCCTCTTTCAACCATACTCCCGGACAATACAGACGGTACTGCGGACCGACATTCCAGAAGCGGCCGAGGTTGTGTCCGTTGACGTAAACCAGTCCTTTTGTGAAGTCTTTCAGGTCGATATAGCAATCTCCGGCTTTATCGAGTTGCAGAGTGGTTTTGAAGAACATGCCCGGACGAACCGTATCGCTTTCTTTCAGATTGGATACATATTCCGATGACATCGGTATATTGAATGCCTCCCAGTTCATCAGTGTCATGCCGTTCAGGGTAACCCGGTCGGTAATACCTTTGCGGTCGATCATCTGTGCGGCAAAGTTGATGCGTCCCATGCTTTCTACCAGAATGTCCAGAACCGGATTTTCTACATTGGATACCGGGAGGTCGATGGTATGCTGGCCCAGGGTACGGTCGATGCTTCCGATATAACGTCCGTTCAAAAAGACGGTTGCGTAGTCGTGCACCTCGTCTACACGGAGCTTACCGCTTTTATGACCGATCAGTTTGGTGCGATACAAGATCATTCCTTCGTATTGTTTCATCATTTCCATCGGAACCGGCTGTACGATTTGTTTGGCGGCAGGCAGGTTGTCCCAGATGCTTGTATATCTTTTCGTTTCCGTGGCCGGGAATGTGATGGTAGGTATAGGGTCGGGGATCGGTGCCAGTTTCTTTTTGCTGTATTTCTGGGTCAGTTCACGCAAAGCCATGTATTTGGGAGTAGCCTGGCCCATCTCATTGATAGGCGCATCATAGTCGTAGCTCGTTACGTCCGGTTGGTATGTTCCGGGTTGCGGAGAGTTGGCTCCGGCCCAGAAACCGAAGTTGGTTCCGCCATGGATAACGTAATAGTTGAATGACTTGCCGTTATCGAGCAGCCACTTTACGTCTGTGGTAATTTTCTCGATGGACGGATGTTGCCACTCTTCACGCCAGTGGGTAAGCCATCCCGGATAAAGTTCGGAACAGAAAACACTGGCATCGGGATGTACCTTCAGGGCTTCGTCGAATTCTGCTTTTGAGGCGGCCGGGTCCAGTCCGATGGCTACTCCCGGCAGTGTTCCAGCTTCGAGCATATAAGGAGTCGATATTGGCACCTGTTCCAAAGTTCACCGTCCAAATCAGGTCATCGAGCGCGTTATTGGTGAAGTTACTGCTCCAGTCACATTGAAACAGAGGTACATCGGTAAAACCGGATTCACGAACCAGGTCGCGCACGGCAGAGACATAAGGTTTGTCGATTCCATAAGAACCGTATTCATTCTCTACCTGTACCATGATGATAGGGCCGCCGTTGGTGATCTCATATTTCTTTATGATGGGGGCGATCTTGTCTACATAGCGCTCTACTGCCGCTGTATACCGGGTGTCCATACAACGGATTTTTATATCCGGTATGGAGAGCAGATAAGGAGGAAGTCCGCCAAAGTCCCATTCGCCGCAGACGTAAGGTCCCGGACGGAATAACAGGAACATGCCTTCATCCTGTACGGTTTGGATGAATTTTTCCAGATTCTTATTGCCTGTCTGAAAATCGAACACTCCCGGTTCGCTTTCGTGATAGTTCCACATAATATAGCAGGCTACGGTATTGCAACCCATCGCTTTGATCATTTGTATCCGTTGTTTCCAGTATTCTGCCGGGATACGTGACGGGTGAATCTCGCCGGAGATGATTTGGAAAGGTTTGTCATCCAGCCAGAACTGGTTGTCGCCCAGACGGAAAGTGTGTGTGCCTTTTGTCTGTGCCTGAGCCCATGTACCGCTGCCTGTCAGCAGAATCAGTGTCATAAGAAAAGTGAAAAGTTTTTTTTTCATAAAATGATAGTTATTTAGTGGTAATTAGATTTCATGTACATTAATTTCTGCACTTCTGTCCTTGATACATGTGGATGATACGTAAGCCGGAGGATAGAAGGCGGAAATTAATTACACTTAAAAGTGCGTTTTTTCCATACAGGTCGATTTATAGAGTGTTAGAGGAGTTTTAGGGTGATGGTGGCGGGTTGTCCGCATTGTGCTCCTGTCGGGAGGGGCACTTTGATTTCATAGACTCCTTTTTTCTGTTTGGTGACCTCCTCGCCTGTGACGGGTACGGAAGTATATACAGTCAGGTTGTTCAAGTCTTTCTTCATGAAAGCATCTGTAACGGTCAGTATCAGTTTGCCGTCTTTCTTTTCTGCAAACAGGGCTGCCGGTGACGATACTCTGAATGTTCCCAACTTTCCTTTGGCTGTAGCAGAAGCATCGAAATAGACGGCACCTAATTTGGTCTTTTCCGGATTTTCTGCTGCTTGTAGCTGTGTGGTGTTGGCAAGTACGTTCGGTATTGCTTTGGGAAGTTCGCCTTTACAGTTCACCATGTAGGCATAAGTAGCGTCTTTTATCTCCCGCCCGTGTACAATTTCCATCTGGAATACGGGAACAGTCGTTTCCGGTTCGGTATTGGCTTTGCAAAGCCGTTTCCAGTCGGTAGTACGTTCTTCACGACGCCATTTCATTTCGCCGGATGTCTCTTTCGGGATTATTCCGTAAGCAAAACCTTCGTGGCATATCCAGTCGATTTTTCCTTTTTTTACTGTTTCCGGTGCGGTCGGGCTGTAAGTCTGTTCGATGGTAGTTGTGATATCCCCCTCCTTTTCCGGTGAGAGATTCGTAATCCCTGCTCCTAATGCAAGGAATAAGTCGTCGAACATGAAATAGCTTTTGTATGCACGTACGCCATATATGTCCTTATTGACATCTTTGGCCTCGGAGTTGCCGGGATTTTCTTTCATCTTGGCGTTTATCTTCTGATAGATAAATCCGGTAGCGAAGTCTCCTTTTCCATCGGTGGCGCCGGCGGCAAAATTGTAAGAACTGGTATAACCGCTCCAATTCTCGATTGGTTTCAATGCGGTGGGAGTCTGGCGGGTAGTGACTCCCGGCCATGCAGTGAGATTCATGGCGCCGATAATATAGCGGTATTCACTGCCATCCCGCTGAAACAGGGTTACTCCGTCGGCACTGTAGAAATTATAACCGGCAGCACCGGGATAAGCACTTTCCAAACCATCCACCCGGATGGAGCCCATATTGATGAAGAGGTAATAATCGTTCGTTTTCTTTATCAGGTCGTCGTTGTTATAAAAATAGCGGGTTCCGTGATAATATCCGTCGGGAGCGGATGTCATTTGCACATTTAGGCGGGAAGACTCTTCGGTGAATTGTTCCAATTCCTGTATTTCTTCGGAAGTGAGTGATGTACGCCAGTCTGCCAGTAATGTTTTGGCAAGGATGTGTGAAGGTACATTGCCACGGCGATTATTTTTCCGCGTCATGTTTCCTCTGTCTACCAACGGTGGGATGATGCCTTTGTGGTGATAGAAAGCGGAACAACGGATATAGTGAAGCACCACCTCTACATTTTCCCGCGAAAGTTGTTTGGCCCACGGTGAGCCTTGCAGGTGTTTCAATATGCGGAAAGTTCCTTTTAGCCCGTCGATGGGATATCCCCATACAAGGCATTGCATTCCATGTCCCCATCCGGCACCGTCGGCGGTAGTTCCTTCTGTCCAGAAAGCGTCGTCGTAAGTGGTTTGCGAAACTACGGATAACGAACCGATCGCTACTTCGGACAATACATCTATCATCGGGATGGAACTCATCATCACGGCTGCTTCCAGTACCGGGCGATAGTCGAGTGCATTGCCTCCTACCCACCAGACGTGCTTGCGGAATCGTTCCACGCTTACTACATTCTTATCCGTTTCATCGTGTCTGTAAGGTTGTGTCCATGACTGGAAACCTACATCGAACAGTTTCTGATGCGCTGCAAGGGCAATCGAATCTTTCACTTCTCCTGCCTCGATACGGTCCATCAGATCGAGCAAGGCAAAGTAGGTTTTGACGGCGGCACGCGGGGTGGCGAAGCAGGAGGCATGGAAGCGTCCGGGGGCATCGTTGTTACGCTCGTTTTCCATCTTACCGTAGAAGGCAATGCCGCGTAATAAGGTTTGTACTCCCTTGTCCGACGGGTCGAGTCCTTTTACTCCACGGTATGAATCGGCTATAACCTGCAACCGTTCAAAACAGTCCCGGGTCAGGTTGTTGATTTGGATACAGTGCGCCATGTTGGTTCCGGCGGCATAGTTGTTGCGGATAATGATCTCCTCTTCCGGGCGCTTATCGGTAAAACGTCCGTCTGCATCGATCAAGGACAGGGATTCCGCTAACGTATAGTTGGTAACAGGAGTTCCGCTGATGTGTCTGGCAAACTCTTGTCGCAAACGGCGGATGGTTTCTTTCTTTCCGTTGTCTGTTGCATATAGATCACCGGTACACAAGAGGCCGATTAGTATCAAACAGGTTAATATCTGTCTCATAGTTTACTGATCTTTTGACGATAACATTGATTTTGTGTTACTACGTTTACCAGATATACCTTATTATTATCAAGTGGTAAAGCCAATGAAGCTTTTCCGTTTTCTACGGTAATCTCTGCTGCTGTCACTGCACATCCGTTCGTGTCATAGACGGTGATATTGGCAGGGCCGTTTTCTGCACCGCAAAGGGTGAGTTTTCCGTCGCTGTACTCGATTGCCGTCTTTTCGGTATTCGGGCCGGAGATACCTGTCGGTGAAGGATTTACTACGATATTATCGATATAGCAGACGTGCTGTTGGTCTTCATACAGCACGACATTCGAGTTGTAGGTCGGCAGTATGGCTATTCCCAATACTCCATTGGTGAATTTGCTTATCTGGCTGGAATAGGCGGCTTTGTTGAATGTGAATGTGTAGGTAATCCATTTTCCTTCCGTGGTAAAGTCATAAACCGATTTATTGAGAAGTATGCCCTCGTCCTGTATAAGATCATTCGTTGTATTGAATTTCGAAAGCAGTTTGATGCAGATGTCTTGTTTCTCTGCCGGGTCTTCCCAATCGTCTGTTTCTTTACCGATCACATTGAGCGGTTGATAGATCATAAACTCTACTACTTTCAGGTCGTCGATGGAGATAGGCGTGTCAAAGAGAAATTTCAATCCGTAGTTGCGTGCTTCCATAGAGGCATATTTCAGCACTTTTCCCGAATGGTTGCCTTCGGCGGATACCGGATTGTCTATCACTTCGTGTGAATACATCCAACGTGATTTGGGTTTATAGTCTCCCCGTTTTCCTGTGTTGCCGAAGCGGAAGAAATAAGGAGTTGTTTCATAAGTTTCAAAGTCTGCCCGGAAAAGTTCTTGTGCGAACATATTGCCGGAAAAAGAGATAAATGCTGCTAACAGCGCGGAAGTAATGATCTTGTTTTTCATAATTCAATCAATTTGTGAGGCTGATTTTGTTTTACTACTTACAAAAGTAGAGGATGTTGTGAAAATGGGATGTTGCCTATTGTCCGAAATAGATGATTTTATTGTCCGTTGGACGAAATGGGGATTATATTCCCTCGGGTGTCCCTTTGTTCTTGTCTTGAAGAAAGTTCTTCTCTGTTTTCCGCATTTTTAGCGGCCTGTGGGTGTTTTTATCCGTATTATGGGATTATATTGTCCGAAAGATAATTCGATACTACTGCCGATACAATACATCAACCTCAGTCTGCTGCATCTTCTCTACATTTGCCTCTGTGATCAGTTGGCGACAACTGTTTCCGTATTGGTTACATTAATATAATAGACGATGAAAAAGCACATTTTACTCCTGTTCCTGTTGGTAGGCACTTCGCTTACCGGAAAAGCTCAATCTACGGACAATGTAGATTTAATGTTTCCCAATCTGATGATGACTCGTTATCATTATGATAAGATGAAAGAAGATATTGAGAAGAAAGGCAATAATCTTTCTAAGAGCGCTTACATCAAACAGATGAGAAATCCGGCGGAAACAATTGTGAACAATGACCGGAAAACCACTCCTGCCGTTTCAACCTCCAACAATCCTAATAATGTGGATATAAGTGGTGAAATGAACGCTATCTACCAGCTTTGCGTGGTTTATGCATTCTCGCAAGACGATAAATTTCTGAATAAAGCTGTTGAATATCTGAAGGCGTGGGGAAAGGTGAATGTGGCCGTATCCAAATCAAATATTCACGAAAGTGTATATACACCGGCTGTAGAGGGATATAGCATTATTCGCAATGTGATTTCGCAGGCAGATAGAGACGAGATAGACGGATGGTTCAGAAAGCGTATCAATGTATTCATTAAGGATAATGATTTACGCGATAATAACTGGGGAACTTGTCTTATGCAGCAATTTTATTATTACGGTTCGGCATTGAATGATAAAAACGTAGTGAATACTTATTTCAGAAACAGGTATTCCGGTTGGGTGAAAAATAATCTATACGCCAATGGTACTACTACTGATTTGATGGGTCGTGATGCTTTTGCTTACCATTCTTATGATTTACTGTTCTTTGCCGAAATCTGTCATGGAATGGCTTGTTATGAAGGATATAAGGTAGCTGATGAATTTTATGCACAAGACGTGAACTGGGGGGCTTCTATTAAGAAAAGTGTCGATTTCTGGAAACCTTATTTATTGGACCCGGCGAAGAATCCGCATACGGAATTTGTAGAAACGGAATGGGCACCCGATAAAAAACGTAGTGATTATAATAAACCTTATAGCCCTGCCGGAACAATGTATGTTGCCGATGAACTTCTCGAAATGGATCAAGACCTTCTACGTGCTGTTGATAAGTATCGGGGCGGTAACCCATTTTATACCTGGCGGCTCACCCTTAGCAATCTGCGCTGGTATTACGGTGAAGAAGAGTGATTTTAGTAGTCAAGTAGCCGATTAGTAGTCAAGTAGCCAATTAGTAGTCAAGTAGTTAAGTAGTTAAAGTAGTCAAGTAGGATACTACTGATTGTTAAGCTATATACTATCTGCTACTTACTACTAACGAAGTGATAACTACTTAACTACTTGACTACTACTAAACAGCTACTGAGAAAGAATATATAATGAAAATGTCAACCTATATGCGAATTATTGGACTATTATTGTTGAGTTGCTCTCTTTGCATGTCTTGCATGCAAGCGGATAAGAAGAAAGCACTCATTGAAGATGATTTTTTAGTTGCCGAACAGCATTTGAGTAATCAACTGAAAGCGGTTCCCGAACCTACTGTGTACCCACGTACTACGGGTAAGGACGGACAGTTGATTGCCACTCCGAAGAATGACTGGACGGAAGGATTCTATCCGGGATGTCTATGGTATATCTATGAACATAACCGTGAAGAGAGTTGGAAACAGAGTGCCGTCAAATGGACGGAAGCTTTGGAACCGATGAAAAAGCTGACAAGCCATCACGATATCGGTTTCCTTATCTATTGCAGTTTTGGTAACGGATATAGGCTTACAGGTAAAGAAGAATATAAGGATGTAATTATTGAAGCTGCCAATTCCTTAACTACCCGTTTCAGTGAAGTGACCGGATGTATCAAATCATGGAACTATCGTAAGGCATGGAATGGAAAGGATGAATGGTTTTATCCGGTGATTATTGATAATATGATGAACTTGGAGCTGCTCTATTTTGCTTCTAAAGTAACAGGTGATACGAGATATGCCAAGATAGCAACCACTCATGCGGAGACGACTGCAAAGAATCAGTTGCGCGAAGATTATAGCAATTATCATGTGGTAGATTATGATACGTTGACGGGAAAAGTACTTCATCAGGCTACCTGTCAGGGATTTTCTGATAATTCGGCATGGGCACGCGGACAGGCATGGGCTATTTATGGCTATACAATGGCTTATCGTGAAACGAAGAATCCTAATTTTTTGGAAATAGCCGTACATACGGCGGATTATTGGCTCAACCATCCGAATCTTCCGGAAGACGGGGTACCGTATTGGGACTTTAATGCCGGGCAGGAAGGCTATGTTCCCGATTGGAAATATGATCCCGACCGTTTCAAAGTAGTTCCCCGTGATGTATCGGCAGCGGCTATTGCTGCTTCTGCCTTTCTGGAACTGGCTACCTACGTACCGAATGAAGATACGTACTACGATGCGGCTGTGAAGATACTTAAGTCGCTCTCTTCTCCGGCTTACCGAGCGGTACCGGGCACTAACAATAACTTTATTCTGATGCATAGCGTCGGTAGTATACCTCATGGTCAGGAGATTGATGTTCCTTTGGTTTATGCCGATTATTATTTTCTGGAAGCTTTGAACCGGTATGAGCATTACAATTCGAAGAAATGAATTTCAATAACATAATTATTAACTTTTTAAATCAATTCGTATGAGAAAATTATTTTACGCAGTAGCATTGTTATTGGTAAGTGCAAACATGAATGCACAATCTTATTTTGTAGATGGTTATAATACCAGTTTTGATAGTTGGGTAGACATCAAGGATGCAGATGAAAATGTAATAGGTGTGAGACCGGCCGGCTGGGTATCTCCTTCAAACAATAACTGGACTTCGGGTAGCAATAAGGTAGAAGTGACTTTTGAAAAGGCAGAGAACCGTGACGGGGAAGCTGATAAGGCTTGTAAGATTATCGCTACCGGTATTGTATCTACTTGGTTTAGTTGGCATGTAAGTGTTACTCAAGTATCGAGTGTTTATGCAGAGGATTATATTGCCGATCCGTTTTTTATAGACAGAGGAGATGATTTCTATTATACATTTTGGGCAAAGAGTGATACGGACGGGACGAAAATGTATATTGGAGCTACTCAGTTGTACGACCCGAAAAACAATGGTGGTGATAGTGATGCGTGGTCTAAAGTTCCTTATGTAGAGCTTACTACCGAATGGAAACAATATGGTATTTATGTAGAGCTTGCCAAACTCGATCTTACTTCATTCGATATTCAGTTCAGAAGCAATGGAGTTCGCTATATCGACGATTTGGAAGTAGGCTATGGTGAAATTCCTGAAGGTGTAAGTATCATCGACGTATCTTCTGAGAAAGATGACTTCAAAGTCCGCTCTATTGACAACGGCATCTCTTTTGAAGGTGTAGCCGGTATGGTAACCGTATTTAATACATTGGGTTCGATGGTTGCTCAGAAAACTACTGATGGAGGAGCTGATACTATCAGTCTTACTGACGGTGGGCTTTATATTGTGAAGCTGCAAACAGCAGACGGAGAAATAGTCCGTAAGGTAATAGTTAAATAAATAAGTATCTTTATTTTGAAATGCCGGAGACGGTTTACATCATAAGGTATTAGGATATAATTGGGATAATTAAAAAAGAATGCGCATCTTTGTCCGTTGATATGCAGCAATGTATATAATGTAGGATAAAGATGCGCAATTTTAATATTTGGACACCATGAATTTAATCAGTAAAAACAAAATCACTTTCATCTTCTTGTTTAGTATCTTTTTGTTACCGGCTTATGGTGCAAATAAAGATACGAAAGCAATCTATGAGCTTATCGAACGGGTTACTCCCGGCTATTCTTCCCAATACCGGTTGGAGATCATTGCACCGGATAATGGCGTCGATGTTTATGAAGTAGACGGAAACGGTAAAGAAATCATTTTGCGTGGTAATACTCCTGTTGCTTTGGCCACTGCTTTCAATTGGTATTTGAAGTATACCTGTCAGGCACATGTTTCTTGGTTTGGCAATCAGTTGAACCTTCCGGAGAAACTGCCTCAGCCTCGCGAAAGGGAACGCCGTGTTATCAACGGGCGTTATCGCGTATACATGAATTACTGTACTGTCAGCTACACTGCTGCCTGGTGGGATTGGGAACGCTGGCAAAAAGAACTGGATTTCATGGCTATGAATTCCGTTAATATGCCGCTTTTCACCATCGGTTTGGATGCGGTATGGTACAATACATTGTTGCATTTCAATTTCAGTGACCGAGAAGCACGTGCCTTTCTTGCTGGGCCCGGACATGCTGCCTGGCAATGGATGCAGAACCTGCAAAGTTATGGCGGTCCTCTTCCGAAATCCGTAATTGACAGGCATGCCGCTTTAGGGAAGAAAATCATAGCACGGCAATTGGAATTGGGTATGCAGCCTATTCAGCAAGGATTTTCCGGTTACGTTCCCCGTGAGTTAAAAGATAAATACCCCACGGCAAATATCAATCAACAACGTTCCTGGTGCGGTTTCAAAGGTGCGGCTCAGTTGGATCCTACCGATTCGTTGTTTACCCGTATGGGGCGGGTTTTTCTTGAGGAGCAGGCCCGTTTGTTTGGCGCTCACGGAGTTTATGCCGCCGATCCTTTTCATGAAAGTGCGCCTCCGGTAGATACGCCCGAATACCTGAAAGCTGTGGGGGAAACCATCCATCGTCTTTTCCGGGAGTTCGATCCTCAAAGCACTTGGGCAATGCAGTCGTGGAGCTTGCGCGAAGCTATTGTAAAAGCCGTCCCTAAAGAGGCTTTGCTGATTCTTGATTTACGTGGCAGCAGTACTTCGAAAGCGGAATTCTGGGGATATCCTACTGTGGTGGGGAATCTGCATAATTTCGGCGGACGTATCAATATGCATGGTGATCTGGCACTTCTTGCTTCCAATCAATACAGTAAAGCGAAACGTTTGAATCCTGCTGTCTGTGGTTCGGGGCTGTTTATGGAAGCTATCGAGCAGAATCCGGTATATTATGAATTGGCTTTTGAAATGCCTTGCCATCCGGACAGTATTGATCTGCGCGCTTGGTTGAAGCAGTATGCTACCCGCCGTTACGGTGCTTTTTCACCGGCCACGCAGAAAGCGTGGATGTTGTTGCTCGAGGGGCCGTACCGTCAGGGAACGAATGGGACGGAGAAAAGTTCTATTGTTGCCGCACGCCCTGCATTGGATGTGAAAAAGTCCGGTCCGAATGCCGGTCTTGAGATTCCTTATGATCCGGCTTTGATTATTCGTGCCCAGAGCTTGTTGCTGGAAGATGCCGACAAGTTATCGGCTTCCCGCCCCTATCGTTTCGATCTTGTAGATGTACAACGGCAGATGATGACTAATTTGGGACAACTCATTCATCGTAAGGCTGCCGAGGCGTTCCGGAGTAAAGACCGGGAGGCTTTTACACTTCATTCGGGACGTTTTCTCGGAATGCTTGCCGATATGGATACCTT